>Ga0208966_1000413_pt1 | contig 13645 bp, 17 predicted proteins | sample GreLakmeHU45MSRF_FD_187701 | JGI IMG/M metagenome (GOLD analysis project Ga0208966, IMG submission 187701) | Freshwater lentic microbial communities from great Laurentian Lakes, MI, USA - Great Lakes metaG HU45MSRF (SPAdes) | ecosystem: Environmental > Aquatic > Freshwater > Lake | place: Great...
GGGGCCGAGATCGCGTCAAACACGCCGCGCACTAGGGCATTGGGCACTGAAAGCATGAGCCAGTTGGCCTTGGTCAGGTACAGCCGGCCGGAAAGCGGATAGCTCACGCTGGCTTGTTTGTTTCCCCGATAAAGCCACGCGAGCGCGTTGCCTGAGATATACGCGGGGTGTTGCGGCAGCAGCTTTGGGTCCCACGAAGACGAATCGAACGCCGATAGGTTATCCATGGGGAGAGTCCGCAAAAAGCTGAACTGTATTATTGAGGCAAAACGGTGGGCAAGATAACAACCCGGCCGTTATAACTTTTAGCCTCAGCGGGGATAGCCGCAGCAAAAGCTGAGACAAGCAAGAGCGCGCAACACAGCGCAGATGCCCCAGCCGCCATGAAACTAAGCTTATTTCGAATGGTTTTGCTCATCGTCGGTAACTCCTTCGCGGTCGCGTTCATGCACAATTGTGACTCGAATGCCGGCACCCGACAAGATAGATATGAATAAATCCGTGAGCGTTGAGCCGCCCATGCCCGCTAAAACACAAATGCCGATCAGGCCGTACACGTTCTCGGCCTTTCGGTAGTTCTGGTACCAGATAAGCGCAATGGCCAGCCCCAAAAAGCCAGCGTTCAGCATCGCGCTTATTACAGCTAGTTTAGAGATTCTCTTGGCAAACCGCAAAAGCGTCGCGGCCCCGGCAAAAGCCGACGCTCCGAACGCGCTTAGCAATACGGCCAACGCATTTAACTGTTCGTTGTCCATCGGCGTTAATTGCTTTACTGTTCGAGAGTTATGCGTCATTTACCTCAAAGTAATACCAAAAGCCCCTGCGATCCCCTATCCGCAGGACCGACCATCACATAAGCAATGGTTTCCGCAGCGACTTACAAGAATAATTAATATTCCGTGTGGCATTCGCTGCTCCTCCGCCCGTGAACACGACTAAATCTGACCACGGAACCTGTACGCCTTTTTGCATCCCTGCGCCAAAACATACGCCTAACCAGCCGGCCACCACGACCAACTTTTGGTACTACTTAAGTTTAACACGTTGAGCACGTGCGCTGAAGCCGTTTAAGTTGTCAAAGAACAGTGCATAAGCTGGTGCTAAATATAGACTTGCGGCGAATTGCTGCATAGGCCTGCTGGTTCGTACGGCGTGAGCCAGTTAGGCGCAGCGAGTTCTGGATAAACAGCAATAGATCTCTGGGCAAGCTCTCTGGGCGGCAGCGTCCATATAAACTGACTCGTTGTGAGCGCCAGCGGAGCTTCAGTTGCTAGTAAAGCGTGGGCGCCAATGTTACACAAAGCATCAAGAGTTTCTGCGTCTTGGCACCGCGACCACACACGCTGATTAGAAAAGAACGCGGGCGGTGCTGTGTGAAACCCGTCGATATGGGGCAGCAGAAAAGCGCCGTTTGAGAAGATAACATCTGCGCACACGTGCCAGCCGGCTTTTAAGGCTGCTTTCAAATACGGCAGCTGATTTTCCCGCTCAGGTTTGCGCCCATTAATGTTGCCCAAGTGCGCGATAATAATCCCTTCGAACCGGATTTTACGCTGCATAACAACACATTCTCTAAGCAACCAAAGGAAGCGAGGCTCCAGCATACTGCGCACACAAGTGACGCGTCTACTTGCAAACCCAAAAGAATTTTGGGCCGAGCTTAAAGAATTTTTGCAGCGATTAAACAACCGCGCGCAACAGCATGCAGAGGGTCTTTTGCGTGCCGAACTTCTTTGATAGCCAGCGGAAAATTATTCATGGCTAACTTATCGTTGAGCATGTTGACAAAGCCAAGGGCTTGAGTTGTGCCACCAGCGACAGCAATGACTAGCGGCGACTTAAACTTTGGCAGAGCTTTATGATTTAACAAAGCAGACGCTAGTTGTTTAGTTGTGTAGTCGATGAGCCGCTCGTAGTAGGCGCACACAGCAGCCAACACTGGATTGGCGTTCTGTTCGCCCAAGCGAAACATGCCGCCTTCTTTCTCGGCTTGCACAACCGAGTCTTGCTCGCCTGTAGCTACCGCTGTCATGCGATCGATCCAATCGCCCGACTTCGTGGTAGAGAACAGCACTGTCGGCTCGCCGTTGAGCATGACGCAGCAGTTCACCATACCAGCGCCCCACGACAGGCCAATCCCGGTATAGTCGTCATTCTCGAGTTCTGAGTAACACAGAGCCTCGGCTTCGTTAATAGCCCGTGGCGCATAGCCCTGACCAGACAAGACAGTTTTTACAACGTCTTCGTGATAGCCGACGTCAAAGTCTTCATCTTCTTGGTCGATCGGCTGCGCAGGTACACAGAACACAAGCTTTTCGCCGACTGGGCTGGCTTTACCGACGACTTCTTGCAGGATATACGCCAAGACTCGTTTGGCTTCTTTCTCTTTAGGCGAAACAACGCCGCGGTACATAGGCCGCTTGGCTGACTCGTTGCGCTCGACTGCTTTTTCGATGGCGTCTTGGCCGAGCAGAATAAAGCTCCCGTCTGCTTCGTCTTTGACAAATACTTTACCCTGCAGGCCCTTTTCGATCATCTTAGTAGCCACAGGCGTCGTGGGCTTAATCACGTAGAACGCATCGCGGAAGTCTTTGTACTGCACGCCGGCCGCAGTTACTTTGGGGTCAGGCGAGCAGCTTACGGGGGCATCTTTGGCCATCACGATATAAGAAGTTCCGACGTCTAGGCCTTTAGCCATGATAATTCCTGTTATTAGATTGTCTTACTACTTTGGCATAGCAGAGAAATATGACAATAAAGTTACTCTACGGCACCCTTAAAGTCTGGGCTGGATGTGGGCCCGCTGCGCAGCCAGTGTGGTGCTGGCCGCATTGGTGCTGGCCGCATTGGTGCGGGCTTGAGTGCTGGCTTTACGGGCGGCTTTACAGCTGGCTTTGCTTGCGCTGGGCCCACAGGCTCGGGCCGGCCAAACGGTGTGCGACTGCGCCCGGGAGCATTCCAGCCAACCTGATTGCGCACTTCTGCTTTTTCGTCTTCTAGCGCATCGTCGCTAAAGTCTGCGCGCTTCACCAGCCGGCCGATTTCATAACCAAACTCATATGGCGTATTCATAGGAATGCTTTCTTTACTTGTGTGTATGCCAGCGCTTTAGCAGTTCCATTTGCGCAGGGCTTTGTTGATTCGGCTCTCTGGGTCATTGGCTGTTTCAGCTGACGTAAGCTTGGCTTTCATACCGCCCATTCGCGCGCAAAAGCTGTCTCTGCGAGCTCCGCCTTCTGGCTGTGGTCGTTTGATATCTTTACCCTGCGCTTTTAAACTAGCGCGCCCTTTAGCATTCAGCCCGCCGTCTGGGTTCTTGCCTTCGCTGCGCTGCCAAGCAGGAGATTCCGCTTTTTTCTCTTCTTCTTTCTTCTTTTTACCTACAGGGCGGCACGATCCAGGAGTCAAAGCTTTCGTACCCGGTACGCGCTCGTAACCGCTCCAGCACTTCGCTGTCTTTTCAGCAGCCGGGTTACCCAACACGCCAATTTCAAAGCCAAACTCATATGGAGTATTCATAATACTGCCCGTTACTTATGTTTACTTTTCTTAATTTTACGCTCGAGTTTCTTTACGTACTTCGCTAGTTCGTGCGCCTGCCTACTCTGCTTTTTAATCTTCTTTTTCGTCCAGTGGTCCCAGAAACCCATGTTACCGGCCCTTGAGCTGCGAAAGCTTGGAAATCGACTCTACCATGGAATTATCTACTGTTTCTGTTGTCTTGCCAAGGCCGCCAGATGAGCCAGAGTCATGCATAGCCGTGATATCCGCTGTACTAATGCGGGAAACATACGTCGTGTCGTCAATAGATATCTTTGCTGCTTTGCGCGCCGGGCTCTTGATCTCAGCGGCTGTGGCTAAAAAAGTAGCCTGCTCGTTAGCTGGCCGAGTCTGGACTTGAGCTTGGGGCGCGCCTAATAAGCGGCACAGTTTATCCAGCCGGCCGATGATATAGCCTAGCCCGCAGCCCAGCACAAAGCCCAGCCCAAAAGCGGCGAAGATATTAAGTATAAGTAGCTGGTTGGTATCAAACATTATGCCGCACGCCTATTTGCATAAAGTGTACTGCATAAAGTCTGTAAAAATAAGCCAGAATACGACAGGCTGACTATGGGCAACAAAGCCGCTCGTGCTCTGTTTGTGCTCGGATAACGTTAGGGCGAGGAATACGCTTGGAGACGTTAAAAGAACCCAGCAACCCATAATCGGTACCGCGGCTAACCAAGAGCGGTACGAGTTCGGAAGGAAGAACAAACTCTGCGAAATATCTGCTTCGACGGCGCACAAAATAAGCGACCTTATTTCATGCAGCCAGTCTTAGCCACCGTTCCGCAACGTGCCTGTATGGCTTGTGAATAAGCTTAGATTTCTCCTAGAAGGCGTTTCAGTCGGTCGACGTCTGTGCGGCTGTCTTCTAACTGGCGCTCTAAGAACAGCTCGAGCCATTTTCCGTTTACACCACCTACTAAATCTGCTTGGCCAATACGGGTCGAGTAATTTGCTACGACTTGCTGCTCTAAGTGCAAGGCATACTTCAGGGCTTCTTCTACGTGCCGAAAGCTGTTAAACGGCAAATTCTCGTGCGTGGGCACTCCGCCTAAGCCGATGATCATGTCAGAGAACTGCCGCACGTGGTTCATCTCGCCGGCTGCCTGCTTCATGAACACTTCGCTGTACTCTTCAGCGTGCAGGCCGATCAGCATGCTGGCGTGATGCAAGTAAAACTTTAAGTGCTGCCACTCGTGCTTTAAGTCGCCGTTGAGAATCGTGACTAACTCAGCTTCTTGTAAGATATCGCCCATGGGCTGCGCTTCCTTTGCGTGCTTGTTATGCGGGATAAAGATAACAACTGTAGCTCGGCGCTCTTATGCTACCGGCCAGTCATAGAAATTGGCAATCGGCGTTTCGCCAAAAGCCTAGGCGTACGCGCGAGCAGTTGCTCGGCGCACAGCGCTTGCAGCCAGAATCTTATAGATAACTTTATCCGCTGCGGCTTTTTGCGCAGCTGGATAGTCACCAAAGTTCTTCTGGACCCAGCTCTGCGCCATGGCTTCAGGCGTGCCGCCGCCGCCAGACCAGTCAGATACGGTGCGCGATATTGGGTTATTTAACAGCGTGCTGTCGGCCACGCGCTTGGTCGCCGCGTCAGACACCTGCTGGCGCAGAAAATCTGGGTTCTGCAAGTTAGTGTAGTGCCCAGACAGCTCGTCATACAGCTTGCCGGCAGCTTCAGACGTTTGGGGTGCGCCTTCGCCAGGTAAGCCCATGAGCGCTGTCGTACCGTATTCGCGCCCTAAGCCCATAAGGGGCGAAAGCTTGTCTCTGTAGCCGTTGATCGTTTTCTGCCCGGCTGCCCAGCCGCCATAGGTGCCCGCTTCGTTTTGGGCCATCATGGCGTCCATGACTTCTTTTTGGGCTGCGCCATTGCCGGCGTTTAGAGTCTCAGCCGATGGCACGTTTTGGCCCAAGAACCCGGCGAGGCCCATGGCTCCGCGGCCCACGGCTTGCCGAGCTGTGTCGCCAAACGCGCCGGTGCCGGCTGCGCTTAAGCCAGCTGCACCAAGGCCCAAAGCAGCCATAAGCCCGCCGCCTACAGCCCCAGATGTACTATTGCTGTTTAATGCCCCGTACAGCCCCGCTAAGCCCGCTGGCACCCCAATAGCCGTGGCAGCCTGGGCAGACGCCGGCATGTTTTTCCATGCTTGCGTAGCGCCGTTTACGATGTTACTTACACGGCTGCCGGCCCCTTGAAGCGCATTACTGACCATACCCCCAAAGTCTCTAGGAGACGAATTGGGCGTCTTGGTCATATGCGTGTCTATTGCTGTTTGCAGTGACGGGCCGGCTTTTGCACGACTTGCAGAAGCGGCAGCAGGAGCAAGTTCCGGCGCTTTGGCGCCAGCATACTGCTTTGCGCTCTCGAGCTGGGCCTGCTGGTCAACCGGCTGTGCACTTTCTGGCGCTGTATTATTAGCGTTATTTAACCACGGCGCACGAATAGCAGCTGCTGGCATAGCGAACCTCGCTTAGTAGTTACAAGTTAATAATTAAAGGGCGCCGCGATACGAACGCCGCTGAGCTGCCGATTCAGGAATACCCGGCTGTTTTCTGTATGAGTCGTCCGGCTGGCGGCCCCTAAACCACGTGCGGTGCGACGGGACCTGATTGTTGTCTTTTGCCTGGCCGACACTTTGCCCAAACGTAAACGGGTTCTGTACGCCACTAGGCAAGCCGCTATAAGCTGCAAGACCAGCGCCGCCTAAAGCCAGTGGGGCGCCAATGTTACTTTTAGCCACTGCCTTGATGCCTTCGCCGGCTGCAGTGGCTCCAGTGTTTATCGCGCGAGCGCCGGTGCCTACTGTACTCATGGCTTTCCCGCCCAAACGTGTTGCGTGCCCAACGGCGTGCAGAGCATCGCGAGCGATCGGGCCAGCTGTCGAGCCAAGTGCTTTGCCGGCGTTATCGCCCATCGCGATTGCCTTCTGGCCAAGCTGCTGGCCAACACGGCCTACACCGCCGGCAAGGTCGCCTGCAGCGCCAACGACGTTTCCGGCGCCTTGTACAAGCTGGCCGGTGCCGCGAACGATATGTTTACTTGCTGCTTGGGCCGCTTGACCGCCAGCCATAAGCTTTTCAGCAGCTTGGGCGCCCCGGTTTATAAGCCCGGCACCCATCCGCGCAGCACCGTCCCATAAGCCGGCTTCTTTGGCGGCAGGATCATAAGAGCCGATCCAAGGCCGGTTGCTATCGTACGGGTACCTTGCGGCGCCAACAATTCCGAGTCCGGTTAATAAGCGGGTCACACTGCTGTTACCCCGCATGTCTTCAGCTTTTTGTCCCATTTGTTTTGCCAATAGTGTTTTTGATTTTATAGCGTCTGCGCCAGCCGCTTCTATTTTTTTAGCGTTATTACGCTGTCGCTGCATAGTGCGAATCTCATTACGTGGGCGAGGCTCAAGAATCGACTTTCCTCGTCTTGCCTTAATAGCTTCATCCACGCGTGTCCGAACCGCACTTGCAGCGTCGTTTGCTTTGGCGGTCGTCCGGCCTACTGCAGTGGCTGCGCGATTAGCCATAGCTTCGGCTTTTGCCGCGGCCATGCCAGTCATGTTGCCGGCATAAGAGTTCAGCCCCTCAGCAATATTTGACGGCGTATTACGCGCTACCCGCATAAAATTCTCAGGCAGGCCCTGTATAGCCTTCGGGATAGTGCTGGTTAAATGCGTGCCCATGTTTTCAACCACTGGCGTAAGCGTGCGCGCAGCAGACATGGCACCACGACTTGCCGCGCCGCCAACCCGACTGGCCGTGGCAGCAAGTGCGTTGCCAATTGAACCGGCCAAGCCGGCTTTTTTGTTAAATTCTCTGTGTGTGAGATAACCTGCTCCACCAACAATTCCGGCGTCAAGCCCCAGCAAACCAGTCATGAAGCGAGCGTTATCACGTGCTTTTTCAAGTTTGCTTGCTTCAGCGGCCATCTCAGGCAGCGGCCTAGATTTAGAAAATGGAAACATCTCAGACGTTTCTCGAGCACTTCGAGCTGCGCTGCCGCTTAAGTTCTTGCCGTACGTTCGCAAAGCGCCGGGTATAGCGCCCACAGCGTCACTCACCGCGCCAGCACCACGACCCAGCGCGCCGCCAGCGGCAGTAAGGCCTTGGCGCGCCATATCGGCCAAGCCGGCTGTTTTGCCAGGAAACAAATCTGCAAGATTTTCTAGGTTTGTTTCTGTCTTCCCTAAACCTTGAGCAGCTGCGAGAGACATGTCGTGTACTTTCTGTTTAGTTAAACCGCGACCAAAATTGCCGTTATATTTTTCTGGTTTAAACGCCGGGCCAACACCTTTAAGGCCATTGCGCCCGCCGAGCGATTGCAGATTGCTAAACAAGTCTGTAATTAGGTTTTGGGCGTGGCCTACGTTTTTAGTCGTGGCGTTAAATATGGTTGGCAAGACTGCAGCCTGTTTTGCCGCCATATCAGCCACGCCGGCTTCTTTGCTAGAGCCAACCCAAAACCCGAAGTTAAATAGTTCTGACATGATTATGTAATCTCACTGTGAGGGCGAAAATTCGTGATTTATGTTCCTGCTGCAAGAGGGACGGGGGCGTGAGCGCCCGCCGCCATATGAAGGCCGATGGTGGCTGGCAGGAGGGCAGACGATACAGGCGCTGTAGCGATTTGATTCTTTACAGCTTGCATGGGCTTAAACGTTGAGCCGCTATTGACAGCGGGACCGACCACTTTTTGCGCTTGGGTACCTACAGCTTTGTTCATGCTAGCCATGGCGTCGTCGACATAAGCACCCGGAGCGGCCGTCAGTCTGCCGGCTCCCTGTAACGTACGGCCAGCAGCGTATTGCGCGCCGCCAGCGGCTGTATTAAACAAGCCCCTTGCGGTGCCTGCGGCGGTATTCGTAGCTCCGCCGGCCATTCTTGCTGCGCCGCTGGCTAATAGTCTTCCGCCCACGTTTTTTGCCGAATTTGCGAGCACGCCGCCGCCAACAGCGCTCAGACCAGCGCCAGCTACGTGGCCCAGAGCACTCAGATAGTTGCCCTTATATGCCTGAGTACCGGCATCTACAAGCGATGGGATAGCGCCGACGCCTGGTATCCATTTAGACGCTTCCCACGCAACTGTGCCAGGATTATTGGCCACGTAAGACCCGGCTGACGCTAAGCCGCTGCCAATGCCTCTACCGACACTCGCTGCGGCGTTGCCTACGCCTTGAGCTACGTTACCTACTCCTTGAGCTAAGTTACCGAGATTGCCGGCTACATTCCCAACGCCTTGAGATAACCAGCTGCCGGATTTCATATATTGCTCTGCGTGCATTCCGACGTCATAGCCAAATTGCATGGGAGTAAAAGTAGTGTCGCTGGCTCCTTTCCATACGCCGTGGCCTAGATTACCTAAGACGTCACTCACACCTGCCTCCGCCGCACCTAGGCCGTTACTTATACCAGCTGCAACGTTGCCTACGCCTTTAATCGCACCACTGGCTACATTGCCTAAGCCTTGAGCAACGTTCCCTACGCCCTGGGCTACGTACCCAAGGCCTTTAACCGCACCACTGGCAACATTCCCAATACTGCCGATTAGACTGGGCGAATTGCTATACCCCCGCCGCTGAGCAGCCGATTCGGGAATACCTGGCTGTTTTCTGTATGCGTCGTCCGAACCAAACCAACCGCCAGATTTTATACCCTGATTTAAATCTAGGCCGACGTTATAGCCAAATTGCATGGGCGTAAGCATAGTGGTGTTCTCGCAGGCTACGGGTATCAGTTTGGTCTTTGCTTGGGCAGGTATTTCTTTGCTTTGGCGCTAATAACTTTTTGAGCTGCTAAAACCGCCGCGGACTGCTGAGCTGGTGTCGGCGGTGGTTTTGTGGGGCCTGGTGAAACTGTGAATCCCGAGTGTTTGCCGGCTTTCGAGCTTGCGAGCTTCTGCGCGGCTTTCTCAGCTGCGCCAGTTGCTGATACAGGCTGCCCTTTGCTGTTGACTTCCGTCGTCAAATTTAACAGATTCGACGTAAAATTAAAACTGAACATTCGCGCCTCTTGCTTTATTTAATGGGTTTATTGCGTATTATTAAGTTATTACGCGCCGGCTGTGCTGCACCGGAACACCAAAGAATACCGCGTTTGGCTCACTGGCGCGATACTGTGTTTCCAGTCGTAGCGCAAGCTGTCGCTTATCTGCGTCAAGCACCGCGGGGCTAATTCGAGATATAGCGCGTTGCTACTCGGGCTACTGTCGTTCTCAAAGAGCATGATTGCCGGCGAGGCTAGGCTGATGACGGTGATAACCTTGCCGCTGTCTACATGGTCTATATGGGGCGCGATAAGCTGCTTGGGCTGGTACTCATTGATAGTCACTGAGTCTGGCCTATGATCTATTGGGCATATGTTTTCAGCCATAAGCCGGTCAATGATATCTTTGAAGGGCTCTGGGATTTGAGATGAGCGCACATAACTCGCATACGGCTTATCACTGCCAAATCGCCACACAGACCGCCGAACTGTGCCAGCGTTCTCGCGCCCAGTGGCTAAGCCAGTGCAAAACCACTGTAAGAGCCCAGCTTCTTCGGCTTCAGATAGAAACTCTGGCTTGTGCACGAGTGTCGGGACTTGCGAATCAAGAGCATTGGTCTGGGTTTGACTACATCTAGATCTGAATATGGCCATATGACACCTGTTACATTCCGCCGTGTTTTTTCTTTTGGTTATCTTTTAAGCACAGTCTTTTCGCCACTGCCCGCCTGTACTCTGCTGTCATGCGCCGTACGTCTGGGTTATAGCAATGATACGAACCTAAGTGCCCAAATACGAGATGGCAAGGATGCGCGCACAGCGTTAATAAGTTATGCGGGTCTAGCTGTTTGCGCTCGTCAAAGCTTACAGGCACGACATGGTGTACAGCTAAGCCCGCAGTACGCCCGCAGGCAGCACACGCAGGCTCTTTCGTGAGATGCGCTTGCCGTATAGCGCGCCACTGACTAGCCCGCTGCTGCAGAGCTAATATGATCTTTGGCCGAAGCCACAGCGGCAGAAGTCTTGTAAGAAAAACGAGCATATATTTCATACAAGATTACAACAAATTTAGAGCACAGTGCTAGTAAACGCTTGCTCGTACATTGCGTAGATTTCAGCGTACGCTACACCCCATGCGGCATCGTGGGCAAGCTTGTTAAACGCGGCATCATCCACGGCGTTTTCTAGGCGCAAGTTCCACGCTCGCGAATGCGCCCACTCGTGGACTAACACGTCCATAGCCCGGGATTCGCACAGGTCTTTATCGACCTGGATATAGAACTTCTTGCCCTGCTTCCAGCACCGGCCTTCGAGTTTTGTTAACCGAATGCGCCGAACGCACACCGGGAAAGCCGACGGGCACTCTTTTTTAAGCAGACGGAGAAGCGCGCGATACTGACTAAAACGAGCAGCCATGCTCAGTCTCCTAGAGGGCTTCCGTGCCACAACAGGACTGATTATACAGCTTGTACTAAATTTCGCCGCAGCTGGATTTTATTGCTGTTTATAAGCTTATCTTACGACAGTATTGCCGATTGCGCGCCCAAACTCCATGAAGTGAGCTGACTTTGCCGCAGCAGACATTGAGAGCGGGTTGTCGTTCATCCCGCCACCCATGAGGCCGCCTCGACCCGTGCCGCGTGGAAAAGGCGATTGCGGCATCTGTGGCATCTGTTGGCCGACAGCCAGGCGGCCGTCAGTGTAATAAGGATCGCCGCCGAGAATCATCGGGGGCTGATTTTGTTGTGGCCCTTTTTGCGCAGTAATTAAATTCGCGGGGAATGGTTGTGTCCTCTGCCCGGGCACATTAGCGTGCGGTGCCATCTGTAACGGCTGCCCGGGCACATTAGCGCGCGCTGACATCATTTTGTCTTTGTATGCTTGGTGCGCCGCTGCTTGTGCCGGACGGCCCGGATGGCTATCAGGCAAAATCAGCCCGCCGCCAGGACCAGACGGCACAGCTTGTTTTGCCATGAAAGCTTTCTTCATGGTTACCTCTGGCTTCTTTGTAAGCAAATCCGTTAGCGTTTTTGCGGCGTCTATTTTGCCTTGCTCTATGCCAGACAACTGGCCGGCATTGTGGCCGACAGCATAACCACCTGCGCCACCTGCAGCCAATGTCTTGAGCGAGCGCGGGATGTGATATAAACCCTTGCCCATAAGGTGAAGAGCCGAGCCAACCGCGCCAGCTTCTTTGTCAGCTTCTTCTTTGTCTTCTTCTTTATCTTTTTCTTTGTTTTTGCGCGTACTGCCTGTAACTAAACCACGGCCGGTTACATTACCAAGTGCGCCGCCAAGAAGCGCACCAGCAATAGCGCCGTAAGCGCCTCCGCGAGCACCGCCGCGGAATTTGTCGACCGGCGAAGTCGATAAATATCGGCCAAGCATGGTGCCAGCGCCGCCGCCGACCAAAGCACCAGGCCACATACCCAGCTCAGTAGCTCCGCCAATAACAGCGCCACGGCCAGCTGCGTGACCACGATCGCCCGGAGAGCCTGTGGTCAGGCCGCCCAAAGCGCCTAATGACGCGCCAGTGACACCTGGGGGCAGTGCACGCCCTAAAGCACCGAATGTTGTGCCAATAAACGCGCACTTCTCAGCAATAGACATTTTTTCAAGCGCAGAAGGATCGGCTACAGGAGCAGGGGCAACTGCAGGAGCAGGAGCCGCCGGCTGATCGCGGCTAGCCATGTAACCGGCAGTGCCGAGGCCGGCACCGGCTAGGCCCCCAATTCCGAGAGCTTTGCCAATGGACGAATTGCGGAACGAAGGGGGCGGCGCCATGAGCGGTGGAACATCGTCGGCTCGATCGAAGAGGTGTTCAAGAACATCGTCTGCGCCGTGTATCGCTGGTGTCGCTGGTGTCGCCGGTGTCGCCGGTGTCGCTGGCGGTGCTTTCACTTTATTACGCATTTTACGAGCAGCGCCTTGCGCACCTTGTACAAGTTTGCGGGCCGGAAAACCTGCCAAAGGCGCAGCTTGCTTGGTTGCCAATGCGCACTTCTCAGCAATAGACATATTCTCGAGCGACATAAATAACTCTGTTGTTAAGGTGTGAGACGTTTTTATTGCTGGCACAGATACGGCAGGCTTATTAAACAAAGCGGGAAACTTAGCCATTCTGTCGCCCGTCGCTGCTGTTAAGTTCTGCAGCTTGTTACGGGACACAGAATTTATGATTTTACGAAGTAATGCGGCACGTGCATAGCCCATTGCTGGGAGTGCAGGCGAGAGTGCAGCAGCGCTAGTTTTAGTACCAGCGTCTCTTAAGATCTGCCGGAACTGCTCATTGAGCCTTTCTTTCTCAGATGTAAGCCTAGAAAGTACCTCATCGCCTGTTCTTTCGCGCTTATACCCCATGAGCTTGCCTAAGTAACTCGGGTCTTCTGAGCTGCTTAGATATCTTTGAACGGCTACGTTTTTAAGCTCTTCTGGCAAGTCTGTGTGCGAGTCGAACCGTAGGCCGCGCCCTTGAGCCTGTTGGCTGCGGGCTTCGTTCCAGTGGGGGTCCATAAGCTGTATTAGGCTAGTCCCCTTGGTAGATATACCCTCGGCGCCAGCCGGGCCTATCAAGAGTGCGCGCAGCTTATTTTGGTTATACGCGTCGACGGCTGCTTGGCGGTCTTTTACCGGTTCGCTGCCTGTGAATATGCCGTGTGGAATACCAGCTTGCGTTAAGCCGGCTGAGTACGGATTTAAGCCGGCGTTCACAAAGTTACTGTAAATAATAGCCTTTTTGCGCGGGTCTGAAGTAAGCGTAGCCTGCAGGTTCTTAAACGCCGCCTGCATCTTGGCTGACTGCTGAAAAGCTTTCAGCGGACTCTTGTCTGCGCGAAACGGCTGAGTAGACAAACCGACTTGCCGAAAGCCCGTCATAAAGCTGTTGAGCTTTGCGAGCTCTTGGCGAGACATCGGGAACTCGTGGTCTATTTTCCATAAAAAGCCTGGCGGTACTTTTGTCCGAATAGCTTTCTGTATCTTGTCTTGCTCAGGGCTTAGTGGCACCCGAATAGTCTGCTCATTTACGTTGACGCCTTCGGGAGTCTTGCTGGGCTGATAGTCTACGTGGCCCTCTAACATCTTGCGCAGAGCGGGGCCGTTTTTCATAACTGGC
>Ga0208966_1000414_pt1 | contig 13638 bp, 25 predicted proteins | sample GreLakmeHU45MSRF_FD_187701 | JGI IMG/M metagenome (GOLD analysis project Ga0208966, IMG submission 187701) | Freshwater lentic microbial communities from great Laurentian Lakes, MI, USA - Great Lakes metaG HU45MSRF (SPAdes) | ecosystem: Environmental > Aquatic > Freshwater > Lake | place: Great...
CCGCCAGCGCCACCGCCGCCGCTAGTTCCTGGACTGCCGGCATATTCACCGCCGCCGCCTTGACCGGCATTAAATCCTGCGCCGCCGCCGCCACCGCCACCCCAACCATTTGGACCTTTGTGTGGTGTCCAGCCAGCACCGCTACCGCCGCCACCACCGCCACCTGCAATCGTGCCGATGTTTTGAATGACAGTTGGCCGATTTACCCACAGAGCGCCACCGCCGACCGAACCAGCATTGCCGCCACCAGGTTGAACCGCAAATTGAGAAGCTCCACCGTTTCCACCCATACCCTGAATTACACCACTGTTTACAATTGTTATCGTGTCGGCCGGATTAAAGGAGTTTGGAACCAGCATAGCGTATCCGTTTGTTGCTGTAGCACCAACCGTAACACCGCTTGGAACTGTTACGGTGATATCAGAAATTCCGGCAACATATGATCCGCCGCGGTTGTTAAATATATCATAATTGTAGGTCGGTGTTGTTATGTTCAGTGGAATAAGTACACGCCGCCTTGTGCCATAAAAGTTTCTCACTGAAATTGGGCCGGATGTTGGTATATCTGTAGCGTGTGACCCGACAAAGGCACCACCACGGTAATACTCATCCAAGCCAATCGGATTGGTTCCACCAAATTCCGCTTGAATTTCATCAAATGCTAGTGATGGTCCGTTGGTTGCTGGGTTAAATACTTTAATAGTCATTTTGTTACTTATAAAATGTGATGTACTATTTAGTTATTTAGTCGAATCAATCCCATAGCGCTTGGTAATATTTCCCAAACAGTCTAAACCCGTTACTGTTTCGTTCTTCATGTGCTTTGTATGCATCCCAATCACATTTTCGGTCACCCAACTCCACCATTTGTGAAGTTTTTTCGCCATTGTATTCTATATCAGATTCACGCCATTCAATTTTACTGGTGCCAGACCAATACTTTTCGGACCAATTTTCATCAACTTTACACTCAAAGGCTTGAATCATTTCTCCGAGAACCCAATCCCAACGTTTGAAATGGTTGTCATCTGTACACCATTCATTTTCTTTTGCTGGTGCTTCGGTACTGCGTAGACCGAGGCCTTCTGGCACATCCTCATCATCAACACAAGGAGCACCATGTTTTGTTGCATTTAATTGTTTCAGCATGGGCAAAACAATATACGCTAGTGTACTATCCATTGACCATGTATCGTATTTGTCAATGCGAATATTCACTTTGCGTTTTTTATGACTTTGTACCCATTCACAGGCCTTAGTTAACCAGGTATCTTTACCATCTGTCTCGCCCAGCCAAGCGCCAATTTTAAATCGTTCGTCTTTTGTTAGCCAGAAAAACAATTTATCTGCTATCTGGTAAGGACCAATCCAGTCACGATAAGGACCAATATAAATTTTCATCTTTTATCCCAATAATTTTGTATGTATTTATTTAGGCCGTTAATATAATTTGATTTATCTTTAATAAAAATCTGCGGCACTTCTTCTTCGGTGGCAATAGCTATCACAATTTTATTTATAGTTTTGCCTGTAATTTCTTCAAACATCAAAGCATATGCGGTACATTGCATAAAATAATTTTCAATCTTGTCTTCACTCTTTTCACGGGTAGAAGATTTAAAATCTATAACTGCTAGTTCATTATCCCATTCAGCAATTAAGTCCACGCGACCTGCCATCTTAAGCTGGTGACTATATAACGCTTGTTCGAGGCAATAGATATTATCAACAAATTCATCCAACTTTGGACGCAATTGATTGAACATCATTTTATCCAATGGCATCAGTGACGCCATTTTTTGAGGTAACAATTCACCCAATAAGTAAGTCTCACATAAACTGTGCAATTTAGTACCACGATTTGAAGCACGTGTAGCAATCTTATTTGCTTGTTCGGCACCAACTCGCTGACGCCATTCCATGATGGCTTTCTTATTATAATCTGCCAAAACAGTTGTCACCGATGGATACATTTCTCCAGTCGGTGTGCTATATCTTCTGCCATCTTCTGTTGTAACAGCCTTCAAGTCAAAATCTAACTCAGGCAATTGTATAAATTTAAATGGCATCAAGCTTTGGTTTTCTTTGTAATTTTTTCAACGTGCTTCTTGACGATTTGTTCGGTCTGCACTTGTTTAATAGTCTTTTGGCCATATCTATCAGCAACAGTGCTGGAAGGATGTGCTTCGGCAACCTTGGATAACACTTCTTTAAAACCATCAGGTACTCGGTTTTGCATTGAATTGGAAACACCAGAAACAATTGCTGGTGCTGTCACAACGGTTTGAATGTGTTTATTTTCATTCAAATAATCATCACGAGCAGCAATGCTCATAAATGAATCAAAATTTTCACCTGTTTCGGTGTTTAAAAAGCTATACGTTGGCATACCACTCCGGAATATTTCGTTTTTTCCAAGACGCCAAATGCGCCTTGTTCTTTATATAGTAATTTCTATAGGATGCCAAAGAATCACCAACAATTTTCACTTCATCTGGCATCGCAGGTGTTGGTTCGGTAAAACTAACATGTTCTGCGATACCTGAAGGAACAAACCAGAGTTTGTCGAGCAAACCACTGGATTCTACTTTGTGTATTCTTTCATATCGATATGTATACTCTTTGCACAGCTTATCAAGTAACTGAAACAACCACGCATAATTATCGCGTGATTGTCTTACCCAAATTGCTGAAGGATGATTGATATGAGTAGCAACATAGAGCTTAGACTCACGGCCGTCAGGAAGAACATATCTAGTTTGTTTACGACCAGTTTCAGAGAGGCCAACAACGATAGTGCCATCAAGCACACGATGAGCAGTAGAAAGAAGTTGAGCATATTCTAAAATCATCTTTACGCAATGTTTATCGTTATGCATTTCTGCACATTTTATAACATTGCGGTCAAGATAAAAAATATTCATATAAAGCTAGGAAGATTACGTAAACGAAAGAAACATTTATTAAAAACGCAACACATACAAATGCTGCAGAATGAACGTTGTTACGCACATCTTCCATATAATCAAGCAGTCTGTCCGACAGTTTCATCTACCTGAACATCTTCTGATGCGGGTTCAACAATTGCTGGCATTGGTGTAGCACCAGTCTGAGCAACCAATTTGGCTGTAGACGGTTTCTTAACCTTTTGACCAGGAACCCATGTTGACTCAGTGATGCCAATTGACTTCAAATAAGTTTTAACTTCATCAACATTGATTAGTTGATAGCCAACAACTTGGCGACCATCTTTAATCGCACGAACTGCACCATTGGCAATTGTCTTGATGTGCCAAATGTATGTTGACAATCGGTACATATAGATTTCTGAGCCAATCTTGGCATCAATTTCATCTTTGGTAACAGGTTCGCCTGAGACCATCAATGTCAAAAGTTTTTCGAAAGGTTTGAGTTTTACAGTTTTGGACATAATATATTCCTTAGTTTCAATAGTTTAATTATACACTTTGTGGCGAATTTGTCAAGCGGCATCGCCTCATTTGCCGTTAGATTGTTGCCTTTGAGCAACAAAAATCTTTGAACTCAGACCATGTACCAGAAAAAATCTCTACACCTGGATCCGTAATTACCACTTTATTCTTATAAACATGGTATTCATATTCTTGGTCAAAATCGTTATTAGTGACAGCATGAATGTAGAATCCACCAACCGTTTTTTTAAAGTTGGTAATCATTTGAGCTGCAAGACAACTCATGCCGTTAAATTGTATTTCATCAGTATCTGAATAACCTTCAACCAATTTGCCAGAGCATAAAAATTCGGCCAACTCTTGGCCGTGTCCTTCTGGATAACCATCAAATTGGCGATACATATTCACAATAGGTTCATCACCATCATAAACAAAAGTCAAACTACGTGTTCCCATTTTATTAATCCTCAATAGTTATAAGCAGAAAAGTGTGTGGCATCTTCTTTCAAACAGGTAGATTGCCTGCTCGCCGGTGAACGATATCGTGACGAGGGCACATTAGCTCGAGGACCACGGTATCTAATCTTAAAAAATTTATTTTCGTTTGACATTTCACTTCGAAAATATTCCAAAAATTGAATTGGCACTCTGTGATAAAGAGCACGATTGCCAGAATTATAAAATGAATCAAGCATCTTGTTTCTCCACAATTAAATAATCATCTGAATAATTTACTATCCATGTTTTCCAATCTCTACGAGAAATATTATCAATGGGCAAATTATTTTGGTTACAGAATTTCCACGCATCGAGGTAGAAGAAAAAATCTCTTGTCATATTAAGCAGCCTTCATCATAAAAGTAGGATATTTCACAAAACCAGAGGTATCTTTTTTCGCCTTACCTTTGGCATACAAACCAACAATAACATTTTTTGGATCCAAAAATCGCAAATCGGAATCATCACCATTGAACACGGTACGACCCAAATAGGTTTCTGGCATCGGTTCGGTTTTCTTTAAACCAAACACAGTAGCAACATTGTAACCTTCTGCAATAGCACGATAAACATCGGCATCATTACCATCAGCGGCAGAGAATGTCAAAGAATAATTAGGAATCATTTTGATTTTACGACCAAGAATCTTGGTATAATCATAAAATGTCACTTCAGGAAAAGCGTAGAAAATATTAGTATAGGTTTGGCCGTTGCGGTTGACCTCATACTTTTCGAAAGCAAGGTCAGAGGTGCCGTTCAAACGAAAAACAGGAGTTAAGCCAAGGCGTTTGCTTTGCTTGATACCTAATTCAATATCTTTAACCAACAAATTCATAAAGGTAATGCGGTCTTCAAAAAACATTTGTGTTTTGCGAATACGTGCTTTTTGAATGACATTGGTAGTTTCGCCTTTTTTGAACATGCCACCACGACCAGCGGTATTCAAACAAGCAGCTGTGCAACCAGTAGTCCGTTTCGGACAGGTTTCATAACCAGACAAATTGGCAGGTGCCAAATGCAAAATATAGGTGTTGTAACCTGCAGCCAATCCTTTAAGGATTTTGGGGTTACCAGTAGAAAGCAATTTCATAACAATGTGTCCTTATCAACTCAACATAACCAATTATACAGGTTTCGGCACAATTGTCAAGCGCTTTTTGCCTATGTTGCATATAAACAACACTAGTACTTAAGTAGTAGTATTACCAAGAGTGCTATTCCCATGACTCCGAATGTCACGGAACGACCAACCAATGCGCCTAGGAAAGCACCCAAGACAAATATTGATGTGGATGATAGATATATCTCCATTTTACCTCCGCATGTTGGCTTGGTCTTTTGCGTCCTCGGCCGAGAAAATCGGAACCGCATTAGATTTGTGCAAGGTACCAATACCCAGCATAGCTGTGCCGGTGTATACTTTACCGATGTTTGGTTTTGTTGCCATGCCGCCAGCGGTGCTTAGACTAGGATAACGTGTTGTTTCCCGACCTGGTGGTGGTTTTAACTTAGGTATAGAATTTGTATTCAAATTTGTTTTGAGTACTTTTTTACTACCTGATGGCGATGGCATGGAATTGATTTTATCCAGCCATGCCCGATATTCAGCCAGTTTTTTGGCTGTTGTTTTTTTAGGTTTTGAACGATTGTGTACGAATAACATCATAATGCTATTATAACACTACCGATTTTATTGTGCAAGCCTAGTGTTGTTTTTAGACAACAGTTAACATTTCATCGATTTTCATTCGTCCAGCCCTCTTCAGTGAAAAAGGTTTCTATTTTTTTATCGTTATGCCAGTTTGCACAATAACTATTATCAACATCGCATATCTTCAGAGCTTCTTCTTCAGTCACGACACGGTGTGAAACAATTTGGTCACCAATAAACTCTTGTGAGAATTCTTTAGCTTCATCCATTGTAACGGTATCAAGTGCATACTCTGGATGTTCAGCTGGCGCTTCAACCATATATCGCATACGGAATGTGTGAATGGTTTCAACCATCACCCAAGTCTTCTCTACTTTTTTCTTCAACAACCAGCTACCATCACCACGATCAGTCCATTCTAAATTATCACCGATCTTAAAACCCGATCCATTTAAAATATCTTCATTCAATTCGATATAGCACTCATCGGTACCTTCTACACGATTCACTTCAACAACCCATGATTTATCTGTCATATCAACCTTTTAATAAAATTTGTTTGTTATCTTCTTCTCTCAAGTCTTCTTCAAACTCGGATAACCTATCACGTTTCAATTTTTCTTTGACTTCTTTTAGTTGTTGTAATGACATATTATCATCTCGCAACTTCGCTTCAAGTCTATCAATTTCTTTTTGTAGTTCTGTTTTCAAGCTCATATTCTTCTTCCTGTTTTAAAAGACGATAAGTACTCTTATCGTGGTGTTTATGTTGATTACTATATCTCTCCGATTCTGCATTCTTCCTAAACTTCGTCTTTTTAATTTTCTGAGGTTTATTTCCACCGACAAACATGTTCACCTCGTTGAAAAAATACGATCTGCCACATTAAGCTCAATCAACTCTTGTGGTTGCAACCAAATGTCTGTAGCAGGCAACAATTTTTTCTTAACTTCACGCTCTGTGAGCTGTGTGTTTTCAACCAACAAATTTAACATTCTTTGATTTGTATATTCAGCTTCGATCATTTCAGATTTGATATCATGGAATTTACCTTGAATTTCAGCTGAATATTGGTGACACATACAAGATGTATTCTTAGCAATGTATCTATGACCTTTGTCGCCCGAGGAGAAAATAAGGAAGGCAGCACTCATAACTGAACCGATTCCAATAGTTCTAATCGGCATAACGGACGTCTTCATCAAGTCAATTAATCCAAACGCATCAGTCAAGTTGCCGCCGGTTGAATTGATGTATAGCGTCAGAACCCTATCTTCACTAGCATTTAAATTTTCATATACAATCCATTGCATTGCTCGATTGATATTTCCTTCTTCAATTTCACCGATCAGAAAATGAATGCTGTTGTCCAACAAACGCTGGCTAACCACATCAAACCAACCATCACCATCAAAGTTGTCATCAAGTAAATTTTGCTTCATCGAATTAGATGCTCTCATTTTTGTGCCACTCACTAGCTGTTGTAATAATACTCATTATATCATGTTTAGGTCGGTAATGCAAGACTTTTTCGGCAAGACTAATATCGGCAACCAAAACGGGTGGGTCACCTTGACGCCTAGGCAAAATATCATAGTCAACATATTCGCCTGTAATTTCTGAAACTAAGTTTACCATTTCTAATACCGAAACACCTTGACCTGTACCCAAATTTAAAATTGTAGATTTCTTGCCGGCCTTCAAATAATTAAAAGCATCAAAATGTGCATCGGCAACATCACACACATGCACATAGTCACGGACACATGTGCCATCTGGTGTATCATAGTTGTCACCATAAATTTCAAAGTTATTTAGATTTTGTAAGATGTTCGGTATAAGGTGTGTTTCTGGATCATGGCACTCACCCATTTCTCCGTCTAAGTCAGCACCAGCGAGGTTGAAATACCGAAATATTACGTGATTGATATTTGAATAACGAATGGCAGTCTCGGCCATGTGCTTTGAAATACCATACGGATGATTTTCAGCAGTCTTACCATTCTCTTTGATCGGAACACTACTTGGTGCATACAGGCCCGCCGTAGAAGAATATATAATATTTTTCACTTTGAACATTGCCATCACATTCAACAGGTTGCAGGTGCCGCCGGTGTTAACATCCATAAATTCGTTTGGATATTCCCACGATTGACCAACTTCTATTCTTGCTGCTAGGTGGAATACTGTATCTATCTTAACCCGAGAGAATAAATCCAACAGGGAACTTTTTCTACGAATATCACCTTCATAGAAAATATCCAAGTAATTGTGAGATGGTGGTTTACAATCATAACCAACGACATTGATGCCCTCACGTTTTAATTTTTTACATAGGTGCGAACCGAGATAACCCGATGCACCCGTGACTAATACTGTGGTCATATCAAGTAAAAATTAATGAGATGTTTGGACCAAGTTGTTCTTTGGTAACATTTTGTGTCCACGGAAAATTTGTGGGATGTTTTTCAGCAGTCACAGCATTACCTTTTTCGAAAAACTCATGTGTCACTGAATTTGGATTTCCATCCAATCTATAACACATAGTGTAATCATTCGAACAATCAAATTTAGGAAAATTGTTCTTTAACGCACCAAAAAACTGTCTATCGGCACCCCATTGGCCGTACCAAGCATGCCCAATCCTAACAGCAATGTCACGCCTAATAGCAAAGCTTGAGGTATCAATGTGGAATACCTCATCATTGAAATATACAGGCCATTTGCCAAGCGACTCACAGTCATCATTACATAAGAAATTGCCGTCTTTATCATAAATTTTCCTTAAAGAATATGCCCAATCATTACCTTGTTTAATTTTATCAACAAGTTTTTCCACGTGATTTGGTTCGTACCAATTGTCTTCGTCCAAATAACAAATCACATCAGCATTAACCAAAAAAGAACAAGCTGAATAGACACGGTGGCCATACCAACCTTTACCAACATTTTCTTCAAGCACAATCTTTCGCACCTTGGTTGCACCTTCGATTTTGTCAATTACACTTAACTCACTTTGTTCGCCATCAATAAAAACATAGTGTGTTAAATCACCATGCGTTTGTTTGTCAACGGAATCAACACACCTTATTAGGTGTTCACTTCCGATTGTCGGTGTTACTACTGCTACTTTCATTATATAATCCTAATCTTTCCGATTCAGTTTCTAACTGTCTCATCAATTTATCTTTCAATTCTTCTTTCCGCAAGTCTCTAGCAAAAATTGCATCCCATCTATTGTCGTATTCTTCTTGCGTCACACTAAATGGTCTTGGTTTACTTCCTTTTCCACCGTCACTCATGTTTTCCTCTCTATGTCTTCTTCTTCACAATGTGTTCCGTATTGTATCTCAACAATTTTACACTCTGTGCTGTATGGGTTTGTTAATTTGTGCCATTCTTCAATGCCAATATCGATGGTGTCATTTAATCCAAGAGTTCGTCCTGGCAACTTATATCCACTTGGCATTTCAATTACAACCAGACAATTACCTTTTGTAACATGCCAGTGTTCTTTGCGGAATTTATGCCGCTGCATACTTAGTGATTTACCTGGTTCAACAACCAGTTCTTTCACCTTTGTATTCTCCGATTCATACAACACACGATAGTAACCCCAAGGTCTCTCAACTTTTGGTGATTTCCATTCTTCTAAAATCCAACTACTTGAATTCTTTTTATCTTCGCCACCAACACCAAACTTAAAAACAAGGTTGTTGTCTTTAATATCCATTTCAGGAATATTATCGGCAGTTCTATCACCACCATTTGCAAAAATAATTTCATCATCAGGAAACTTTTCTCGGACTTGGCGAATAGCATCACAAGCAGAGCCATCACTGTCATCAAACTCAATCACTTCGTCAACCATGTGCAGATTGCCTAACACACACATGCGCTCGCGCCAGAGCATGAATGGTCGGCCTTTTTTGCCGGTCAGCCACGCATCAGAGTTCAGTCCCACGACCAAACGATCACCCAAATGATCTGCATGATTCAGATAAGAAATATGTCCCGAATGTATTGGATCAAATCCACCTGTTACCAGTACTATCTTCATATTACAGTGCTATGTGTGGATATGCTTCTTTTAACATTTTAATATCCAAAGATTTAACTTTGAATTTGCGAGAAATAATGTCGGCCAACAATTTTGATTCTTCAACAAACAGTGATTCTAACATAATTGCTAAGAGTTGTTGTTGTTTTTTTGTTGTCACGCCGGGTGCTCGCTTTGGATGACCGACAATAAAGTTGTACAGTCGATTAACTTCAGAATGTAAATACATGTGATTTAATCCAGCCGGTTCTTTTGACGCACGGTATTCAGGTACCGTTGCGTCAAATACAACATCAGGACTAAACGCATAAAACATCAACAATTGAAAAGACTTATCACCATGTTTACGCAACGCGGCAATTTTCTCATTTTTTGTTTTTGCTTGTTCAAATTCGTGCAATATTTCGTGCATCATTAGGTTAAAATTCATCAATCACTTCCAGTAAATTTTTTAAACGATTGGTAATCATGTAGTTCATAAAAACTTGGCGACTATGACCTTTCGTGTTTTCATAGGTATCTAGGATACTTCGTTTCAAGGTTTCAGGTATCAAGTTCAAATCAATCAACATTTCGTTACGTTTAAAATTACGCAACATCTCATCATTACAAAATTCTTCTGGTGCCTGATTCATCCAATTGATAATCTTGGCTTCAGTGATTGGTTTCTGACGAACACCATCAACAATACAACTATCGGAAGACAGAATGTTTGGAATGCCATCACCCTTATCACCACGAATAATCAACTGTTTAAGTTGAGCACCGGGTAATGGTTCTTTAATGTACTTTTTAAGGATAGGTGAATACTGTTCAACATTAGGATATTTTTGCAATTGAGCAAAGTCTTTATCTGATGACAAGATCATTACTTTTTCTGTTGCCGAATATTTTATTGCCAAGACAGCAATAACATCATCCGCTTCAGCAGTTTCCACATCAATTACTTTATAAGGAGAATATTGTTTCAATTCATCACGAATTTTATTCAAGCAATCAAAGATTGTATTCCAATCATGGCCAGAAGACTCTCTTGCCTTCTTACGGCTGGCCTTGTAGTGTTCGAAAATACCGCGGCGCCAGTAGTGTCTATTATCACAAGCAATAATTACTTCAGGTCCGTGTGTGTTCTTAAACTTTTTCACATAGGTGCGAATTGAATTTAGAATCATATGTCGAACTAGTGTTTCCTCAACTTTAGTTTTTGAGGATCCGATTTGTTCCATCAGATTCGAAATTGCAACTTGGTTAAAATCAAAAATTATCATAGTGTAGTAAGTATAACATGTTTTGTGTTATCAACAGGCAATCATTCACCATTGTGTTGTTTTATTGCGAAAACTAAACAGGCAATTGTCATTTGATTTTCTTTGCTCTTGGTTTACGATTTTTCAAACTTGCGTTCTTTATTTTTGTAGCATCATCAATTACAGAATTAATGTAGCTGATAATCTTCTTCAATTGCATACGTTTGAAATTTGAATATCCTTCTTTGAGCTGTTTATCATCGGTATCTAACACCTCTTCGAAATGCAATTTTTGCTTTTGATAAATTTTAATAATCTTGTTAGCATGCACACCTTTAATTTGATAGGTGTGCATTATGCCATAAGCAGAACCAACTTCTCTAAATTCGGAAAGAATGTAGTCATCCAATTGTCCTTCAAGTTCACCAACACACTCATGTACCTTTTCATTGATTCGGTCCTGAATATTTGGCGCAGCTGGTTCATCATCTTCAACTACAACTGGTTTTTCTTTTTTCGATTCTTCTTTGATTCTGGCAATTTGTTCATTAAACCATTCCACATCTTTGGCCGACAATTGGCCGCCATTCATAACGATTCTACAGACGAATCCAAATGTACTAGGTTCTTTTTTTAGTGTAGAATCAGCACTAACCTTCAACTTCTTTTTAAAATAGTCCGTGGCGTATTTTAACGCAGCCTTCTTGTCTCTGTTTTGTGTATACCAGTTTAAGGCCTGAGATAACTCAACTTTGGTTAGTTCTTTAGTAAATTTTGGTTCACCATAGTTCGGGTCACGGAATTTGTTATTGGTCATTTACAACTTCATCAAATGTTTTATTTAAAGCGTGCCTCATAACAAAAATACCATCATCAGTTTCGGGATAATTTCTCGATACTTCAAGAGCTGCATCTAACGCATCCGAATATTCAGTATAAGTTTTTTTATATCCGAAAATTTCTTTGATAGCATCAGCATTCAACCGATAATTCATCAATGAATCATCATATGAACCAAGCATGTCTTCATATCGCTTACTGTAAGCAACTCGAAAACCATCCTTCGACTCTAAAATGTAAATTCCACTCATATTTTTATTTTCATGTTAGCACTCTATTATATAGAGCACTTTTTTCAAATTAAATCATTATTGCCTAAATGTCTATGTGTTGTATGATCCATTTTGCTTCGTGTATCGACTTGCATTTTTTTGTATTCACTGTAATATTTCTATTTGTAATAATTTTAACAGAAATTTTAGGAACGTCAAGCTTTACCCAATTGGGGTCTCGCTTTTTAATTGGTAATTCACCGGTGCAAAAGAACATTGTGTCCTTCAATTCATCGGATGCTAGTTTTCTCAAAAAGTGTACATTAACCATTTTTCTCACTCAAATACATAACTGTCAAAAATGCCTCAAGGTTGTAAGCTTCTACTTCCCAAGGCTGCTCAAAATAATCTACTCTATCACAATCAATTTTTTGTCCCAACCAGCTGGACATCTGTTCGTTTAGTTCGCCGTAAACATATTGCTTTACGTGAACCATTTCGTGCGCTACGGCATTAAGAATTTCCATTTTTGATTGATTTTTATTGATTTCAATCGTAAAGGAACGTGGTTTATTCTGGTTGTTGTATTCGTCAATGATGCACAAACCACTAGGTGCATCACCGGTAACTACTTTTACGTTAATATTGACATTATTGAGCATTTTTGAGCTCAATAATATTTCCGCAAAGTAATCTTTAGCTGAAAGAAGCTCGGATTTTGACAATATTTCGCTCATATAATGTATTATTATAACATGAAGTCAAAATATTGTCAATCACAGTGTTGTTTTTATGCAACACCAATGTGGAATTGCACATTTTTGATAGAATCTAAGCGGAAACTGCGCCAGCCTTGATTTTCAACATCAAATACAGGCAAAACTTCTTCACTTTTTTTACGTTCCGTGTTTGTTGGTAAAAAAGAAACAGGAATTTTATCAAAATTCAATGTACACCGCATTTGTCGCTCGGTTCCATCAGATTTAGTGAAAAGAATATCAACATATTCTTCAGATTTCAGTAATCCGATAAGCCATTCTTTGCCTTCGGGTGTTGTGAAGCTGGTTGTTTTAATCATAATATAATCTCCGTTTAATTTAATTTAATTCAATTATTTTTTGTTCGGTGTCTCTAATGTAATTGTCAATCCAGTCTCTGGACTTTTCAGTTTTCTTTAAAACCACACCATATAAGTTGCTACCAATTAGACCTTTGATATATTCAACGGGGTCTAAAAAGATTGCTTCGAAATTGGAATCAAATTTAGGTTTACCTTCATTATCTTCCTTAAAAAGTACCACATGAAACCAATAGCCACTATTCATCACTTTGGTTGACACATCTTCTGGTGTTTTATTTTCTTTGGTGAAAAACACCATTTTAAGGTCATCAAAGTCTACATCTTCTTCGTTTGGTGGAAGAAAATAAAAACCATCATAATCATCTATTTCCATATTGTCCTTTTTGGCGGAGTGTCAGGGAGTCGAACCCTGTGACCTACTTTCATAGGTCTACTGATTAGCAATCAGCTGCATTACCATCCTGCCCACACTCCATATGTTTAGTATAACACAAAAACTTATGTTTGTAAATCCACCACTTTGCCGTTATTGGTATATTTTTCTTCTTTGCCGTCTTTGTCATATAGGAGAACACTATATTGCCGCCTTATAACATCGATGGTTGAATTGCCGGAAT
>Ga0208966_1000416_pt1 | contig 13575 bp, 9 predicted proteins | sample GreLakmeHU45MSRF_FD_187701 | JGI IMG/M metagenome (GOLD analysis project Ga0208966, IMG submission 187701) | Freshwater lentic microbial communities from great Laurentian Lakes, MI, USA - Great Lakes metaG HU45MSRF (SPAdes) | ecosystem: Environmental > Aquatic > Freshwater > Lake | place: Great...
TGATAATGATACCAGTGTAGAGAATAAATCAAATAAATATTCTATGAACGACGAAACTATATTTGGAAAATATATTGATATTAAATCTGTTAAATGGGCTATTGATAATAATAAAATAACAGATTATAATGTTCTTGTTATTAAAAATACTATTGATGAAGTAGATCATATAATTAGAACATTAAAAATAAATGTAAAGGACAAGACTATATTTATATCGTGTTATATGTGTCTAAAATCATTAGAAAAATATGATGATTTAACTCATATATTATTATATACAAACACAGTGCAAGAAGCAGAACAGGCTAAAAAATACATAGATGATATATTGTCATTGAATATTATTTCAATAGATAAAGAAAAAATCTATAATAATGCTTTACATAGTAATAATAACGAAACTAAGAATAAGCTCTTAGATAAAGAGATTAATAAGTTTAAAAATATGCCATACGGCATCATCTCGTGTATCTATATATTTGGAGAAGGTTTTGATATGCCTAAATTAAATGGTGTATGTATTGCCAGTAATATGAAAAGTATAATTAGGATCGTTCAATACCTATTGCGTCCTAATAGATTAGAAAGTGGAAATCCTCTTAAAAAAGCATATCAAATAATACCATATATTGATAATGATAATTGGGGAGAAGAAAATAACAGTTCTTATGAAAATGTGAGAAATATTATATCACAGATGAGAAATGTTGATGAAAATATAGAGCATAAAATAAAGGTATTGACACAAGAGTATGATAAAAAAGAAGATGATGATAAAAAATATATTCAACCTAATTATAATAATTTTAATGAAAATGATAACGAACTGTGTAAGCTAAAACTACGATTGCGTTATAGTAAATCCTTACATTCTAATTTTACAGAAGAGGAAGACGAATATAACTATGTCCGCTCTATAAATATTAGCTTAAATATCAAATCTAAATATGAGTATATCAATAGCGAAGATAAACACGCTAACTATATTTCTAATCCTGAAGATTATTTCAAATCTAAAGGAGTATGGAAAAATTGGTATCACTTTTATGGAAATGATACTAATAACTATGTATCTAAAGATGAACTGATTAAAATATGCAAGAAAAATAATGTAAGGTCTTCTGAAGATTATATTAAGCTATGTGAAACACACGAAGAATTACCAAAAGAACCAGCAGAATATTATAGAGACTTTACAAATCTAAAAAATGAATTGGGACTATTTAATAGAAGAAAATGAGAAAAATATATAATATATATAATATATAATATATATACGGAAGTTAGTTAATAATAATCTATATTTTACTTATGATTTTCAATAAGTTTAATTAACTCCTCCTTTTTTTTATTGGAATATCCTTTAATACCCAGAGATTTACACTGTTCTTTTAGAGATTTTATTGATGTACCTGATGTACCTGATGCTACACTTGATGCTACACTTGATTTAATACTAGGTACTTTTTCTTCTTTAACTTCCGTAATTTCTTCAAATGTATCTACATTATCTTTGGTTAATTCTTTAATCTCTGAAGTTTTAGGCATTGCTTCATCGGATAACTCTTTAATAAGATTATTATATAGCGTTTCTGCTTCTTTGACTTCTCCTTGTAGTTTTTCAATCTCATCAAATATGGGTTCGAGGTCTTTGATATGTTGCTTATTCTTGGGGATTTTGATTTTAATACTTCTTAATTCTGGAATTTTTATAAATTTAACAATTGAACCATTTGAAAATATCTTATTTTTAAAATCATCTGATAATAAATAATAATATAAATAATTTTGATTAAAATTAATTCCTCTCAATCTAAATGCATTCCTCTTATTATATCCAATTGTATTTTCTTGATATTTACACATTGACCCTACATTTCCAACTTGTGAAAATATAATATCTCCGTTTTTCACAATATATTTATCAAATTTACTATCTTTTTTAATATAATTTGTAATTATTTTATTAGTAATATAAGTTGCTCTAATTAATGGAATATTATTTAAATCAGTATTTAAATCAGTATCTTTAAATTCATATCCATCTTGAACTTCACAAATACTCCCTAATTCTACTTCTTCGCATTCTTCATTCTCACCAATATTTTTAATCTTATTTTGAACATATTCTTCCAATTCTTTAATCTTATTTTGTTTGCTATTTTTCTCATCATATGGTTTAGATATCTTATCGACCCATTCTTGATTTTTTTGTTCTGATTTTGGGATGGGGATTTGTAGATTTACAAGATATTCTTTTGATAAATGTTTTAGAACTGAGCCTGTAAAACCATCAATTAATATATTCATATTACCAATTATAATTGAATATAAGTATTTATTATATTTTGAATGTAATATAAAATTGTCTGCTGAACAACTAAATTCTTTATCTAATTTAATATTTGCTACACCGCCTGAACCAATAATTAAACATTCATCTTTATAATCTGCTACATCGCATTTTTGTACTTTATCACTTGATGTATAGAAATTATATTCACCTTCTTTCTTTCCATAACTTGCTTTTCTTTTACTCTTTGCTTTAAATTCGCACACATCTCCCAATCTTACCAATTCATATCCTTCACCGCATACAATAACCTTCTTGTTATAATCTTTGCCATTCAAAGAATATATGGGATTACTCAATATTTCTTCTCTGCTTGCTACAGATACGAGAGTATCACTAACGCCCGAAATATCACCCTTATTTTCAACAATAAGTATATTGCCATTACTTTCTATAAATTTATCTTCAGTATATCTTTCAACAACTAAATCATAAAACTTAACCTCGTTTGTTTTTTCTTCAGTATTATCAAAGATAATAATTGATGTTTTTGTAGATGTATTTTCAAATTGGTCTGATGGAACACTAATAATTTCTCTTACATTATATTTTTCGATTAAACATCTTCTCAAATCTTTGTAAGAACTGTTAAAGAATACACCTTCTTTTAATACACCAATAGCTGTTCCTCCTACTTCTAAAATATCCATCAATAGAATAAGAGAACAGGCCTCTTTATCATTTCCCTTCAATTTATTGTCGTGAGCATATTTTTGTATTCTACCGCTACAATTTTCTAAACATACCTTCGTCTTATTATTATCTTTTTTTTCAACTTTTTCTTGTTTTTCAATATCCTTCAATTGTTTCTGTCTTGCAATTCTTATTCCTTCATCTGTAATATTTATCAAATCCTTTTTAATATATTCTTTAATCTTATCCCTTTTCTCTTGTGCTGTTGATTTTTTATTTTTATCCCCGCCATATGGAGGATTTGTGATAGGATATTTATATTTAGTATCATTAAACTCGTCTCTAAATGAATTTTTATAACGTAAATTATTCATATTGGGCAATGTACCAGTCAAACAGAATATTTCTAGACCCGCAGACTTAATAACATCTTCATTCATATCAAAATGATTAATTTTGTTAATTTCAGTTTCCCAGTTAATTTCTCCATTTTTATATTTTTCGTTTAAATAATTGATATATCCTGTAGTAAAACCACCAGAACCTCCAAACATATCAATCATAGAAGATATAGTTCCATCATCATTAATGAATGGGTTCAATTTATTTAGAATATAATCTACAATGTGCCTATCTGTAAAATATGCTCCTAATTCACTGATAGCACTTTCATCTCTGCCAATAAAATATTCATAAATTTTACCAGAAAGTAATACATTACAATCATTTTCAATCTTTGTAATATCATTAATTTCTATAATAAGATGGCTTAAAACACTACCTTTCATATTTTTAGGAATTTCATAAAATAGTAAATCTTTAATTTTACTAGAACTAATAGAATCAAGAACATCTCTAAATATTAATTCAGCCAATTCTTCATCTGCTAATCTTGTTTTATCAATATTTTTAGCCTTTTCAAGAAGATATGAGAATTTGCATTTATCATTTAACCCTACTTTCTCAACTAAGCCCTTCTCTTCAATCTTCTTAAGACCAAATAATATATTAAAAACTTTGAGAGCATTCATTCCATATCCAGCACCATTATTTCTCAAATAATTATGAATATCATGAATTTTATCTTTCAGGGCTTCTTTATTAGAAATACTATTGATATTGTCCATTATAAGTTGTTTATCTTCTTCTGAGTATTCACAGTCAATTTTTATATTTATATCATTATCATAGTTATTATCATTTAAATTATATATAACTGTTTCTAACTGCTCGCATATATCTTTAATACTTGTTGTATTATATTTATCTTTTAACTGTTCTTCTGATAATTTTAATAATTTAAGTTCAAATAATTCATACTTATCTTTATGTTTTTGTGTTAAAATATGAGTTTTATGATGTGATATTTGGTCTGGTTGTGTTTTACAAATTCCGCACGAATATGTTTTAGGTATTAACATTATCTATTTATATCTCTTAATATACTAATATATTTAAATATTTATATATTTAACGAAAAAAATGTTAAAATATCAAAAAATCAAAAAATCAAAAAAACAAAAAAATCAAAAAAATCAAAAAAATCAAAAAAATCAAAAAAATCAAAAATTGATAGTAATAAAATATATTTATTACTACCACCTGTAGCCCAACTGTCCTACGTGCCTTACTGTTAAGCCATCGTAAGCCCTGTAAGCCCCCTCGCAAGTCCCTCTGTACAGCCCTAACGGGTTTTAAGGAGTATAAGAAGATGAGCAACAATTTTATCACACCCGAGATGTTGGGTGAGATGGCGAGTATTCAATCCAAACTTGTAGAAAAACTTCTATACAAGGAATCGCTAAATCCCATTATTCAAGACAATTCAAAAATAAATCTCCAGAGTTTGCCTAGTGATATTCATGAAAAAATTGTGGAGCATTATAAAAAATCGCTTCCTTCTAAATATGTCTTGAGAGATTGGGTCTCAAAGGAAAAACTCGACTGGTTCGCTTTGTCTAGAAATCCTTGTGCTATCGAAATATTGATGGAAAAAGCAGATTACGAAAACTCTTTGACAGAAGAAGAATATAACATGCTTGAAGATAAAAAGAAGATATGTTGGATGAGATTGTGCTACAATGAAGAAGCGATAGACATTTTAAAGAAATATCCTTCAAAAATTCAATGGGGTTCTTTATCGTACAACAAAAAACAACAAGCTGTGGATATGATTAAGGAAAGGATTGAATATGAGAAAATTAATGTTCCCGAATATTACGAAGAAAACAGAGTATGTATAAATATTTTTGGTGATAATGAAAATCCTCAAATTATTGAAATTATTAAAGAAAGGATTGAATATGAGAAAGGATTAAGTCCCGAAGACTATGATATGTTAGAAGAAGCTGATGTAATTGATTGGTGCTATTTGACAGTGAATCCGAGTGCTATTGATATATTGAAGGCAAATCCCGAAAAAATTGTATGGTCGTTTTTATCTAACAACACAAATCCCCTCGCGATTGATTTGTTGAGAGAAAGGGCAGTTGTAGAAAATAATATGAGTAAGAAAGATTATAAGAAATTGGAAGATAAAATAGATTGGGATTATTTGTCGACAAATCCCAATGCTATTGAATTGCTAAAGAAATATCCGCATAAAATTAATTGGGAAATGTTGTCGGCAAATACTGCGGCAATTGATTGGTTGAAAGAAAATAAAAATGCGATTGATTGGGATATATTATCTGTAAATCCAAATGCAATTCAATTGCTAAAGGAAAATCGTAAAAAAATTCATTGGGCAAATTTGTGTAAAAATCCTAATGCGATTGAATTGTTAAAGAAAAATCGTAAAAAAATTAACTGGAGATTGTTGTGTCTAAATGAAAATGCTTTTGAATTAATTAAAGAAAGGGCAGAATATGAAATGAGTTTGACACCTGAGGAATACAATGAATTGAAATATTATAATAAATTGGATTGGAATCAATTATCAGATAACAAAGGAATCTTCGTGGCAGTTTAGATTTAATGACGAGTAAGTATTTATATTTTATATGTTATATATTTTATATTTTATATTTTTATAATGCATTTTCTTAAAAATTGATAGGAATAAATATATTTTTTACTATAGCAAGTATATCACTATTTTTAAGTGATTTACAGTTAAGTCAAAGTTAAACCTTGTAAGCATCATAAGAGTATAATGAGTAACAATACTTTTATTACGCCCGCAATGTTAGCCGATATGTCTAGTATTCAATCTAATATTGTTAAATGTCTCTTATATAAAGAATCGAACAATGCTTTTAATCAAGATAATATAAGTATTAATAGTTTGCCTCATGATGTTCACGATAAAATTGTAGAGCATTATAAAACTCTATTGCCATCTAAGTATGTCTTGAGAGATTGGGTTCCGAGAGAAAAACTTGATTGGTACACATTGTCTGGAAATCCGTGTGCTTCTGAGTTGTTGATGGAACAAGCAGATTATGAAAACACTTTGACAGAAGAAGAATATAATATGTTAATAAAAGAAAAAAAAATAAGTTGGATGAGACTGTGTTGTATTAATGGAGAAGCGATAGACATTTTAAAGAAATATCCTTCAAAAATTCAATGGGCTTATTTATCGAACAATAAAAAACAACAAGTAGTGGATATGATTAAGGAAAGGATTGAATATGAGAAAATTAATGTTCCGGAATATTACGAAGAAAACAGAGTATGTATAAATAATTTTAGCGATAATGAAAATCCTCAAATTATTGAATTTATTAAAGAAAGAATTGAATATGAAAAAGGGTTAAGCGAGGAAGAATATAAAAAAATAGATATTTATGATGTGTTGGATTGGTCATATATATCAGCAAATCCAAATGCTATTGACATATTAAAAGATAATGTTGATAAAATAAATTGGTTTGAATTATCAAGCAATACAAATCCGAGAGCGATTGAATTATTGAGAGAAAGGGCAATTATAGAAAAGAATATGAGTATGATAGATTACAGAAGATTGCGAAATAAAATAGATTGGTTTAATCTATCTATAAATCCCAATGCTATTGATTTGTTAAAGGAAAATGAAGATAATATAATGTGGGGATATTTATCTGGAAATCCCAATGCTATTGATTTGTTGGAAAAAAATAAAGATGAAATAGAGTGGAGTATATTATCAATAAATACAAATCCGCGAGCTATTGAAATGTTAAATGAGAATCAAAAAAATATAGATTGGTTTATGTTATCTAAAAATCCCAATGCTATTGAATTGCTAAAAAAAAATCGTGAAAATATAAACTGGCGAGCATTATGTATTAATGAAAATGCACACGAATTGATAAAAGAGAGAGTTGAATATGAAATGAGTTTGAACCCTGAAGAATACAAAGAGTTGAAATATGGAAATAAATTGGATTGGAATCAATTATCAAAGAATAAGGGTCTATTTGTTGCGGTATAGAGAGTGTTTATAGTTTAGAAGATATGTAATAAATTGATTCGTGAGATTGAGATATTATGAATACAAATAGATTATTGACCGTCTTATTCATATATAGATTTAACATATATAGTTTGGTCTCTATACAAAAATAATTTGAAATGTTCTCCGTCTCTTATAATGGATATAAAATTTTTATTTTTGTCTTCTTCTAAACTTTCTTGTAGTGTTTTCATAAACTTTATATTTTTTATAGATAAATTAATATGACCTACAGAATCATAATTTAACCAAAAACATGGAATAGGTTGACCAGAACTTTTTAATTTTAACTTTTTGAAAAAAATTTTTTTAAATATTAATATTTGATCTTGTCCGGAATAATATCCATTTGTACGGGCATAAAATTTCATATAATCATCTAAAAAATCTGGAATATTTATAGGTTCTTTTAACTCGCCCCTTCTATTATAGTAGTTCATTTTAACATTTTCTATAAATGTTGTATCAAAGTCAAAAGAATCTAATAGATCCGCATTTTTAGCAATATTAAATATTTTAGTAAGTTTTTTAATTATTATCTTATTACCATATGTATATATATATAATACTTGTATATATTTCATGAAATTTATAAATTTTTTTCTTTCTATTTCATATTCTTTACTTAAGATTTTTCTATCTTGTGGATATGGATGATGATAACACATTAGTATTTGTTCTTCAGGTACTTTGTATTTTTCTTTAAAAGCCTTTGTATCTTTATCACTTTCTTTTATTAGTTTATTTTCTAAAATTGTTGTGTATTCTTCTCTTGTTAATTTATCTAATTTAGGATTTTCTACAAAAAACGATTTTACCTTATCTATACTATTTTTATATTTTTGTACGTTTGCAATCAATAACTCTAAATTTATTAATCGATCATAGATATCTGACAATTTACCTGTATATAACCCATAGTCAAAAACAGCATTTATAAAACAATCTCCATCACCTATAGCATTTATTAATAATAATTCAGAATTATCACTATTAATATTAATATTATTCAGTAACATATATTCAAGAGAACTGCTGCTTTTATACGAATGAGAATATTTTGATTGGCTCATCGTTTTTTTTTGAACATTTGACGAACTCATTTTATCACGAATTTTTTCATTTATTAGATTAATCTCTGTATTATTATTATTTAGTTTATTTTCAGTAATTTTATTATAATTTTCACTTGAGTTTAGCATATTTATAGAGTGCGTAATAATTGTATTCTTATTTATAATTATACGATATAGCTCATTGCCCTTATCTATTTTACTTATTATTATTGAATTAATAATATCATCTGCCGATACTATATCATCATTAATAGATTTCTTCATATTAGATTCTGCTTTATTCAATGGTTTTGATATAACCTCCCAACCAACTAATTTATTTATTACCCTATTATCTTTTTCATATAATTTATCTCTAAAATTTCTTAAATCTTGTAACAATTTCTCCTTATTATTAACCATATCATTTAGTAAATCCATATATATCTCTTATATATAATACATATAAATATTATATTACAAAAAATAAACTGTTTACCTATTATATTTGTTCTATTTTATAACAAAATGTGTAAAAAATGATTAATATTATATATTTATTATAATCACACCACTATGTCTAGTTTGACAAAGCAGATTGTTGATGAATTGATGGAGAAGTTCAAGAACGAAAATCCGGATACTATCATTAAGATTATACAAGAGTTGAGGAATAATATTAGAGAGTCTAGAATCGAACAAGACAGCGTCTACTAAAAATAATTTGTAGTGCTGTTATGTGTATATATATTTTTTATATTAATTTATTGTCGCTAAAACCAAAAAATGCTGTTTTTTTATTTTTCGTAAAAAATTGATATGTGTAAATATATTTTTTAGCACAGCAAGCACCCAACTGTCCCACGTATCCTATCGTAAACCTTCGTGCCTCTCTGAAACTCATATTGGGATTATTAGCAAAATGAGTAGCAACTTTGTTTCTGTTGAGAAAATGGCGAAAATCTCCGAGAATCAGTCAAAAATTGTTGTGAGACTTCTGTGCACTAAACCGACAGACGACGAGACTGTAGATAACTCTTCTATCGCGTTTAAAAAATTGCCTGATGATATCATTGAGCAAATTGTCAGCAATTATAAGAGCCTCTTGCTTTCCAAGTATGTTTTGAGAAAGTGGGTCAAAAATGAGGAGCTTGATTGGAGTATGTTGTCAGAGAATCCCTGCGCGATTGATTTGTTGAAAGAAAAGATTGAACAAGAAAAAAGTATGGATAAAGAAGAATATAAGAATTTGAGCGACGATAAGAAGGTTAATTGGTTGAAGCTTACAATTAACTCAGAAGATATTGATATTTTGAAAAAAGGCTTCTATGTTTTGATTCTTTGCTTTTATTGCTTATTCTTCATTTATTTTTAATTAAGTAATATCTTTTAATAATGATTTTTCTTTAATATTATTTGATAAATAATAATAGTTGTATTTAAATAGAAATAAAATTATAAATTATGGAAAAAACAGAATCTCAAAAAAAATTATCTCAAGAAAAATTTGGGGAATTTTTACTACATATAAAAAAATATTTAGATAATATAGGTATAGTACCCAAAGTAACCGTAGAGCTGAGTCACGACGATTCCAACGATATGAAGAAGAAGGTGACTAAATCTGTATCATTTGGTTTTTATAAGAGAGAGCAACACGAGAATACCACACCTTTAGCAATTTTACATTGTTATTGTACTATAAATGATACAATTGCACCTTACTACACGAGAATGAATTATAGCGGCTGCGTTACACGTAGTCAATCTAACATTTCGAGAGAACCTATGCCTGATATTGAAGCAAATACATTATCTATAATATGGGTAGGTGTATTGGAAGAGGCGCAAGGAAAAGGATATGGACTATTAATTTTAATTTATTGTATATGTCATATTAATGCAGAAAACAATTTTGATTATTTTAATTTAGATGACGATAGTAACGCCGCAAACTCTGTGGGAAAAAACATTTATCGTAAAGTAGGTTTTATACCACTACCAGGAGAATTTATTAACTTGGATTCCGATAATCCTAAAATGTATGAATCAACGGGCGGACCAGAATTATTTGTACCTTTACAATGTTATGAAGGAGATGAATATGAACATATGATAGGTAGACTAGTTTTTAAAAAATTTCCACTTCGAGACATTCCAGCCAATGATATAGTTTTAACACTTTCAGAAAAATCAGAATTAGAATTATTAGACGAAGTCGTAACAAAAACATCATTACTAAACTCATGGTGGAAGACTCTTCTAAAGGCGAAACTTATATTAATGGCCCCTTTGAGTAAGCCAGGTGGGCCTATGAGGGATAAGATCACTAATAATCGCTTTAAGCCTTACAGCGGTAGAGGCAGCGCAGCGAAATATACATTAAAAGAATTAAAGGATATAGCTGTTAGTAATAAAATTAAAATTACCAAAAAAATAGATAATAAAACATTGTATCTAAACAAAGCAGATTTAATTAAAAAATTAAAAAAGCATGGTTATTATACGATTTGCGGGTTGGAGAAAAAAGAGAGGGAGATAAATTGCAGACATTCATCTCCGATGAAGAGACCGATAATATGTGATAGAGCAGCGAAATATACATTAAAAGAATTAAAGGATATAGCTGTTAGTAATAAAATTAAAATTACCAAAAAAATAGATAATAAAACATTGTATCTAAACAAAGCAGATTTAATTAAAAAATTAAAAAAACATAAGTTACTTTAATTTTTTTTAATATAATTGCGAATAAACTCTTTGACGTTGATAAACTATTTGTTGTATTAAATTAACACATAATAAATTAATAGTTTTATAAAATAGTTTAAACCCTTGAAGATTTAAAATGAGACAAAACCTTATTTATTTTTATTAGGTAATTATAATGAAACATAAAACAGAAGATTATAAATTATCAGCAGTTAGGAAAAAACTATTGAAAAATAAAAAAAGTCTAAAAGAAGCACTTATAGAAAGTTATATATCTGTAGGTGTATCTCTTGCTCTTCTTAGATAAAAGATATACTAAATGTACTGTATGTATATATATTTTTTATATTTAACATAAATTAAATAATTTAGTTAATCTAGAAATACTTTTATCAATAAATGGTGTTTTATTAAACCCCCTATCTTTTTTATTTAGAAAATAATAATGATTAAAATATGCGTAATTATAATTTATATATTTTATAGGAAGCCCGTTTGTTATAACATGAACAGAAAATGTTTTTATATTTTTAGGTATTACAAAACATTTTTCTCTTGTAAATAATGTAATAGTATCGCAATTATATATTTGTAAAAAATTATAATTATCTTCTGGTAAATTATTTGGATTAAAAAATAGTTTATTTAATAGTTGAAATCCTCCAATACTATCTATATTTACATCATCTATTTTTATAATATCTGATAAGAAATTATCTATTTGAATATACGGTTCTTGTAAATTAATATATTCATCTATATCAAATAATCCTATATATTTAGATTTATTAAAAGCATAAATAGAATGATTTTGTTGTGTTTGTTGATAAATATGTTCGTACTGCCAGTTAATTATAATAAATATATTATTAGTAATATTATTATTTAATAATGTATATAATGTATTATTCGTCGAATTATCATAAATAATAAATCTTTTTATGCCAAGAATATTATGATATTTTATCCATTGTAAAATATATTTATCTTCATTTTTAACAATAGTAGACATTATTATTTCGTTTTCAAATTTAGGATAATTATTAATTTTTGTTGTAATATTTTTATCATCTATTATTATTTCATATGTTTTATTCTTATCATATACAAAATTATCATTATATAACATATAAATGTGTGTATGACCATGAGAACAAATTTCTACTTGAAAATTTAAAAGTATATCATTTATATACATTCTAATATTATTTATTTTACAATGTCCTGGCTTAATTATAATTATACCCCCCCCTCTATCATTATAAAATATATCATAAATGTTATAATTTTTAATAAATATAGGATTATAAATTGTATTCATTGTATTAACCTTATTCCTTAATTATATAATACTATATAATTTTGATAAAATATATCGCAAAACTTTCGCACTAATCTCATTGTAATATAAAATTGTTAAGAAAATAAAAAATTATATATTGTGTTTTACTATAATTATATTTTACACATATCTTTGTAAAAAACAACAAATATTAAATAAATTGATATAACATTGGCAACCCAGCACCACATAGAACCGAATGTATTAGTTTCTTTATATAGTATTAGTGTTATAATTAGAAGTGCCGATATTACTATAAATATCATATACATTTTATCAATTATCCATCTTGCCGATAGGAAAGCGTACCATATAAATATTATATAGAGATTCCAATTTAGCCATTTCCATGATAAATGCCCGTTTTTACTAGGTACTGTAGAAAAATTTATAGTATCGATAGGTATTATAAGTGTATATAGTATTATTATATATGTAAGATATGCTACTAATAAATAAGGTATTGCGTTGGGATATGTTTCTATTTTTATAATATTAAATATAGGCTGGCATAGTATAACAAATAACGCTATTTGTGATAATAATTTATTAGAAAATGTTTTTGTCCATATAAAATATTCTATTACACCGACCGAAAAGAAAAATGAGACAAGACTATTATAAAAAATATAATAATTCTTTTATTCATCTTTTCTATCGGTGTAAATGATCGCATTTAAGCGACTAACTACAATTTGACGGCACTATCGCGGTTTGTAGTTTTTGTAAATCAACTCCTCTCTTATACCTTTCTGGTCGTTCATCATATTCTATATAATAGTTAAACACTTTTTGAATATTTTTACAACCATTTTTATCACGATTGATACAACCATTCCGTTTATTTTCCATTTTATATGTTAGGATAGAATGCATCTTTCGCTCTTTATTTCTTTTATCTACCAGATAAAGATTTTTACTTAATTCCTCAGTCTTGTAATTTAGACACGAAGTTCTATATTCATCTATGTTATAAACCTTAAAACGCTCTTGTAATTTTCTTTTTAATGATAGATTGGGTGTAGAAATAAAGTTT
>Ga0208966_1000420_pt1 | contig 13551 bp, 12 predicted proteins | sample GreLakmeHU45MSRF_FD_187701 | JGI IMG/M metagenome (GOLD analysis project Ga0208966, IMG submission 187701) | Freshwater lentic microbial communities from great Laurentian Lakes, MI, USA - Great Lakes metaG HU45MSRF (SPAdes) | ecosystem: Environmental > Aquatic > Freshwater > Lake | place: Great...
GATACGGGTGCGGGTACAGGACTGATTTTGGGCGGACCGGGCGGTGCGGGCGGGAGTGCGGGGTTGAATAACGTATTGGCGGACGATGCTGAACGACGCAGACGGGAAGTAGCAGAGGCAGAATTCAGAAGGGTAGAGGGACTTGTCCGCGCACTTCACCCGAATGCAAATGTATCGCAGGATGCTGATGGGAACCCACAAGTTTTGGTACCGCTTGAGGGTGGAGGATCTGAAACGTGGAAGGTCATTGTAACTGGAAATGTTGTCAAGTTTCAGACTCCAGGCACGAATGTACAGGTGGATCGTATTCCTCGTCTCGATGAATTGGCAGCGGCAGAGACAGAGGCACAAAGATTGCAACGGGAACAGGAATTGGCAGCGGCGGAAGCAGAACGGTTGCGGGTGGAGGCAGCAGCAGCGGCAGAACGCGAACGAGTGGCGGCAGAGGCAGCAGCAGCGGCAGAAGCAGAGGCAGCAGCAGCGGCGGCAGCGGAGGAAGCGCGATTGAGGGCAGAAGGAGAGGCAGAGGCGGCGGCGATAGCAGAACAGGGACGAGTGCAGGCAGAAGCAGAAGCAGCGGCAGAGGCGGCGGCAGCAGCGGCGGCAGAGGCAGCACCGGGACAGTCTGCGCGGTTTCCTACTCCAGGCACGCCGTATCTCAATCAAAACGGACATCCCAATACCGGATTTGTAGTGCGGTATCTTCAGTCTCCAGACCAGGCAACATCACGAGCAAACTTACGAACGGACTTTGCAACATGGTTTGGGACCGAGGACGATGTGCTGAAACCCATGAAGCAAAACTTCAAGGATTGGAATGACAGTACGCGCACAAAGTATGAAAATACGCCCACAGGGTGGTCGATAAAGTTCATGCAGGCAGTTGATCGGGCGTCAAAAGTGAATCCTATCGACTCAACCACAGTCGAACGAGCAATTGAAAACGTGCAAGAAGTACCTACGGATGTAGATACGGATGCAGAAGGGGTAGGTGGGAATACATCTGGATCTGGAGGGGAAGGACTGTCTGCTCCCCCGTCGCCTCCCGCTCCACAAACACCCCCGCGGCGTGGATTGTCAGGTGCAACGGGTGTAAACGAAACTCCAGATGCAGGTCGGGGTCTAGATGGGCAGTTCGATGCACCTACAAGTGGCGAGAACTCATCCGCGTCGACGCCCGCGTCGCCGCCCGCGTCACCGCCCTCACCGCCCTCTGCCCTAGAAAACCTTCAAGCTGCACTTGCAAACAGTCAATCACAGAGGACTGATCGTGCACGAGAACTTGTAGCAGAGCAAGAAGCACTTTCTGAACGTGCGAGGCGTCAACGGATCAATCTCTATCTCGCATCAGTACAACCGCTGGGACATTCTCAAAATCCTACAGATCCTGTACGAAGATCGGAATTGGGTCTTCCACCACTCGAACCTGACCAAGTAGAGGCAAGTCAACCGCTAAGTGCACGATCTCGCCAGAGACTGAACACCGAACTACTGCACCGGGGACTTCCGACAAGACGAGGCGGGCGGCGCGGCAAGGGACGCAAATCTACTTTCAGGAAGAAACGCAAGAACAAGAAATGAGCGAGGACCTGGTTGTTGCAAAGACAGTGCAAACTGCTCCGATTCGTATCCTCGCCGAAGGGTTGAAATCCATGTTGGTCGAGATGAGTCTTGTGTTCGACAAGGATGGGATCCGCATGATTGCCATGGACAATACACGCACGGTTCTCACTCACATGCGCCTCCATGCATCCAAGTTTGAGCACTATGAGTACAATCACAGTGCACCAAAGTTAGATGTCGGTCTGAACACGGATCACTTTTATCGTATTATCAAGACGGCAACGAATGACGACACCGTCACCTTTTCGGTCAGTCGTGCAGAGTCGAACCACATTACCATCACGTTGGAAAATGGAGAGAAGAAGCGTCGGATCCGCAACAAGTTGAACCTGCTGGATCGCGACGAGTCTGACATTAACATGCCCGAGACGGAATTCGCCACGCGCATCACAATGCCTTCGATGGATTTTCAAAAGATTTGTCGGGACATGACACTCTTGTCGGCAAAGACAGTCGATATCAAGAACGTAGGCAGCACCTTAACGTTCACATGCAAGGGTCCATTCGCGTCACAGACGGTCACGATGGGCGACTCGACATCCGATATCACAATTGCCCGGACAAGGAATGATGAGATTGTAAGCGGCACGTATTCATTGCCTCATTTGGTGCTCTTCACCAAGTGCTCAAACTTGTCGAACAATCTCGAAATTCACATGAAAAATGATTGGTTCTTGATGATTCGGTATGTGATTGCGAATTTAGGGGATATCAAATTGTGTTTGATGCCCTGCAGCACTTAGACCCGCAGACCGCCGCTCGGGAACCCAACCAGTCCGGCGCCGATACCGAAACCAGCACCCGTGCGGGCTGACGCGCCGACACTCGGCGCATAAATGTCGAGGATCGCGAACGTCGCCGTCGCCACAAGGGCAATCATGCCAATCTCCGACGCCTTCATTGTCTTGCCAGGCAGGACATAGGCGGCAATCGCAACCGCCAGACCCTCCAAGACGTACTTTACTAAACGTGTCACTAACTCTCCCATGTCAATCCCCATCGAAGGCGTGGGTTTCGGTTTAGACTCCATTTTGTTTTAAGAGGCAGAAGAAAATCCTACCGACCCCCTGTACACTGCAATCGCGGCAAGGATCCAAATGACCCACCACGGTACAATATTGGACACGTACGACAGCACAATGTAAAAAACAACGGCGTGAAGCAGCGCTGAATAAAAGAAACCCAAAAAGGCGGGGATCAGGATGCCGGGCGTGAGCACGAACATGAGGATTGACGATGTGAACAAGGAATACATTTATCTTATGCTTGCAATATCTTTGCGAGTCTCCCACCTACACGACGACGCCGAGATCTACGACGTTTCGTCTTTCTCCGCCTCGTATGCCGTCTGCGCCGTCCACCTTTAGATGCAAGTATACGCTTAGCATCTTCCATTGCCCTCTTGCTGTCTATCAGAAGCATTTGCTTGTATGCTTCAAGTGCCGGGTCCACCACTTCCCCGGGAACAGGTTGACCGTTGGCAATAAGACCCGTTACACTTCCTATCCGTTGCTCGAACACCTGTAGATGCTCTACATACTTGCTTGCGTCGACAAGCGCAGGCATTCCGCCCTGAGCAACATTGTTTGGATCTAAACCCAGTTCATTCAACACTGCCCCAAGACCTGCAAGTGTCTGCATACGTTGGTTTGAATATGGATTTCGCTCCATCGTTTATTATTTGAAAGGATTTTAAGGTGTCTCTAGAAAAGGAATCATGCCCTACACTGAACTCCCAAAGACAGAAGACGGCGAGAAGGTTGATTATCTCGAGGAGGACCCCGAGATCCCGACGCAAAAGTACTGCATTGTATCCTTCATCAGTCCTGAGAAGACAATCAAGCAGAAGCAGGAGTTCTACTTTGAGAAGTTTGTGGAGTGGATGGACTACGAGTGGAAGATCAAGGGTCTTGAGCACCTGATGGCATTTGTCTCGAAAAAGTACTCAATCAAGATCGATGACCTCTTAAAGGATGCCGAGGATTTCGTCAAGGTCCGCAATGCCGAGGTCAAGGCAACGGATATCTATGAGCAGTACCAGGTGTTTCTCTTGAAGAATGAGAAGGACCTGCAAGAACTGTACGACAACAAGGTTGACTTTCAGACAAACATCCGGGGCGTCAAGGTTCGTCGCTGCTTTGCCTCGGTTGAGGAGACGCAGATGTTTGCCAAGGTTCTGCAGCGTCGGTACCCGAAGGACAATCTCTTTATCGGCAAGGTCGGTATGTGGTTGCCGTGGGATCCGTCGGAGCACCTGATGCCTGAGGTCGAGTATGCGGAGCAGGAACTGAACGAGCTCATGCGCAAGTACAAGGAGAATGAAGTGAACAAGGAGATGTTCTTTGCTGAGCAGCGCGATGAGTCGATTCGCAAGCAGAAGGAGGAGAATGCCCGTCGTCGTCTTGCAAATGCTGAGGAGGTTGCGAAGGAAAAGGCAGCGGCGGCACTGCAGGAGGCGTCCGTTCCCGTGCACCCGAGTGAGGGTGTTCTTCGAGAGTAAAAAAAGAGATCTAAAGTACAATGAGTTCGCCAGCGCCTCCTGGTTCTCCGCAACCTCCTGCCCAAGTGGTATTACAAGATGCGGCACCGGCACCGGCAGCGCCTTCTCCACCTCCTGCCCAAGTGGTATTACAAGATGCGGCACCAGCACCGGCAGCGCCTTCTCCACCTCCTGCCCAAGTGGTATCACAAGATGCGGCAGCGGAATCGTATCCTTCTCCACCTCCGGGGCAAATTTTCGGTGGAGTAGGGGCACGGTTTTTGGAGGTTCAACAAGAACCTAACCCTGAAGCTGAAGCTCCACCTTCCCCATCTAAGCGTTCTCCCCAGCAAAAAATGGCAGACGATTTCGAGGAAGCTCCCGGACCGAATGAAGGTGTCGGCGGGCAAGGATTTGCGGGTGCAGCGGGGCAAGGATTTGCGGGTGCAGCGGGGCAAGGACCTGCGGGTGCAGCGGGGCAAGGACCTGCGGGTGCAGCGGGGCAAGGGGGTTCTGCGTCGCTCAGGGGGGAATTGTTGTCAGGTGATGTTGGAGAAACTACCGCTAGATTGATCTATATGGTAGATTCCGGTCCTCCCAGTGCGGTATTTCAGGTCCCATTCTCACCAAGCGAGATTATCGATAGGTACCATAGTCCAACTATGGTACAACGGGTTGATCCGCGTAATTGTTCAGCTGCAGCTGCAATGCTTATAGGGTTAATAACATATCAAGAATTTGAATATCACTCAATCTTAGATCGATTTTCGTATATGGCATCAGCGAATTATTGGATAAAACGTTTAGGACTTCCTTTATATGGCACTTCTGAATCCTTTACTTTGAAACAGGTACCTGCATCGAATTTAGAAAGACTGATCGAAGACATAAGTCCAGGGTTTGCAACACTAATAACGGTTCGTACTACAAGAATTGGTCACAGTGTCGTTTTGACGAAAAATCATCGCAAGACTCCGATATTAGTGGATATGCAACTTCCATGTTACGCGATCGGAATCGATCGCATACGCTCGTATTTGATACGTCTAGAAAAAGGCGAAGGGTCGACGCTACGCGACGAAGTTCTTCAATACGACGGCGCCGATGGTCCGGCGCTTCTTGGAAACTTTAGTATTGAATTTTATGCTAAAACAACGCCTATAAAACCTGACGCGTGGTTGTTAACACATCATGCATATCGGACAATAGTACTCCGGTCAGGAACTTCAGAGAATTCTTTTAGTATTGCAATGTTTATCAAAAATAAGTTAGAGCATATACGGGGGGCAATGATGGATATACTGTTTCTAGCGAACCAACAACGACCGGATACAGTTCCAACTTCAGACCAGGCGTACGAGTATCTTAGACTGACAGTACTTGCAATATCGAATGTTGGTGATCCAACCGCCTCCGTAACCCAGGCGGAAATCAATCATTATAAAGAAGAAGCTGTGCTCCTTTTACATCAAGCTATAAATGACTATTTAAACACCGAAAGAAAACTAAGACCTATAACGAGTCAAGGTTTTGTTGAAGATGGACTACTTTCACTGACATTGATGCAAGTCGTCAAAGCATCAAAAGATTCATGGGATAATCGACTTCGTAGAGTTTCTACATTAAGCGAACCACGTTACCAGGCAGAAATTGCCGCTGCCATCGCTGCCGCTGCCACTCGCATCCGTCCTCCTGCAGGCGGTGGACGGTCTACCTATCGCCACCCTCCTTCCGGACCCAAACAGAAGGTTCTGCGCCCCTCTTTTTCAAAGCACCGGCCGAGTACTCGGCGCCAGCTAGTATAGCAGAGTGGAAGGGTTTGTTGTCTGCCCACAAGGTCGGGTCACACATGCGGAAAGGTGGGTGATCGGACGCCTTGTACCAAAACACCTGGTCTTCTAACTTGTTTGAATTCACATTGTTGCAAATGACCAGGCATTCGAAGTTTTCGGTGCACTGGTCCATGAAGGTACAGAACATATCAAAGGTCGGAAACATACCTGCATAATTCTCGTAGATTCTACGACGATTACCCAGGATATTCTCGCGAAGAATGAAGACGAAATCAACATTCGTGCGCAGGTTGGGCGTGATGCCGAGCGGATACTGCATGGTAATGATGGTCATGAGGTCAATGTGACGACCGTTCATGAACACGTAGCGCGTCGACTCTTCCTTGATCCACGAGGAATCGTACAGACAGTCGTCCAGAATTAAGAATGCGCGGGGATCTAACCCAGCTCCTGCTCCAGACTTGCTCCGGTTTCGCGTCTGCTTTACATTCATTTGCCGTCTAATGACATTTTGAACAATCTCTGGAGTGTACTTGTCGTGAATAAATTTGGATGGAATCATGTGCTGAAAGAACTCGTTGGCAACTTCTGTTCCGGAAATCACTGTGCCCACCGGGAATGCATTCTGTGCCTCGTGCAGAATGTCTCGAACCAAGAAAGACTTGCCCGTGTCTTTCTTGCCAATGACGACGATCATTGGACTCTTTCGAGAATCGATCTCGCATCGATCTCGGATCATGTTAATATCGAACTTTCTCAACTGGAAGTTCATTGTATACAGGCATATACATAATATCGGTGTTTTTTACACTAATGAGTAGATCACCTTCATCCTTTTTATGTCTAACAGGACTCTCTTATCTTTTGCCAATGTATGTTGCCTATGCCAATGGTCACTATTGGACATCAGGCGCAAGTTTGTTCCTTGCATTGACATCCGTTGGATTTCATTGGACACATCGTGAAGATATTCTCGCAGTGGATCGTCTAGCAATTCTGCAGTACTTTGCGTGTTCAATCTATCAATCGCGCGGATGGAGCGCAGTGTCTACATCCATCTCAGTTACTTATTGTCTAGTTGCCTATTTCCTGGGTCAGACGTATTCGATCATGTGTTTTGATCCCAACCCGAATGTACAGAGTCTATTCCATGCAATGATTCATCTGTCCACTGCCACATGTGCAGTCCTTGCCGTTGCGTGAGAAACCACCAGTTTGTTTGCGACAGAATCACAATGGTTAAGGAGCTCAGGACAGTTGCAGTGGATGCAAAGGTTCATCGTCTTCCTAAACTTGCAGGAGATCTGTGGGGACTTTCAAATGTCCAACCGTTCTTGCCGTGCCTAGAACAATTGTTCAAGACGGAACACTTGTCCACCGTCTCTGAATACGGTCTGAAATTCCCAGAAGGAGTCGACTCAGTTGTCGATGAAACCCATATCAAGACAACGCTTGGACGGACACTGCCGGTGCATCGCAAGACGACAATGATCTTGTCGCCCTTTAAAACGATGAAGGGCGAGTATGCCGCACCGGGTCTCCCGAAACCGACAGATGTTGCCCGCGACATTTCGGAACGAATCCAAAGTCCACACACTGCAGCATATGTGGGTGCACTGACATCTGCATTCTTGTCCTTGTCGGGATGCCAGCATTTCCCAACAGTCTATGGAATCTATGCGTCTATACTTCGCTCGCATGTACTGGACATTTCCGACGATTATGAAGACATTTCGGATCGTCCCTGGTTCATGAACAATGTAGGAAAAACCTTTCAACTGAAGTTGCGGGCACTTCCGGGAGCAGATACGTTCACCCATACACGTTCCCAGCGGAACAATCTGCTGTTAGGAGAAGACATTGAACTGGATGTGGACGATGTGGACGTTGCGCACGTTGAGGATGCGTCCCCCACAGAGTATACCACTGAATATTCGGCACCCCAGCAATATGATGCGAGTGTAACTCAATCGTCCGAAGACGATGTCTTTGAAATTGAATCATGTGCGTGCGAAGGCGAAACGGAGGATGAAGAGGAAGAAGGAGAACCAGAATCCTTTGCGTGGGCAACCTTTTCAGAGGTTCCTGCAGTGACAACGGTCATGGATGTATGCGAAGGCACCTTTTATGATTTGCTGGACCGAGACCCTGAACACGTGTATGCATTCGTGTGTCAACTTGTCATGGCACTTACATATGCCCAACGCACATTCGGATTTGTTCACAATGACCTGCATGGAAACAATGTCATGTACGTAAAAACCGATCAAGAGTACCTGTACTACAAGCACGTTGGATCGTATTACCGTGTACCGACATACGGAATCTTGATCAAGGTGATTGATTTCGATCGCGCAGCGCTGTCGATTCGGTTGACGGGTATGAAAGATCCCCGATTTTTCATGAGTTCGCAGTTCCAGATCGATGAAGAGGCGGCGGGGCAGTATAATATCGAACCCTTTTATACTCCGACACATGCACGGATCCCGCTGAACCCGTCGTTTGACTTGGCACGCTTTGCAACGTCCTTGTTTTGGGATATGTTTCCGTTAGGACCCGATCACGCATACGACCATCCGCTGTTTGAGTTGTTCAAACACTGGATGACGCTTCCGGATGGGTCGTCGGTGTTGTACCGGAAAACGCATGACAATCATGACAGGTACCACGATTTTGATTTATATAAACAGATTGCACGCGCATGTGCCAATGCAGTTCCGCGCAAAGAACTTGCAAAGTTTAAGGCATTCCTCATTCCTAAACTCCCTGCCGATGCGCCTTTTTTCTGTGTGGATGTATAAATGCGTCTTCCTTTCATGTCTGCAAAGAATTGGTTAATTGCGCTGGTCGCCTTCTTCATCGCGTGGCACCTCGTGGCCGGCGGGGGTGCCATCTCGATCTCTGAGAAGATGGGAATGGGACCGTCCTGCAAACCGACTGAGAAGATGGAGAACGGGAAGTGTGTACCTAAGTAGTCTACTTCATCATGCTCTTGCCCTTGACCAGACGCCACACAAGACTGGACACAACCGCAAAGACAAGCGCGTGGGTTACATTGACGGTCATCGTCGATCCTCCCGGCGGGAGACGGACGAGCACGCCAGGAGTCAAGAGGTAGAACAGCGTCGCAGTAAAGAGCAACTTCCAGAGCATCATGGTTTATGTTCTCCTAACAAAAAAAACTCAGAAGGTGGGTTTTCCAACAAACATTTCTTGAACCGCACCCGCAAGGGGTTCGATGACAGCGTTGCTATCCTGCGTTGTCATTGAATACACTACACCTCCGGCAATCGTGCCGGCACCTGCGCCAATCTTCAATGCATCCGTCCACACAATCGGTTCACTCTTCGACCGACGATCTAAAAGATAAATCACAATTGCACTGACCACTACGATGGCAAGCGTGATGCCATAGATTTGCAGTTCACTCATTTAATTTGGAATCCACACCTTTCATTCACAGATTTAACGCTACCGAGTCTTTCGGTTCCTCCAGATGGACCGATCCAGAATCCGACCCTGTTTCGAATGCATCGTCGCCCAGGGTAATCTCCTCTCCAACCTTAAGAGGAGGAAGCGGCGAGTCGTCTTCATCTTCACTTTCAAATTCGTGTGTCTCATTGTCTCCAAACTTGACGGCAGGGGGCGGTTCAGATACAGGGACAGGCGCGGGGGCGGCGGCAGGGGCAGGCGCGTCCGACGGGCGAAAGTATGCCTGACTCACACGCTTCCACGGTATGAAACTATCAATTACATCATTCATACACGCAGAAATACTCGTCTCGATATCGCGACGATTGCGCGCCTGCTGCTCGGACGGCACGCCAACTGTCTTGAAGAGGTATGCGTTGCTCCACGCATGTCTTGCCGCATGCTTGTACAGGGTGTGTACAAAGACCTGGATGGACGGAGGGGTGAACTGAATATCGACACGGAGTTTGTCAGTCTGTTGCAGCGTAGCAAATGCACGAATGTAACTCACAAAAACACCGAGCAACAGATCTTCGAGATAGTCGCACTTGGACGATGCCACAATTCGATCGACTTCCTTGACAAGCGTCTCCTCCTTCCACTCGGGAATCCGGGTAAGTAAATTCTGAAATGTGCGAAGAACCTGGTCCATCTGACCGTTGCGTTCACACGCGGTGCGCGCATTGTCGTAGATGCTCCACAACCCATCGGCCACGTGCGGAACAAGCGTACGCGACATGTTTTCGCGAAGAGTCTGCTTGACAAAGTCAGTTGTCATTCTGTTTATTTAAAGGAGTGAATGAGTTATTGAATAAAACCGACGCAATGAAATGCGTCCTCTTGCTCATGGTGAAGAATGAGTCGGCAATCTTGGAGAGATGCCTTGCTGCCGTTGAATCTGTCGTGGATGCATTTTGTATCTGCGACACGGGGTCGACTGACAATACCTGCGAACTTGCTCGTGAGTTTTTAAAGACCCATGACGGATGCCTGACGGAAGTTCCTTGGAAGGATTTCGGGTACAATCGCACACAGACATTTGTGGGTGCACAGACATATCTTCGAAAGACTGGATGGGACCTGAAAACAACGTATGGACTGCTGCTGGATGCAGATATGGTCTTTTCTGCAGGGTCTCTTCGGTCCCAAGAGTTGGGGGAGATTGGATACTCCATCGTACAGATCAATGGAAATCTTGAATATCCAAATGCTCGTCTTATCCGCATGGACTACGATTGGACCTGCAAGGGTGTGACGCACGAATACTGGGATGGACCTACCGAGACGCTCTCCAAATCAATTTGTTACATTGACGATCGCAATGACGGTGGATGCAAGTCGGACAAGTTTCAACGGGATGCCGCACTTCTCGAAAAGGGATTGCTGGATGAACCGGAGAATGTGCGGTACATGTTCTATTTGGCGCAGACGTACAATTCACTTCATAGGTACGCAGAGGCAATTGAGTTTTACGAGGACCGTATTGCTGCAGGTGGATGGGAGGAAGAGATCTGGTATTCGTATTACCAAATTGGCGAGTGTTACAAGGCACTCAAGAACCTTCCAATGTTCGAATGCTGGATGCTCAAGGCAGTTGAGCGGCGTCCAACACGTGCAGAACCGCTGTATAAACTTGCAAGGCACTTCAGGGAGTCTGGAGAGCACTACAAGGCATATCATTATGTTCTCAAGGGTCGCGCACTTCCGAAACCGTCCGATTCCCTCTTTGTGGAGGCAGATGTGTATTCCTTCTTGTTTGACTATGAAGAGACGATCTTAATGTATTACATTGGTCAGTCGGGCAAGGGTGCGCGTGCATCGATTGACTTTATGTTGAGACCTCACTGTCAATACCAGGACAATGTGTATTCGAATCTCTTTTTCTATGTCGAATCGCTCAATCTACCGAGTGTGCCGCATCCGATTCCGTGGGATACGTTAGGAGACGATTACCACCCGACTTCCGTTGCATTTTATCTTCAAGATGGAAAGATCGTGCACAATATACGGTTTGTAAATTACAAGATTATCCCGCAAACGGGCGGGTATGTCATGAAGGAGAAGGGTATCACCTCTGCAGACAATAAGGTGAGGACACAAAATGTGTGGTACGACCCTGCATCGGGTAAACATGAAGTCCTGCTGGATGCATCTGTGACCCTGCCTCGACGCAATGCGCATATTGTCGGTCTCGAAGATGTACGCGTCTACCACGATGCAAATGGACATCTCAAGTTTACGGCAACCACGTGGGAGTATTCCGAGAAGATCCGGATCCTTCACGGTCGGTACCACCCTGCACTCGCAATGTACTCCGACTGCGTACTTCTTGACTCTCCTGGAAACCAAGAGTGTGAAAAAAACTGGTTGGCAATTGATGGAACAAATGACATGATCTACACATGGCATCCCTTGCAAGTCGGGACTCTCCAAGGATCAAAACTTGCCATCCACACTACACACCCCACGCCGTATTTCTTCAAGCACCTGCGCGGATCGACAGTTGGATTCAGACCGCCGCAATATCCCGACGAAGTGTGGTGTATGGTCCACTTTGTCGAATATTCAACGCCTCGCAAGTATTATCATATGCTGATGCGACTGAACTCCTCGTACCGTCCGCTGTTTGTTTCCATGCCCTTTCTGTTTCAGTCAAAAACAATTGAATATTGCTTGGGATGTCTTCCGAATCCGTCGTGTACAGTTCTTCACTGTTCCTTTTCGACAATGGACGATATGCCTCGATTGGTTTCAATTCCCGTTTCATCCCTCTCGTGGATCCCAATCAACGCGAATAGCGTATGATCGGTGCTCTGGATCGCCTGTAAAGAGACCATGAATTTCAATCGTAACTGCACACGATGGAAAACAGTTCTTGATCCACGCATAGGCAGTATCAAAGACAAGTCCAGGTGGCATGGACTTGGATACAAGTGACGTATGTCCGGACCGTGCCGCACTCAGAATTTGAGCATAGAAGGTTGCCGCATTGAGTTTTCCGAGAAACACAGTTGTTTGCGAGTCATTGCGAAGTTCGCTGCAACCGATTGGATACATTTTTAAAGAGAGTGTTCTTGAATCGGATATCTTCGTTTTTATAACTTGATCGTCACCGACTTGCCCGTCGATCCTGCCTTACGACTGGGTTGTTTGGGCGGACCTACATTTGTCTTGATATCCCGGAGCAACTCCTCAATGTTCAAGGACGGGGGTTTGATCTCTGGGGGAGGGGCAGCGGCGGGAGGCACGACCACCATCGGAGGTTTGCGCACACCGATATTCACACGCTTATCCGCCGGAGGTTGCTTGGGCACCACATTGGGCGGGGGCGCGGGCGGGACAGACCCCTGCATGAAACTCATGAGTCCAGCAAGGGGATTCGGGGCATTCTGCGGAGGGGGAACACTTGCCGTTCCACGCATTTGCTGTGTCTGGTTTGCCATTGCTGCCTGGGCAAGCGAACGAGCAATGTCCGGATTCTGGCGCATAATGTCATCGATATTCGGGATCGGTGCCTTTCTTGCCATCTGATTGGTCAGGTGGACCATGTAGATCATCATGCAGGTGCGAAGCGGGATGCGGACCATAGGGTGCATCTTCATGTTCTCGCCATACAGATCGTACAATTCTTCGAAATCGTCTTCGAGATCCACGACATTCATTTGCGCTGCCTCGGACAGTCCATCGAGAGACAGACCGAATGCCTTGAGCATTGCCACATTCTTCGACCCCCATTCCAGACCGGACATGCCTGTAACGAACCATTCAGAGAACTGCTTGATGGTGGAATCCATCGACTTTTCACGACGAATGAACTCCAATTCCATCTTCATTTCTTCGAGCGGCGAGTCAACCGTGAACCGTTTACGCATCGGGACGCCGAGTTTGGACAGACGCTCAAACTTGCGCAGAATCTCATACTTTTCCTTCATCAAAACCTCGTCGGACATCCGAATTGGTTTTGTGGACGTGTATGCGCCAGCATTCAGATTATCAAGACCGTCGACCCGCACAGGACCTGTGGTCTCAAAATTCGGGACAAGAGACGGTGCCACTGGGGCCGACGCAGACGGCATATCCGTAAAGTCGAGGGTCGGCATGTCAACGGACTCGAGATTTGCAATTCCGCTTGCGACTCGATGATTCACAAGAAGATCTGTCTCCATCTTTGTTGTTTGGTCGGAC
>Ga0208966_1000422_pt1 | contig 13507 bp, 14 predicted proteins | sample GreLakmeHU45MSRF_FD_187701 | JGI IMG/M metagenome (GOLD analysis project Ga0208966, IMG submission 187701) | Freshwater lentic microbial communities from great Laurentian Lakes, MI, USA - Great Lakes metaG HU45MSRF (SPAdes) | ecosystem: Environmental > Aquatic > Freshwater > Lake | place: Great...
TCGAATATGCATAACGACCTTGACGATCAATTGAGCTGAAGACGGTTTCAGGGTGATAACGATCTATAAACGCGCAAGGCCCATAATCAATCGTTTCGCCACTGATGGACATATTGTCCGTATTCATAACGCCATGAATAAAACCTACATGCATCCATTGACTAAGAAGTAAGGCTTGTCTTTTAATCACTGCATTTAAAAAAGCAAGGTAGGGATTGTCCTTTGCTTTACACTCAGGATAGTGGCGATCAATCGTGTAATCAGCGAGTGCTTTTAATTTATTGGTATCATTTAATGTGGAAGCGAATTGAAATGTACCTACACGAATATGACTTTTCGCTATACGCGTGAGTATCGCACCAGGCAACACTTCATCCCGCATAACACTTTCTCCTGTTGTCACCACTGCCAAACTTCTTGTGGTCGGAATCTTAAGTGCATGCATCGCTTCGCTAATGATGAACTCCCTCAGCATGGGCCCTAATGCGGCGCGACCATCACCGCGTCTAGAGTAAGGTGTTTGTCCTGATCCTTTAAACTGAATATCAAAACGATCCCCGTCCGGGTTAATGTGTTCTCCCAAAAGAACAGCCCTTCCATCACCCAATAAAGCAAAGTGACCAAACTGATGCCCTGCATATGCTTCTGCAATAGGGTGTACTTTTTCAGGCAGTGTATTCCCAGAAAAAATATTGCCCCAAGCCTCGTGACTTAGAGCTTCTTTATCTAAACCTAAAGACTTTAGTAAAGGCTCGTTTAATAAAACAAGTTTGGGATTGGATACTTTTACTGGGAGCTGTTCAACAAAAAAATCTTTGGGTAGTTTTGTATAGCTATGATTAAAGTGCCAACCTACCTCACTTATCTTTTGAATATTTATTTCACACATGATAGATTGAGTCGTTTAATAGCCAAAGTTACTTACATGAAACTTCTAAACTGTGAGGCAAGCTTGCTGATTTATCTACAAGGCTGTACCCGTTTGAACATAACTTTTCTGCTTTTGCATAACAAGCATCCCAAAAGGCACAGTTAATAATATAGGTTTTGCTTGTATTTGATAAGTTACCTTGATTCGTATAGGTCATCATGCTGCAGCTTGAAAGTAGTACAAATAAAAATAATAGCGTCATCTGTTTCATATATGTTTTTTAAAAAATTACGTAATTCATTATAGTAAAAATTTGCTGATTCACTAAAGGTTTATGTAACATAAGATAGAATTCGATATCAACTTAATATTAGGCTATACGTGATGTTAGAAAAATTAATTGCATTATTAGCTGTTTGGATTATGAGTGTTATATCGACTATGGGATACGGGGGCATCGTATTGCTGATGGCGATTGAGTCAGCGTGCATTCCATTACCCTCCGAAATTATTATGCCTTTCGCAGGGTATCTTGTTTTTAAAGGTGAGATGGTGCTCTGGGTAGTTGCCTTGATGGGGGCACTAGGCTGTGTATTAGGCTCTATACCTGCTTACTATGTAGGAAAAACAGGCGGCAGACAACTTGCTGAAAAATATGGTCGTTTCGTACTCATCTCTAAAAAAGATTTGAAGATGGCAGATGATTGGTTTAAAAATTATGGCGAGATCATTATCTTTATAGGCCGTCTTCTTCCAGCGGTAAGAACTTTTATTGCACTCCCTGCAGGGATTGCGCGTATGAATATGGCTAAGTTTATCGTCTACACATTTGTCGGCTCGTTTATTTGGTGCTGGGCACTTGCATACACAGGCATGGTATTTGGTGAACACTGGGATACATTAAAAGTTTACTTTCACGAATTTCATTATGTGATTGCAGGTGGTGCGATCATATTTATGATCTGGTATATCAGACGCCATTTTCAAAATAATTAAATGACATCTAATTATCATATCGGTATTGACCTCGGTGGCACGAAGATTGAAGTTGCTGTATTAGATGGTCAGGACAAAGTTCTCTTTCGTGAAAGATTACTCACGGAAGCCCATTTGGGTAGCGAGTATATCTTTAACCAAATTCATGCGCTTTATTCAAAGGCACTTATACCCATACAAAACAAGACACATACGTTGGGCTTAGGAACGCCTGGTTCAATTTCTAAAAAAACGCATTTACTTAAAAATTCTAATACACTTTGCTTAAACAGCTTGCCACTTCAATCTCTTCTTGAAGACAAGTTAGTGCATGACATCGTGATTGAAAATGACGCGAATTGTTTTGCCCTTGCAGAAGCATTAACGGGAGCAGGCAAAGGATATCCTGCTGTATTTGGCGTCATTATGGGGACAGGTTGTGGTGGTGGTATTGTTTTTGATGGAAAAATTAGACAGGGGCCACAAAATATTGCGGGTGAATGGGGTCATATGGTGATCGATCCTAGAGGTGCATCCTGTTATTGCGGCGCGAATGGTTGCGTTGAAAGTTTTATATCAGGTGGCGGTTTAGAAAAAAGAATTCAAGAGGAAACCGGAAGAACTCTTTCGGCGATCGATTTTTTTAATACACCTTTAAACGATGCATCGCTTAAAAACATTAAGCAAGATTTTTATGCGCGCTTTGGTCAAGCCTTGGCTAATCTTATTAACATCCTAGACCCTGACATTGTGGTCTTAGGCGGCGGACTTTCCAATGAAAAAAGTTTATACAAGGAAGGTATTGATGAAGTTTATAGACGTATTTTTAATGACATGCCTTCAACACTGATTGTTAAAAACATGCTGGGTGATTCAGCGGGAGTTATCGGAGCCGCTCTAATTGGTCGAGGTCTTACTCAGTAATCGTTTTTTCTTTTCCAGCCCTATAGACACAACTTGGCAAATGATTTTCAAGTAATCCATTAATTTTTACGGTATCTATTTTGCAAAACTTACATTGATAGGCATGTAATGCATCGCCTTGGTGCTCTTGTGGATAATCGATATAAAATATTTGTCGTTTCATAATATAGATTATTTTACTTGAAATCATGCTTCATATAAAAAGTTACTCCCATTTATCTTTTTCCTTTGACTCTTCAACAGTCTGCCATTGCATATTTGATGGAGCATCCATGCCGCCTCGCTTCAAAGGAATGATGTGATCAATAATATAACCGGGACAAGCTCCAAAAGGCTTGCTTGTGGATGGGCATGGCTGCATTTTTTTAAAAGCTTTCTTGGCTTCAAGACTTCTTTTAATGTGGCCATGTTTGTCACGTTCACAGGTCACACAGTAATCTGAATGAACTGCAATAAGTGACCCACTAAAAAAAAGCGCGGTTAAAAAAAATAAAAATTTCTGCATAAGTCTAGAATCTTAATGTTTTAAGTATAATTCTCATAAATGATACAACAGCTCTCCCTTAAATGGCTTAATTCTGAATCGCAAATACCACAGGCGCTTTGGGATAGTTGTTTTCCATCACCTTACGAAGGTCAGTGGTGGTATAGATCACTCGAGTGCGCTCATCTTGAAGAGCAATTCACTTTTACCTATGGTCTGATTTCTTTCAATGGAGAGCCCATCGCAATTGCACCTGCTTTCGTAATGGATGAGCCCATTGAGCTTGTGATGCCTCCGATTATTTTACCTATCGTAAGATTAATCAGTAAAGTTATCCCCTCTTTCTTATATCAACGTACTTTTTTTATAGGTAGTGCCTGCTCCGATGAGGGGCATATCGGGATTGATCCCAAAATTTTAAAAGCTCAGACGGTAACACAAGATGATATTTTTCTATGCATCCAAGAAGCTGCTGAAAAACAAGCTCATAAATACAAAGCAGCTATGTTAGCTTGGAAAGACTTTCCAAAAATAGATCATCCAATACTTACTAATATTTCAAAATCTAAAAATTTATTTCAGCTTATAAGTTTTCCGTCAGCACTTGTAACACTAGAAGGGGAAAATATTGATGACTATATAAACTCTCTCGAATCGTCTAGACGGTACCAATTTCTAAAAAAGTTAAAGACTGCGCTTCCAGCTCCTTTGGATGTCAGCATAGTTCATTTACCTGACAATCAAACCCTTCATAAGCTTTACCGACTATTCTCAAGAACTTATTTAAAAGGTAAAACTAAATTTGAAGAGCTAACGCCCGAATTCTTTGAATTTATTTCTCGCGAAAAAGAAGCACACTTTATTATCTTAAGACACCAGTCTTCTCAAGAAATTATAGCTTTTATGCTTTGTTTTGATCTTAAAGGACATGTGATTAACAAATTTATTGGAATTGATTATGATGCACCTAGAGATTGGTTTATATATTTCCGTCTATGGATTGAAGCTGTTAATTGGTCATATAAAATTGGTGCTAAAACAATTCAAAGTGGCCAAACAGCTTACCCTGCTAAAATCGAAACGGGTCATGAACTCGTTCATCTTACAAATTTCTGTAAACACCGAAATCGCTTTATGCATGAAATTTATAAAAAAGTAGCAAGCCTAGTCAATTGGGATACGCTTGATCCAGACTTAGCAATTTATTTAAAGGCCTATCCTGAAGAAAAGCCTGGCATTCAATTAATAAAAGAAGGAGAAATTTAATGTGGATTTTATTTAAACTTTTAATCACCTCGGGTATGGTTGTTTTTATTTCTGAGGTAGCTAAAAAAAGTGACCGATTAGGCGGACTCATCGCAGCACTTCCTCTTATCACAGTACTTACTTTAATCTGGCTATATATAGAAAAGCAGCCGGAATCTAAAATTGCAAATCATGCTTGGTATACTTTTTGGTATGTCGTGCCTACCTTACCTATGTTCTTAGCATTTCCTTTTTTGCTTAAACGATTTGGTTTCTGGCCAACACTTGGCATATCTATTGTCATGACCTTGGTTGCATTTTATATTTTTGCAAAAATTGTAAAGCCCTATGGCATCGAACTCTTATAAAATTCACTATGAACTTTATTTTTAAATCTATTTTCATGGCGTTCCATTTGCTTCTCGCACTAATTCTTTGTATCACGATGATTATTCTTCCAAAAAATATCATTCATCTTCTTATTCAATACTGGGCGAAACGTCTCTTACGTATTTTAAAGATTAAAATTACACTCACTGGTGAAGCTTTAAAGCTTCTGGGAAAAGATAGTTATCTTATCGTTTCAAATCATATTTCATGGCTTGATATTCCTGTAATCTTTTCATTAAAGCCTGTCACATTCGTATCGACATCTGATGTCAAAACATGGCCTATTATTGGGATGTTAGCTAAAATATCAGGTGCCATTTTTGTTGACCGTAATCGTAAATCAAATTTACCTGAAGTCATTCAAGCGATGAACCATCATTTTGCAATTAAAAAACAGTCGATATGTATTTTCCCTGAAGGCATTACGTCAAACGGATACCAAGTGCTTCCTTTTAAGAGTAGCTTATTTCAATCAGCCTTTGAGGCTGACAAATTACTTCTACCTCTCTCAATCAAGTATAAGGAAAATAACGTACTTTCAAACCGCACAAGCTTTCATGGTTCAACGACTTTGCTTCAATCCTTTAAGAGAGTCGCTAAATCCAATCAAATCGAGGTCATTGTAGATATTGGGCATCCGGTCAAGCCCTCGCAATCAAGAAAAGACCTGTCACTCAAGCTACAAGAAGCTATTGCACTGCAAATTAACTAAGCGCCCATTTATATGCGCTTCATCTCGATGTTATAATGAGTGCATCTTAGATTTTTCAATTTAAACATCATGTTAAAACTTACAGCTATTTACGCCGCTATTCTTACTTTTGTATACGTTAAATTGGCATTAAACGTCATTAACTTAAGACATCAAAATAAAGTATCTTTGGGTGATGGCGGTCGAGAAGACTTACAGCAAGCGATTCGTTCGCACGGAAATTTTGCAGAATATGTTCCTTTAGGTCTTATTCTCTTGGGATGCCTTGAAGCTAATCATATCCATTGGACGATTATTTTGCTTTTAGGTGGTTTATTTACGACGGGCCGACTTTATTATGCAAAAGCTTTCCTGGAAGAAACACCTAATATGGAACTCAGAGAGAAAGGTATGAAATACACACTCTGGGGTCTTCTAGCGCTCGCTTCAACAAATGTAGTTGCGCTGATCATTCAAAAAATTCTTTAGTATTTAAACTTTTATCCTCATGAGTGCCTTTATGACTATTGATGCCGCAACCCTTCACGGCATGATCAAACAAGATGATTTAGTTTTAATTGATGTAAGAAATGATGATGAAGTGGCTAGGGGAGTTATTCAAGGGGCAAGACATATTCCACTTGCAAGCCTACCTCAAGCTTTTGATAAACTTTCCAAAAAATCTAGTATTGTTTTTTACTGCCATAGTGGCGTTCGCTCAGCTCACGCTGCATCTTATCTGGCTGAACATGATTATCATGTCGTATATAACTTAGCAGGCGGTGTGATCGCCTGGGCCAATGCCGGCTATACTTTCTCAGCACTCAAATAATATGCATTATGATTATGAAGTAGACGCAACAGGACTTAAATGCCCACTTCCCATCTTGCGATGTAAAAAAGGTTTAAATGAAATTAAAGCTGATCAAGTCTTAAAAATTATTGCCACAGACCCTGGAAGTAAAAAAGATTTTGATGCATTTTGTCGCCAGACAGGGCATGAACTTTTATCACTTCATGATGAAAATGGCGTCATTACCTTCTATATAAAAAAACGTCCTTTAAGCTAACTTGATTAGCTGCGCATTAAGCTTTTCAAAAGTCTCCACAAACTCTTCTAAACGTTTTTTTTCTTGGGCCACTACTGCCACAGGAGCTCTATCTATAAAGCTGGCATTTTCTAGCTTGCTTTTAGCTTTTTGAATTTCAATTTGAATGCGATTAAGTTCTTTTGTAATTCTTTCTTTTTCTTCTGCAGCATCCACCTCAACCTTAAGCATTAATTTAAAGTCTTTCACTAACATTACTGGCGCATCTATTGCAGGAAGATCATCCACAATTTCAACATCAGTTAATTTAGCTAGCGCCTTAAGGTAAGGCGCGTAAAGCTCAAGTGATTTCTTATCCCCCGCAATCACAAGTGGAATTTTTTGAGCTGGAGAAATATTCATTTCCCCCCGAAGCTTTCGGCATACATCTACCATCTCTTTTAAAATTGACATCCATTGAATACTTTCTGGATCAATTTTTTTGCTATCACTTTGTGGGTAAGCTTCTAACATAATCGAAGGACCTTTTTTTCCATTCATAGGGCCGATCGTTTGCCAAATTTCTTCTGTAATAAAAGGCATCACTGGATGTATTAATCGCAAAATAATCTCAAGCACACGTAAAAGTGTTCGTCGTGTCCCCCTTTGCTCTGCCTCACTCCCTATTTGCAATTGAACTTTAGCCACCTCAAGATACCAATCACAAAATTCATCCCATACAAATTGGTAAAGCTCTTGTGACAATAAATCAAATCGGTAATCTAAAAATGCTTTTTCAATAGCCACTTCTCTCAGATGCAATTCGCTTACAATCCAACGATCGGCTTTTGAAAATTCAAGATAGCCGTCTACGCATTCTCCAAAACCATTTTTTTTACCTTCGCAGTTCATAAGAACAAAACGTGTCGCATTCCATAATTTATTGCAAAAATTTCGATACCCTTCGCAACGTTGTAGGTCAAATTTAATGTCGCGTCCCGGACTCGCTAAGCTTGCATAAGTAAAACGCAAGGCGTCTGTTCCAAAAGCGGCGATGCCTTCTGGAAATTCTTTGCGTGTTTTTTTAGTAATCGATTCGGCTTGTTTTGGATTCATAAGCCCGGTTGTTCTTTTTTCAATAAGCGCTTCAAGTGAAATGCCATCGATCAAATCGATAGGGTCTAAGACATTTCCTTTTGACTTACTCATCTTCTGACCTTCTGCATCACGAATGAGTCCATGCACGTACACATGCTTAAATGGAATTTTTCCAGTAATGTGTTTTGTCATCATGACCATTCGAGCCACCCAGAAAAAGATAATATCGAAGCCTGTCACTAATACCGTCGAAGGTAAATAAAGATCAAGGGCTGGGTTTGACACCTTCGGATAGTGAGGCGTCCAATCAAGGGTTGAGAAAGGCCAAAGTGCAGATGAGTACCATGTATCTAAAACATCTGGATCGCGCTTTAAATTTCCTTGATAGCCATCTTTTAAAGCTAAAGCTTTTGCTTCTTCCTCGTTATGCGCAACCCATACCTGACTTTCATCGCCATACCATGCTGGAATTTGATGGCCCCACCAAAGCTGTCTTGAGATACACCAATCTTGAATGTTGTTCAACCACTGGTTATAAGTATTCACCCAGTTATCGGGAAAGAATTTAATTTCACCTGTCTTTACAACATCAAGGGCTTTTTCTGTAATACTTTTTCCGTCATGGCCTTTTTTTGTCATGGCAACAAACCACTGATCAGTCAGCATCGGCTCGATCACCACATCTGTTCTGTCACCTCGCGGAATTTTAAGTTTGTGTTTTTCAGTTTTTACAAGGAAACCTTGTGTTTCTAAATCTTCTACAATTTTTTTACGCGCAGCAAATCGCTCTAGCCCCTGATAAGCCTTGGGTGCTGACTCGTTAATATGTCCATCGAGCGTCATCACACTGATCGTAGGTAGCTTATGACGCAACCCTACCGCATAGTCATTAAAATCATGTGCAGGCGTTACTTTAACAACACCTGTACCAAATGTTGGATCGACATAATCGTCTGCGATGATTGGAATTTCACGATCACATAAAGGAAGTTTTACCATTTGGCCAACAAGTTTTTGATAGCGCGCGTCTTCAGGATGAACCATAATCGCGACGTCACCCAACATCGTTTCAGGTCGAGTGGTCGCAACTGTTAAGTGGTCTTTACCTAATGCAAGTGGGTATTGAATATGCCACAAGAATCCATCTTCTTCTTCTTGAACTACTTCTAAATCAGATACGGCTGTCTGTAATTGAATGTCCCAATTCACTAAACGTTTACCGCGATAAATGAGTCCTTCTTTAAATAAACTGACAAATGTTTCTGTCACGGTTTTTGATAAACCTTCATCCATCGTAAACCGTTCGCGAGACCAATCAGGCGATGTTCCTAGACGACGCATCTGCTCTGTGATCGTGCCGCCTGAGAAAGCTTTCCACTGCCAAACTTTTTCTAAAAACTTTTCTCGTCCAAGGTCATGTCTTGAAACGCCTTCTTTATCAAGCTGTCTTTCAACAACAATTTGTGTCGCTATACCTGCATGATCGGTGCCAGGTTGCCATAAGGTGTTGTCACCTTTCATTCGATGATATCGCGTTAAAGTATCCATAAGTGTTTGATTGAATCCGTGACCCATATGTAACGTTCCTGTTACGTTAGGTGGCGGCAATAAAATACAAAATGAATTTTTTTGCTTAGGATCTAAGCCTGCTTGATAGAAGCCTTTTGACTCCCAAAAATTATACCAACGACTTTCAATATCTTTTGGGCTAAAAGGTTTAGAGAGATTATTTTCCATGAACAAAGCACATAGAGGATTTGTTAAAGATTCATTTTAACATAGGGATAAGTGATATCAGGCCTCAGGGCAGATGTCTGCCATAAAAAATCACTTAGAACAAACGGGGCAAGATGGATCTTTTTTAAGTTGAATATTTTTCCATTGCATCGATTTCACATCAAGCAATAGTAAGCGGCCCTCTAAAGACTCGCCTATGCCTAAAATAATTTTCATGGCTTCGGCAGCCTGAGAAGTACCAATCATACCAACCGTTGGTGAAAAAACGCCATTATCAGCACAGCGTGTTTCATTGCGGTCACCTGTATCGGGAAATAGGCAGTGATAACAAGGGCTCTTATCATGTCTCATATCAAAGACGCTAATCTGTCCCTCAAAACCCACAGCAGCGCCTGAAACTAGAGGCTTCCTTAAAGCTACTGCGATTCGATTAAGCGCATACCGTGTGGCAAAGTTATCTGAGCCATCAATGATGACATCCACATCTTTTGCAATCACTTGCATACTTGCTTCAGTTTGTTTTTCTGTCACAGCAATTACTTCTACATCTGGATTAAGTAATTGAATAAACTGTTTTGCGGAAGAGGCTTTATTAATACCGACTGATTGTGTGTCATGAATGATTTGTCTTTGAAGGTTGCTTAAATCCACATCATCAAAATCACATATCGTCATTTTTCCAACACCGGCAGCTGCGCAATATATGGCAATGGGCGCGCCTAAACCACCTGCACCTACAATGAGAATATGACTATTAAGAAGTTTTTCTTGTCCCTGATATTCAATATCAGGCAATAAGATATGACGGCTATATCGAAGAAGTTGCTGATCGTCCATGAATGCATTAAACATTAATTAAAGTTGAAATGACTATATCGTCAATTAACTGCTGATTCAATGCATTTAAAAACTGGGGTGGCTGATGGGGCTCGAACCCACGACAACAGGAATCACAATCCTGGACTCTACCAACTGAGCTACAACCACCAATGAACTAGAAATTGGCCTGCCCGACAGGAATTGAACCTGTAACCCCCAACTTAGAAGGTTGGTGCTCTATCCAGTTGAGCTACGGGCAGCTTAACAACACAAAGCGTGTTACAGAAAATCCTTTTTTTCTATAATAAGTAAGATGCTAAATCTGGTCGGGGTGGAGAGATTCGAACTCCCGACATCCTGCTCCCAAAGCAGGCGCGCTACCAGACTACGCTACACCCCGAGGGCGAGAATATAGCCTAATTAAGGGCTCAGGTCAAATGAAGAGGCCGCCTGAGGCGTCATGATTTCTTGAAGTTACGCTGGGTTAGCAGGGGTTTTATGGCCCGATTTACCTTTTTTACCCGGACATGCATTGAGCTCTTCTTTAGACAATGTGCCGTCATGATTTTTGTCCATGAGGTCAAAATCTTCTTTACAAACAACCTTTGCTTCATTTCGATCTAGGGTTCCATCGCGATCTTTATCCGCTTCTTCAAATGATTTTTTTGTATGCATTTTACAATGCTCGCCCATGCCATGATGATCTGCAAAAATAGGCGTATTTAAACCAAAAATTAATCCTAGTGAAATTAACCAAACACTTTTCTTCATAACTTTAAGACCCTTTTAAAAAAATTATATTAATCATACTCTTCGACGTCTTTTCTTACAAAAGATTCGCCCAGTATGGAACAAAGTTAAAATTCAATATGTTAAAATGATGTTTTTTATACATTAGTCAATCCATGTCAGCCAAGATACTTGATGGTAAGGCGGTTGCTGAAAATCTTCTTCAAGATCTCAAAAAAGAAATTGATGTGAGATCAAAAAAAGGTATTCGCAGTCCCAGCTTAGCGGTCGTTCTTATAGGTTCTAATCCTGCGTCGTCCATCTATGTCAAAAATAAACGTTTGGCCTGTGAAAAAATTGGCGTCAAATCGATTGCTTATGACTTACCTAATGAAACTTCTGAAAAAGAACTTTTAACACTTATTGAAACATTAAATAATGATGCTAGTATCGATGGCATCTTAGTACAGTCGCCTTTACCTGCCCATATTAATAATGAAGTCATTTTTGAAAATATTTCACCACATAAAGATGTCGATGGATTTCATCCTAAAAATATTGGCCTTTTAGCAATAAAGCAGCCCCAATTGAGGTCTTGCACTCCCTATGGTGTCATGAAGCTTATTGAAGCCACCCATCTCCCAATCCAAGGGCTGGATGCAATCGTGGTTGGTTCATCAAATCATGTAGGCCGCCCTATGGCCTTAGAGCTTCTTTTAGCAGGCTCTACTGTCACTATATGTAATCGCTATACCCAAAAACTCCAACAAAAAATTGAATTGGCGGACATTGTTGTGGCAGCGGCTGGCATACCAGGCATGATTAAAGGAAGCTGGATTAAACCTGGTGCCATTGTCATTGATATTGGTATCAACAGGCTTGAGAGCGGAAAGATTATAGGCGATATTGAATTTGATATCGCAAAAACAAGGGCTGGTTTTATTACTCCTGTTCCAGGGGGCGTCGGACCTATGACGGTTGCCACATTAATGGAAAATACGCTTCTCGCACAAAAGCTATTCACCCAATAAATAATCGTAAAAAAACGTCTATTACATCTTGCTTTCATAGTCGATAAGTGTAAACTCTGGCGATTATTTTCATTTGTTTTTACTTTAGGGTTAAAAAATGGCAGTTAAAAAAGTAGCTAAAAAAGTCGTTGCAAAGAAAAAAGCTCCAGTTAAAAAAGTTGTAGCTAAGAAAAAACTAGCGCCTAAAAAAGTTGCAGCTAAAAAAGTCGTTGCAAAGAAAAAACCAGCGCCTAAAAAAGTTGCAGCTAAAAAAGTCGTTGCAAAGAAAAAACCAGCGCCTAAAAAAGTTGCAGCTAAAAAAGTCGTTGCAAAGAAAAAAGCTCCAGTTAAAAAAGTTGTAGCTAAGAAAAAACCAGCGCCTAAAAAAGTTGCCTCTAAGAAACCTGTCCCTGCAAAAATTGTCCCACTTAAAGTTAAAAGCTTATCTCAAACAGGCCTAAAACAATTTAGATCCTATGAAGCTAAAAAAGGTGAGGGCTATATGAGCAAAAGCCAGCTTAATCATTTCCGCGGGATTCTTAACGAATGGAAAGCAGAATTAAGTCAGGATACTGATCGCACTGTTCATACGATGCAAGACGAGCTGACTTCGCATGCAGATCCTAATGATCGCGCAAGTCAAGAATCTGATATGGCGCTTGAACTTAGAAACCGGGATCGTGAACGCAAACTTATCAAAAAAATAGATGAGACTTTAAGAAATATCGAAAGCCAAGATTATGGATACTGCGCAGGCTGTGGTGAAGAAATTGGTTTAAAACGTTTAGAAGCGCGTCCTACTGCAACACTTTGTATTGATTGCAAAACGCTTGATGAAATCCGCGAAAAACAAATGGCGGTTTAATGATTTGTTTAAATAAAAAAACCCGGGAGATCCCGGGTTTTTTTATTGTCTTAAATTTCTTTAAAACGATTAGTCTTCTTTTTTACTTGCTGCTTTTTCTTCAGCAGGTGGAGGTTCGATCAGTGCTTTTGCACTTACACGAACACGGCCTTTATCATCCACTTCAATCACTTGCACTTTAACTTTTTGTCCTTCAGACAAGAAATCAGTCACTGCATTTACACGTTGATGTGCAATTTGTGAAATGTGCAGCAACCCATCTTTACCAGGAAGGAGAGATACAATTGCGCCAAAATCTAACATCTTAATCACAGCACCTTCGTAGATTTGACCTACTTCGATTTCCGCTGTGATTTCTAATATACGACGCTTCGCTTCTTCACCTTGAAGGCCATCCACACAAGCAATCTTAATGGTACCGTCATCTTCGATATCAATGGTCGCACCTGTTTCTTCAGTCAAGGCTTTAATTACTGATCCGCCTTTACCGATCACCTCACGAATTTTATCTGGATGAATTTTTACAGTAATAATTCTTGGTGCAAATGTAGATAACTCTTTACGGCTACCTTTCATTTCTTTTTTCATGATCGCTAAAATATGCTCACGTCCTTCTTTTGCTTGGCTTAATGCCACTTGCA
>Ga0208966_1000423_pt1 | contig 13471 bp, 6 predicted proteins | sample GreLakmeHU45MSRF_FD_187701 | JGI IMG/M metagenome (GOLD analysis project Ga0208966, IMG submission 187701) | Freshwater lentic microbial communities from great Laurentian Lakes, MI, USA - Great Lakes metaG HU45MSRF (SPAdes) | ecosystem: Environmental > Aquatic > Freshwater > Lake | place: Great...
CGTAGACCACGATTACGGCGGACCAGATACGCTGATATACGCTGACGCAACCGGGCGGGCTATTCCGGGCGCAAAAATCCACGTATTTACAGCAGCCGTATATAACGCGGCATATCCAGCGCTGCCCAATCCCATGCTAGCTATAGGCGGCTCGACAACAACAACAAATGGGCGGTGGACGACGGCTGTAAAGTTAAACGCTGGCAACTACGTTATAACTTTTGACAAGCCTGGCGAGTACGGCCCCGACATCCGGCTCATCACTGCTTCGCTGGCTGGCGGCGGCATGAGCTATACACAAGCCCCGGAACCAGCCGCCGCGCCAGAAGATATCATTGTGAAGCGGCCAAAACAGTCGCGCAACCCAGAAAGCGCCCCCAATGATTTTTGGGAGATCTAAATGAAAGATAATCGAAAGCCAAAGTTATTGCCGGCTAAGATTACCCTACGGCCGCGCATAAGTTTATTGCCAAAAACGCCTGCAAATCAACCGAAACCTAAGAAAGACTTTCTCAATGAGTACCTGCGATCCGTTAAATCCGCCAGAAGTTGAAACTTTGTTTCCAGAGGGTAGCGCCCCGGAAAACAGGGTCGAAACCGTAAGCGCGTTATGCTCGTACGGCATGCGGCCTCACGTTATGACCGGTTTGTTACGGCAGTTACTTATGGGGCACTTTTCAGACCCCAACAATATAGAAGAGCCCCGTATCCGCCGGCATGTACAGACTTTAGGCGCGTGGCAACCGGCCGATAACGGGCTCAATGCCGGCGGTATTTTAATAGAAAGTATCACCCGCTGGTTGCCAAATACGGCCGATAAACGCCCGGCTATACTTATTAAGCGAAACAGCTGGAAGTGGCAACGAGTGGCAATTAGCGACCGGGGCGAAACAAACGACTTTACTGGCGCCACAAATTATTTTGGTTTGTGGGCGGGTAGCCACACGTTATACTGTCTTTCAGCTAATGGTGGCGAAACTGAATTCTTAACAACCGAAGTTGTGAAGTTTTTACTGGAGTTTTCCCCGCTTATTCGCGAACAAATGGGCTTATTTAAGTTTGGCGTGGACGAGGTCGGCGGCGCGGCCGAAGTTCAAGAAGTTATACAGGGCTACGCCGTGCCGATTACAGTGACGTATACGGCCGAAGAAACATGGACTCTGCAACCGTACTCTCCGCGGCTCAAGCGGATTGTTTTCAAAGCATCAGAATTATTTGCGTATTAAAAAAATGGTCGGGTGTTTTTGTTAGGCGATCGATTATGTATATTGATTGCTGAGCACCTAACCACACACAATCTAGGCGGAGGCTGACGTATGTCAAGCTACGTAAAACCACAAGTCCTTGTCTTCCAAGAGTTCAAGATTGTCCCCACGGAAATCACTGAACCATTGCGCGCGCACATCGCAGGCCCTCACGCTCTGCTTCATCGTTACAACAACAAAGACGAGAAGCCATACGTGCGTCTCGGCGCTTACGATCGCGCGAACGATACGTTCTACCCTTGGCCCCAGCGCCGACCCGGTTCGCTGATCGACAACCCGTACACAAAGCTGTACATCGACAAAGCGATGTTGCAGTACTACAGCACTGAGGCAGACAACACCAACTACACGGACGATTCCGAGGAAACGGTATCGGCTGCTGTCTATAGCCCTGACGATGTTCAGATGAACAACGTTATTCGTTCTGGTATGCTCGCGTTCAAGTCGAACGGCTCCGCCTACCCGCGAAGCAATGTGTTCAATGACCGCGACGTGCAGCTTGGCGACGTCGTACATTTGTGTCACGTCGCGGAGGGTGAAGCATGCACCCAGACGCATCTTTACACTTCAGTAATTGGTTTCTCTAGCGCCAACGTGGCCTCGCGTATCGCAGAAGCGGTGAACGACGAAGACAATGCAATCTCGATCGTAGAAGGCGATATAACGGTGACTGACGGCGCGACGTACACCGGCCACGGCGCCGACTACGCCGCTGTTGGCGTCGCTGTGCAAGGCGGCTTGGCTGTTTACGAGGGTCTCGTCTCAGGCCAAGTTAGTGAAGAGTACACGGTCACTGTGGTGCACAGCAGCGTGGCTAATTGCTCGTCAGCGCGTTTTCGCGTGGTGTCGGCTAGCGGCACAGATGATCACGAAGAAGTGGCTATCGACGGCGATGACGAAGTTACGGTTGGCTCGCGCGGCGTAAAATTAGTTTTTGCGACGCCGACAGCTATTAAATTTGGTCAGGTGTTTCTCGTGGTGGCAAGTCAGACATTTAATGCTACTATTGCCACTGCTGGCGGAGCTGGCGGCGTGACGACCGACGGAGACACGGGTGATCTGCTCGGCAACGGCGTTACGTCCGGCTATACCGGCGAAAAGAACGACGTGTACGTGATCGAATGTGTTAAGGGCGGGTTGCTCGATGGCACAAGCCAAGACGGCGGCGCAGACGCAGTCGGTTTCCCACAAGTAAATGTCTATACCGTAAAGGGTCTAGATCACGCTGCTGGTATCGAAATCACCAGCTCGGCCACGTTTTACGCGATCGGTTCTGCCGGTGTTACAGTTCGATTGAACAGCGGCACGATGGCCGGCGTCCCAGGAGTCGGCTTGCGCAAGGGTGACAAGTGGTACATTCCAGTTGTCTCGTCGCGTGCAGGCCAAGTTCATGAACTGCGCCTCAGAGATGACGTGCCAATTCAGATGCGCGGAATAGAACAGGCAGACCAGCTCATCATGGAGCTGTATATCAAAGATAACATTGAAGTCTCGCAAAAGCGGATCGGTTTTGCGCCAGAGACCAACTACTACACCGAAGACACGCAAGTGTGTGTGCAAGAAGGTATCGTAGCGTACCACCCCGAGTGGACTGATGCTGGCGTGCCGCAGCCCTTAAACGTGTACGACGGCGAAGTGTACGTCGAATACCGCGAATGGCTCAGCGTGCTGACGGACGATGTGGGCTCAATCAGCGACGTTGCTGATCTGGACCAAATTGCCGGTCAGCTCGACCCGGACAATCCCTTGAAGTGGGGCGTCTACAAAGCACTGTCTAACTCTAACGGCACTGTTGTAAAGTACACAGCCGTTCAAGAGCCTGACTTGTTTGATGCAGACGGCAAGCGCACCGGCTCGAATCTGGACAGCTGGGTACAGGTGTTGGAGCGCATCAAAGGCCGCGACGACATGTATAACTTGATCCCACTAACGTTTGACCGAATGGTGTTTAACCTGTGGGCTGCGCACATCGGTGCCGAGTCCAACGAGTACGCAAACAACTGGAAGGCTAGCTTCTTTGCTCTGAAGTCTCGTCCAGTTGCGCAGCTCGTTGGCGAAGGCGTTGATGTCGGCGGCGTGCTTGGTGAAACGGTTACTGATCCCGTCTTGGCAACCCTGTCAGACGATCCAGCGGCCTCTAACACGCAGTACACAAAGCTGCAGGTTACAACCAACAACGGCTACTTCATCTCCAACAATGTTCAGCCCGGTGACGTCGTTCGGTATAACTACACGATCGACGAATTCGGCGAAGAGAAGTATGACGAGTTTGTTGTTGACCGCGTGCTTTCTGAGTCCACGATATTGTTGTACGCTGGCGGCGACATCGCAATCACCGTCCCGCAACGTGTTGAGGTGTATCATCACCGCAATCGCAACGAAATTGCCGCCGACGTTGCCCACCAGGGCGCGTCGCTGTCAAATCGCCGCGTCTGCGGCGTGTGGCCAGACCAGGTCGGCGAAGCCGGCACGGTTCAGCCAGGATACTACCTCGCTTGTGCGTTGGCCGGACTTGCCAGTGGCGTGGTGCCACAGCAGGGTCTGACCCACGTCGAGGTGGCTGGATTCGATGACTACACGCGCTCTTACAAGTACTTCAACGAAACACAGTTGAACGTCTTGGCAGAATCGGGCGTGTGGATTGTCACCGAAGACAAGGACGGCACGCCGTTCACTCGCCACGGTGTGACCACGGACAACCTCGATCTCAACCGACGCGAAGAAATGATTCGGCGGAATGTTGACAGTATGTCTTACCTGTTCTTGCGCCGCCTGCAGCCGTTCATCGGCCGCACGAACGCGCATCCCGGTATGGTCCGGCGGTTAAGGTTCGAAGTTACAAGTATTATTGACTTCTTAAAATCAAATGGTTTTACAGAAGAACTCGGGTCGCAGTTGATCGACGGTACTATTCGTATCTTGCAGATTCATCCGCTACTCAAAGATCGAATTGAAATTGTTCTTGACCTGACTGTCCCAGCTCCGCTCAATAACATTGAGCTGCACTTGGTCGTCTAGTCCGGGCTATCCGCCGCGTTTAAACTCACATTCTTTTAACATAGGTGCATTATGGCCACTCCATTTGACGCAGGTGATCAGAAACTCATGGGCGTCGTTGTCGCTGACAACGTGACGCTCACGCTTAAAGGTTCGTCCGTGCTTGTGCAGCAATTTCAGTTCACATGCACGCGCACCGTGAATATGATGTACGAGATCGGGTCTTCGGACGTGTATTACGTCGGTAATAGGCGCGCTGGCCAAGGCACGCTTAATCGCGTGGCAGCCGGCGGCGAAAGCTATGTCACTCTTCTTACCACGTACGGTAAAATGTGCGCGCCAGAGAAAATGACGCTGTCATGCACGCCGTGCAAAGGCGGCGGCAAGGTTACGTACGAATGCAAAGACGCCACGCTGACAGCCATCGGCGCGACTGTAACGGCCGCGGATATTATTATCACTGAAAACCTCACCTTCATCTTCAGCGACATCGACATCTCGTAAGTGTATTGATATTTATGTTAAACGGCGGTTGCGCAAAACGCAGCCGCCGTTTAAGGTATTAGGCGGTAACGCCTTGGGCTTTATGCCCGTAACCACGCCGATTGGTGGCACATGAGCAACGAACAACCCGGTAAACGGGTTACTGCGTCTCCGTTATCGAGCGGCCAACAAATCGCTGGCGATCCGACGCTCGCCACACGTCGTTTGCAGAATATTACGCAGTTTTCTGGGCGCGGCACGACACACGCATATAACGGGCAAACAACGCCAGTATCGGACCCGCTAGGTAATCTTTCTGGGTTTAAACTAGGCGCACAAGACACCGGCCGGCTGTGTCTTGGCTGGATTATGGACGGTACGTCGATTGCAAACTGCTATCGTGTACACGTTGAAAAAAGCGTAGCGCCTCTTTTGGCCACGGCGTGTTCGCACACATCTCAAGTGTGTTTTGGCGCCAGCGCAATTAATACGTACGCGCCGGGCACGCAAGTCATTGTTGCGGTGCACGATAAGCAGCGCCGCGGTGTTATCCTCGGCGCTATCCCGTCTATCTTAGATATAGGCAAACACGCATATCACGACTATATCTCGCAAGCATCGCGTAAACGGGTTGATGATGTGCACAAGAAGTACATCAAACAACAAGACGGCGGGCAGATTGCCGACTACAGCGCTTGGCGCCCCTATGACGCTACGCTGGCCGGCGAATGGGGCGCTATAACCACGACAGGCGCGGCCGTCACTTTAGACGACTTTATGGTCCGCATGTCTATAAACGAATTCTGTGGTGTGTACGGCTTCTACCACGACCAGCTGCTCCGCGTAGCCGGATATAACATGCAGCTCTGGACAGCCGGGCACGAACGCGACGCCTACATGGACCAAGCCGAGTACAACGATACTCAGGGCTATTCGCCGTACCCGTGGGAGGCAATGGGGCTGCTCATACCGGGCGGCATGATCGAAGAGTACCAAGCGGCAGATTACCAGTGTTCAAAAGCAAAGCCATATTACGCTCACTGGGAAAACAAACACGAGTTTCAGCAGCCGTACCACAGAACGCAGCACTTCTTTGGGTATCTCGGGCAGGGCAATCGGCAAGTTGTGCATGCGCCGCCACAGGGTAAAAAACGCTGGACATATGACGGTAAAGTAAAAGGCCCAGGTGCCCCGCCATACGATTCCGGCATTAAATCTGAGTGCGGCGGCGGAGCAACGAAAGAAGTAGATCACGACCCAAAACCGGCTTATGGGCTGAAAGAAGAAAATACAGCCCAAGACGGCCGCACGTTTATTGCGTCGGCCAAAGGCATTGTCATCACAAAGCGCATGCTGCTCCCGATGCCGCAGCGAGTAAAGCGCCCTGAAGACTACAAAGAGGGCGACGAAGCTGAGAAGAACTATAAAGCAGCTAGTAAATATGGCGCCGGCCCAGAACATAAAATTACCGGCGACATCAAAACGACAGATACGCAATGGCCGCACCTTCAGAGAGCGAGCGCTATACAAGATTTACACGGCTATTTGTTTAACTACGCCGGGCTCCATCCGTTCTATTGGCACGCAAAAGACTACAAGATGTGGGAGCAGTCAGAGCTCGAGTACGCCGAAGTTAATCAGCGAATACCAGAATTTCCCTCGCTTATGGGGTCGATGTACTTGCCACAAATCGGGCCGCGCAAGCTGAAGATCGACCACAGATACGACACGCAAGACTTCTATGAAACAGAGTCTTTTGTGTCGCTGCTTGAGGACGGCGGCGTTGTAATTGCAGACGGGTACGGCGCAGAAATTAGGATGAGCGCTGGCTGTGTGTTTATTTCTGCCCCTGGCGACGTGTGGCTCAAAGGCGGCCGTGATGTGCAGACTTGGGCCGGTAATGACGCTATTATCCGCGCCAACAAAACCGTGGACATCTCAGCTACTGAAAAGAACGTGCGCATCAAAGCCGAGCGTAATGTGCTGGTATTTGCTGGCAACGAAACGTCAGACAGGGACGGCGGTATTTTGCTTGAAAGCCGCGGCAAGACTATCGAATACGACTTCGATGACTGCGGCGATAAAATTCGATTTGCCGGTGTCGTCTTGCGCGCGCCACACTCAAATGTCGTCGGGCTTGCGCACCAGATATACATGCGCACGGGCGGCGGCGAGATCAAACCGGGCGACATTGTTTTGGACGCGGCTAGGGGCGACAAAGATATCATTACGAAATCCAAAAACATATTTAATTATGTGAACGAAAAGGGCGCTGTCTACCAGTTCTTTGGTGACGTACAGGGCGGCTTTACCTCGCGCTCTAACATGTTTAAAGAAGATGTAACGCTGCTTTGCGGGCCCATTGGCACGGAGGGCAGCATCTTCGTAAACGGCGACGTGTTGTGTAACGGCAAACTAGGGTTCTTAGCCGCTAACGGGCACGTTATCACAAAAAAGGCGGCCGAAGGCGCGATTTATGTGGCGCCATGCGACGACGAGTGCAACCAAAAAGTAGAGGAGGCGTTAAATATGTTCTCCGAGCTTATAGAAGAAACAGTCCCAGACATGGGCGACGAGATTAACAACGTCAAACTTGAGGCGCTGTGGTACGAAAATAAGCGCGCGGGTAACGACGACACAATTAATAAAATGCAGTTTTCGTTCCGCAAAGACGACGATTACAAAATTCCAGATTTCGCCCTGTTCGAAGACCGATGGCAGCAGATGGCGCGCATAGGGGCAAAAGAGCCAAAGAAGTGGACAGAGCGGCCAGTGTCGAATGCCGTCTGTTCTGCCACGTATCCGTTCCCCGGTAAAAAATGGCTTGTAGACGAACCAGCATATTCTGAGCAAGATCTCGATATTGTTGAAAACGTCGGCGGCTATCGCGACAAAGACCGAGGGAAAGCGCCCGGCCTTGTTGGCGCCTACGCAAACCCAAAGTTTAAAACACCTGGCGGCAGAAAAATCTTAAACGGAATTTACCCGATTATCCCGAGAACTTAAATAAAGGACAACGAGATGGAACTTGTTGAAAACCCGTTTGTTTCTGACTTTACAAAGAAGACGCTGCGGCAGTTTGGCTGGAAAGATAATGACGCAATCCCGGCAGACTTAAGCGGGTTGTTGTTAAAAATAAAAGAATCTTTGCCGCCGTCTTCCAGCGTTGATGTGCTTGTAGACATCGCAGCAATGTCTCCCGAACAGGTGACCAAAGTTACAGAACTTTTAGCCGGGGCGAAAAAGCAGCACGAGAAAACACAGAAAGCTGACAAGATGGCCGCAGCAACTGACGGCATGGCCGATAGCGTGCGCGCAGCGTACGAAAAGGCCGTGCGTGCTGCTCCGGTGATTGTAGACGACAGATTGGCGCCAGCAGCGGCCGACGAACCCGCGCCAACTCCCGCGCCAGACACGCCGCCCGCAGAAACAGCCGCTGAGTTTGTCTCAAACACAGGCGTGACAGGCGGGATAGACGTTCTGCCGTTTTGCCCGCGCTGTGGGTGGGATATGCGCATGAAATTCGAAGTGGTCCCAACCATCCGAGACAAAGAAGACTTCTTGGCTACGTTACTCGGCGGCGCGCGCTTTAAACGGGCGTACGAGCTTATGGGCGGCAATATTATAGTTACATTCCGCGGACTTATGGCCGAGGAAAACAAACTTATTTATCGGCAACTGCTGCTCGACCAGAATGAAAATAAAGTGACGTCTGAGACAGAGTGGTTTGTGCAGATGATGGATTACCGGTTGGCGTGCTCGCTAGACACGATAACGAATAAAGCCGGTAAAGTGCTGTCTGTTATGCCCGAACTGCGCGAAATGCCATTTACCGCCGACCCAGCTAATCCGTTATTTACGCCACTTGCGGCACAATTAGAGTACATGTCGAAGAATATTTTGGCTCAAGAAGTAACAAGACGCCTTGTCGCGACGCACCTGCGGCAATTCCAAAGGCTGATTGAAGCACTTGAAGCCATGGCACTAGACCCCAGTTTTTGGAACGGGATCGAATAGCGGCGTATATGGTGCGCGCCGCTGTTTCGGGGGCAGTAAATTACTCCCTCGCCGATCCCACCGACCCGACCTGGCGTTTACGCCACAGGCTCCTAATAACCGAAGTCCAGCGCAAAGAAGAGCAGGGTCTAGCTGACTATTTGCACCGGCATTATTGCGCGTATCTGGCCCACGGCTCGCTCAACGCAGATAGTTTCCAGCGAATTAAAGCGGCTACGGCCACAGCCCTTACAGATTTACAGGCTGTCGTGTTTCCGTGGGTTTCCAGAGATAAGCCAACGGCGGAGGAGATCGCTAAAAAAGAAGCTACAATAGACCCAGATACACAGCGACTTATAGACGCTTACAAAGCGTTGCCGCAACCCGGCGGTGACGAAAAATAGGTTTATCGCATGCCCCCAGCCAACGAAGCACCACAAACGCCCGATTCCGCGTTTAACCAGGGGCGCGGCTCGGTACACGAGTATCATAGGCAGAGCTCCGGCTATGGCGGCTACGCGCCCCAACAGGGCATGTACGGCCCGCCGGCCAGCCAGCAGGCCGCCCGCATGTCCGGCGGTTACAACCGCCAAGCCCCGGCACCGTATCAACCGGGCCAGTTCGGGTTTAAAAACAACCCAGACATGTCACAGATGGTCACGATGATGGCCGGGCCTCTTTTAGCCCAAGCTGTCGGCCCAGAAAACTTTCTTCCGCAATTACAGCCGTCGCAGCACATGACCGATCAGTTTGCCATGCGCTCGCACCAAAACAACGCATACAGTTCTACATATGCTACCAACACGCAAGGTGACGCAAATGTCGCCAATCGGCTGATTGGCATGCGTAAAGCCATAACCAGCGAGCCAGCAACAGAATTAAACAGAAAACAAGCTGAGAATCTGGCGAGTCTTGCGAATAATCCGTTAACGAAAATGATAGCCGGAGAAACAATCGGGCCAGAGAATCTGGAAGCGGCGCTGCACGGCCGCCGCGGCGAGGTGGCGTCGTTAAACAAGGCTACTTCAGCAATAGGTTATACCCGCCCCGGCGCACAAGGCGGCACGCGGGCCACCGCCGAAAACATGAGTGACTTTACCTCCGGCGTGTACGACGCCGTGTACGCGCCTGAGAACGACACCGCCCAGTTAGCTAAAGACACGCGCGCCGGCAAAAAAGACAAAGCAGAGCAGCTGAAACGCGCCGCGCGCCTCGAGCACAAAGAGATCGTCGACGACGCCGACATCACAGAGCGCATGACGACGGGCGACAACGCAAAAGAAAACGTGAGCCGGCTTTACGACAAGTATGTCGAGGGCGGCAAGGCTACAGATACAAAAGAACAAGCACAAGAGTTAACTAAATTTCATCGCGCTGTTGCCGACTCTGGCGTGCTCAAACAAAACGAAACGAGTGTAAGTCAGCTAAAAAAAGCCGCCGACGAGCAGAACATAAATAAGACACACGGATTTATGGCGTCTGAGATTGGCACGCTTATGCAGTCAATGCATCAAAAAGGTGAGCTGCCGAAAGCAATGGGCAATATGACGGCTGATGAGCGCGTCAAACTAATACAGCAAACGGGGCCGCGCGACGACGCCACGATGACAAAGATGGCTCGCGAATACGGCCATAGAGAACTGTTAAAAAATAAAGATTACGCCGCAATGGATGCCGGCGGGCAAAAAAGTCAACTAGACGCAGAAGAGGGCGAGTATAAAAAAACACTAAACGCGGCGTTTGGCGATCTAGACAAATCAGCGCGCGGGGGCAAAGGCGCTAAATCCGCCATGGAGCTTGAAAAAACAGAGGGCATGGACTTTATTTCTTCAAAAATCGACGCCGGCCGCGTCGGCAAAGCTGCAGAAAACAAACTCGGTGCGCTTGCGGCAGTAAAAGAGATATTTGGAGATAACGGCAATCCGAATGCGCCAATGGCGGCATTGATAGCCGCGTTAGACGGGTTAAGCGCCGGGAGCTCATCACAAGTCGACAGTAAAAAGATCGAAAGCACCATTCGCGCAATGCAGGTGCAGGCGAAAGACGTCGGCATGGGCATGGAAGACCTACAAAATTTAAGCGCCGAGATGGGCGCCCGCGGCGACATGTCCGGTACAGCGAAAAGCGTTTCGTTGGCGAGCACAGGAAATGTGCTAGCAAACATGAAAACAATGGACGACCGGGGCGCATTTTCAAACCCCCAGCACGGCGCGTTAAATCGTGCGGAAGCTACTGAGTTAGTAAAGCAGCGGGAGGCTCGCGGTAACTCGTCTCCGACAGCAGTATCTATGGGCGCGCTCGTTACAAAATACAAAGCAAACCCAGAACAGTTTAAAGGTAAAAACGGCCAAGTCAGCAAAATGGAGGCCATGGTCGAAGCGTATCAAAACGGCGACAAAACCTACACGTATGACGACCCGAATACCGGCAAAAAAGTAACGAATGATCTTACAAAAGAATTAGGGGAGCCAAACGCAGTTTCAAATATCCAAAGCGTATTTACTGATGCCGGCGGCACAGATGACGCTTTTAATGCGGCGCGGCTAGACAAGCGATCGCGCGCAAATATTAACTCTGGCTACGCGGCGCGATCGCACAGAACTGAGTTGTCACAGATTATAGATCGGTCAGCAACTCAGCACACCGTAAACCGAGCAGTAGATAAACAAATTGAATCGAAAACGGCGGGCTCGCATTTCCAAGATATGAACGAAGACGAACTTGCAAAAGTAAAAGCCGACACAAGCCGGTTAATTACAGACGCAGTATTAGATTCGTCGGATATGGCGCCCGATAAGCAACTCGACCACTTACAAAAAACGATTGAGCCGCAACTCGAGCAAATGTTTCGCGATCAGGGTCACCCCGACCCAAAAGGCGCCGCCAAACAAATGGCGAACAATGTAATCGGCACCGACCCGGCTAAGCAACGCGAAGAACTTGATCAGATTGTTACAAACGCAAGCAATGTGAGCGAGCAAGCTACCGGCGTTTCGCTTTTCGCGAACCATCAAACGTTATCGGGCGACAACGCAGAAATAGCGCACAATACCGTAAAGCAACAGCGTAAACAAGCGGAAGCAAAAAAAGACGCCGGCCTGGCTTACAATTCTAATCCGCTTGGGCGCGGTTCAGACTACTTTGATGAAATTGCAACAAGCGGAGAAAAGTTTACGTCTGCTGGGCTAATCGAAGCTATCGCGCAGCCCATCAGCGACCGCGACATGCGTGACCGTGTCGGCGGCAAATTAGCGGCCGGGTTTAACCGGCTGCAGAGTATTCATTCAGAAAATGTTGTAACCGACGCGCACGTCACGGCACTCGCAAAAGACAATAATCAAACAGAGTTACGCAAACTAGCAAAACTAGACAAGAACGTAACTATACTGAGCGACACAGAGCGCGACACAAAACGCGCTGAAATGGTGGCCGGTTTTTCGCAAGAAGACATAGACAAAAAATACGAACAGTTTGTGCCAAACGCGGATAAGGCAACGAGCACTCCCGAAGAACGGCGCAAACAAGTCGCTACAAACTCTAAGGTTCAGCAGGAACTCGACAGCAGTATTTTTGACAAAGATACAATGTCGTTAGACCAGGTAGCGGCCGCAGCAAAACAAGTGAGCGGCGGGGAAGCCAGAACGCCAGAAAGCAAACAACGTCTCGCCGACATTAAACGCGTCTCTCACGGATTCCTTAACGCGACGGATAAAGATGCCGTGCTCTCTGGCATGGATGCGGCGGTATCGTTGGCACAATCGGTGGCCGGCGGCGACGGGTTAAAAGACGTTGATACCGAGAAGTTGCGCGATCTTGCAATGGCGCAAGGACCTGACGCGCAAGCAAATATTAATAAAGAAATTGCCGCGATGGACAAAGCGGGCAAGTTTAAAACAACTGAACAAAAAGACTTTTTTACAGATATCTTGCACAGCCAGCAGGGCGGAACAGAAACAGGCTTTGCGCTAAGTGAGCTGCTGGGCGAAACAGAAACGTTCTCGGCAGAGAATAAAAATAAGCCGATTGTTTCCGCAGAGCAGCAAAAACAAGCGCAAGTTGTTGCAGACCAGTTACTTGACGCGCCGTCAGTGGCGACGCAAAACGAAACTGCGCTTTTAAAGGCGGCTGGTCTAGAAGGCGAAGTCCCGGCTACAAAAAGCGCTGCCGCTGCCAGCCCAGAGGCGGTTGCCGGCGAAGCACAAGCAGCCCCGGCGGTTACAGCGCAAAATGAAACTGCGCTTTTAAAGGCAGCTGGCTTAGAAGCGCCGCCAGAACTAGCGGCGACCGCTGCGCCACAACGCAAAAAGACTACGCCTGCGCAAGACAAACTGCTTGCTGAACTGGATAAAAATCCAGACGCTATCACGGGCATGGTAACGGACAGCAGCAAACGCACCGACCTACTCTCGTTGCCTGACGCCACAGTGCGAGAGATGTTTAATAAGCTATCGCCTGAAAAGAAAAAATCTGCGGCGTCTGATCTGAAAGCACTCGGCGACGGCGACTGGCGCTCTAAAATGCTGGGGTTAACGCCCGAAGAAAAAGAACAATTTCTACGAATACATACTGTCGCCACTTCGCCCGAGCCAGCTGCTTCTGCCGAAGAACTGTCGGCGCCGACAACAGAACCAGCGGTCACTGCTCAAAACGAAACTGCGCTTTTAAAATCGGCTGGTCTAGAAGGCGAAGTCCCAGCTACAAAAAGCACTGCCACTGCCAGTCCAGAAGCG
>Ga0208966_1000425_pt1 | contig 13421 bp, 15 predicted proteins | sample GreLakmeHU45MSRF_FD_187701 | JGI IMG/M metagenome (GOLD analysis project Ga0208966, IMG submission 187701) | Freshwater lentic microbial communities from great Laurentian Lakes, MI, USA - Great Lakes metaG HU45MSRF (SPAdes) | ecosystem: Environmental > Aquatic > Freshwater > Lake | place: Great...
GATGTCAAAGACCGATTAGCCACTGCTAAATCAGCTGATAAAGCAGAAGCTGAGCGTCGTGCAAATAAAAATTCTGCAACCGCCCAGTACCCCCCATCAGCCAGAGGTTTGTCGCCAACTGATATTTTCAGTGGTACCAATCTGGATCCACGTGCTATTCGGGCGGCTCTGTTGGCAGCTCAGCGTGATCCTGCAAACATTGATCCCAAAAGTGCAGCACTATTGTACAAAGTGGTAGCTCTGATGAACAAGAAGGGTCTAATATCAGAATCTGTGCAGCTAACCGAAAGTTTAGTGGGCGAAGCTGAAGTGGTGCTGGCAGCCAAAGACATAGTGGATCGCATCCAGGACATGGTGGAAACACTGGGCAAGATGGTAAATGAAGAATTGCCTGCACTGAATGAAACCATACGGGACACCATGACCGCTGAACAGGCCGACGCTTTTACCGGCAGTGCAACAGAAGCCATCAACTCTGCACTGGAATATGTTCGCGAAACCAAAAATTCACTGGATTCTTTCACTCGCGAGTTGGCGGGAGAAGAGGCCACTGCTGATGCCGCTGCTGATCCCCTGGCCGTTGAACCCACTGACTCTGAACCCACAGACCCTGACGCTGTGGCAGCAGATCAGAACTTGATGGAACCCCAGCCCCTGGGCCGAGGCAAGAGATAAGAGGTTGTTATGCCAGAATTCAAACCAGATAAAACAGTAAAAGCCAAGATAATTTCACTGATTATTCTGTGGGGTAAAAATCTCAGCACTGGCCAGGGACCTGGTCATGGTCAGGGCCAGTTGCACAATCCCAAAATTCGTACTCGTGAAATAGTCAGAATGCTGAATGCATTACCAGGTCCATCAGTGACTTTTGACACACTGAAACAATACTGGGAAAATCTGCCAGCGGTGCAGAATCGCATTGCTGATCTGAACAAGGACATTGTGGTCTACAGAACTGAAGCAGCTCTGGAGCCAGCTCCAGCAGCTTCCCCTGAACCACCGCCTGAACCACCGCCTGCTGACACCGAGATGCCTGTGGATCAGCAGGCCCTTCAGAATGTTGAGCCACCGGGCCAGACCACCACCCTGGCGCCTGTGGATGCCCCGCCCGACGCCTTTCAGGATCGCCTGCAGGGCAGCAGAAGCATTGTGTCACAGATGGCGAACAGAGCCAGTGCCAGAGCTAGGAAATAGCTGAGTTATATGTTATACTGGGTATTAGCACATGATAACACAGAGATTTCAGTATCAGAGCTTTGATCGCACCAGCATTGATGGCAAAAGATACTATATGACACCTGACGGTGGTCGGTTACAGAGTGTAACCACTATTCTGGAGGCCACTAAACCTGCAGAACAAAAGGCAGCATTACAGGCCTGGCGACAACGCATGGGCGAACAACAGGCTCAGCAGATCACAACCGAAGCAGCCAGCCGGGGCACTCGTATGCACCGGTGTCTGGAACACTATGTGGTGGCGGATGCAGTGAATCCACCTGGTTCCAATCCCTACAGTCAGCAGAGTCATCAGATGGCCACAGTGATTATTGAACAGTATCTGAAACCCAACTGCACTGCATTCTATGGCACAGAAGTAAATCTGTTTTATCCGGGGCTGTATGCTGGAACCACTGATTGTATAGCTGATTGGCAGGGGCAATTGAGCATCGTGGATTTCAAACAGACCAATCGTCCCAAAAAGGAATCCCATATTGAAAGTTACTTTCTGCAGGTGTGTGCCTATGCCCTGGCACACAATCAGCTGCATGGCACTGACATTCAGCAGGGAGTTATTCTGATGTGCAGTCAGAACTATGAACCGCAACACTGGATCATCAGTGGTGCTGAATTTCAACGTTACAGCCAGCTCTGGGCTGAGCGAGTAAATCAATTTTATAGCTAAATATCAGACAGGAAACTAAAATATGGCTGTTACACAAATTTCAAAAATTCAGTCCCGCAGAGGCAGGCAGGAAAATCTGCCACAATTGGCTGCGGGAGAATTGGGCTGGGCTATTGACACTCAGCAATTGTATATTGGCAATGGAACTTTTGCTGAAGGTGCTGCCAGTGAGGGCAATACTGAAATTCTGACTGCACTCAACGGCCAGGGAGCATATGCCACTGCCACCCTGGTGAACGACACCACATCTACATTTTACAGCATCAACAAGCTGAGTTATCCAGCAGGCATACTCAGATACAGTATTGTGCGCAATGGTGTCTATCGTTCAGGCGAAATTCGATATGCCTACAATGGCACCTCTGCCAATACAATTTCATTAACTGAAAGTTACACTGGGGGAACCTTGGGCATAACTATTACTATGTTAGTCAGTGGGGAGTTGCTGGTGTTCCAGTACGCCGCCACCGACTCTGGCCATAATGGTACCATTAGATATCAAAAAACCGATTACTTCTAACACTATGCATTGGTATTTGCCCATTGAACAAAAAATATTGACCTGGCGAGGATTCCGACAAAGTTTACAAACTGAACAAAATTTGTCGGAATCACTGCTTCAGATACAACAGTGGTGGCTCACCGCGCCCATCAGAAGAGTCAGCTTGCTTAACGACGATCATGCCGGATGGCCCAGTCCCTGGCAGTTGTTTGACAATCTGAGTTATTGTGACTTGTCCAGATGTCTGGGTATGTTTTACACCTGTGCTCTGTGTCCTGAGATCAAACAGCACCCAATCACACTCAGGATATTGTACAGCGCAGAGGGTGAGCGAGTGAGTATAGTTGATGTGGCTGATGGGAAATATATTCTTAATTTCAATGAACAAAAACTAGTAAATACCAGCTCCATCAGCAGTGAATATCAATCAGCTGTGGTATTTGTACCACAGGATTTCAGAACATTGGAATAATCAAGGCAATACTAAATGAGTCAAGTAAATGTTACCAAACGTAATGGCAGTAGAGAACCTCTGGATCTGGAAAAACTACATCGTGTGGTTTTTTGGGCATGTGAGGGCATAACTGGGGTGAGTCCCAGTGAAGTGGAGATCCGCAGCAGTTTGCAGTTCTATGACGGTATTCGCACCACTGACATGCAGGAAATGCTGATCAAGAGTGCTGCTGATCTGATCAGTGAAGAATCCCCCAATTATCAGCATGTGGCTGGTCGCCTGATCAATTATCATCTGAGAAAAGAAGTCTATGGCAGCTATGAACCCTGGCATATCCGACGTCTATTGGAACAAAATGTCAGCAAAGGTGTTTATGAAGCACAGCTGCTGACCGCATACACTGATGCCGAATGGGACCGGATCAATACCATGATTCGTCACGAACGTGACAACGAAATGGCCTATGTGGGCATGGAACAGATGCGGGGTAAGTATCTGGTGCAAAATCGTGTGACTGGTCAGATCTGGGAAACTCCTCAGGTCTGTTATATTCTGATTGCTGCCACTCTGTTTCAACACTATCCAGCCGATACTCGGTTGACCTGGGTCAGAGACTATTACGAAGCCATCAGCACTCACCTGATCAGTTTGCCCACTCCAGTGATGGCCGGAGTCAGAACCAATCAGCGTCAGTTCAGCAGTTGTGTGCTGGTGGAAACTGACGACAGTCTGGACAGCATCAACGCCACTGTGAGTGCCATTGTGAAGTATGTGAGTCAGAAAGCCGGCATTGGCATTGGTGCTGGCAGAATTCGTGCTCTGAAGTCGCCCATACGCAATGGTGATGCATATCACACTGGTGTGATTCCTTTTTACAAGCTGTTTCAGAGTGCAGTGAAAAGTTGCAGTCAGGGCGGTGTTCGCAATGGCTCTGCAACTCTGGCGTATCCTGTTTGGCATCTGGAGGTGGAAGATCTCCTGGTGCTCAAGAACAACAAGGGCACTGAAGATAATCGCATTCGCCACATGGATTACAGTGTGCAGTTTAACAAGCTGATGTATGAGCGCCTGCTCAGTGGTGGTAACATCACATTGTTCAGTCCTGGTGATGTTCCTGGTTTGTATGAAGCATTCTTTGCTGATCAGGATCTGTTCCGGAAACTGTATGAGGCTGCCGAAGCCAATCCCACTACTCGAAAGAAAACACTGCGAGCAGTGGATCTGTTCAGCCAGTTCGCTCAGGAACGCAAAGACACTGGTCGTATCTATCTGCAGAATGTGGACCATGTGAATTCGCACAGTCCTTTTGATCCTGCTGTGGCTCCCATACGACAATCCAATCTGTGCCAGGAGATCGACCTGCCCACCAAGCCTCTGACTGATGTCAACGATGCTGCTGGTGAAATTGCTCTGTGCACCTTGAGCGCAATAAATTGGGGCATGATTCGAACTCCTGAGGACTTTGCCAAACCCTGCGAACTGGCCGTCAGAGCACTGGATGCGCTGTTGAGCTATCAGCATTATCCGATTCCTGCTGCTAAAACCAGCACTGATCTGTATAGACCACTGGGTATTGGCATCATCAATTTTGCCTACTGGCTGGCTAAAAATGATTACACCTACACTAATCCAGCCTGTTTGCCAGCAGTGGATCAGTACATGGAGGCCATGAGTTATTATCTGATCAGGACCAGTATACAGCTGGCTAAAGAATTTGGTCCCTGTGCAGGCTGGCAGAATCTGCGTTATGCTCAGGGTCTGGTACCAGTGGATACTCGCAAGATCGAAGTGGATGAACTGGTGCCTTATACCGAACGACAGGACTGGCAGAGTTTGCGTGCAGCTGCTGCACAGCATGGTATTCGCAACAGCACGCTGATGGCTTTAATGCCCAGTGAAACCAGCAGCCAGGTCAGCAACAGCACCAACGGCATTGAGCCAGTCAGAAGCCTGATCAGTGTGAAACAGAGTAAACACGGGGTGCTCAAACAGGTGGTGCCAGAATTCCGTAAACTCAAAAACAAGTATGAATTGTTGTGGAATCAGGCCAGTCCCGAAGGCTACCTGCAGATCTGCGCAGTGTTACAGAAATGGATAGATCAGGGTATCAGTGTAAACACCAGTTACAACCCGGCCTTCTACCCAGATGAAAAGATTCCCATGAGCGAGTTACTGAAACATATCCTGATGTTCTATCGATATGGCGGGAAACAACTATACTATAATCAAACCAATGACGGACAGGGCGAAATCAATGTGGAAAAGATAGCCGAACCTGTTGCAGAGTGTGAGAGCTGTGTTATATAATAAAGAGGTAGAGTAACATGCAAACTGTTTTCAATCAAAAAAATACAAACCACTTGACTGCGCAGGCCTTTCTGGATCCTGGTGGTGGTGTGGGCATGCAGAGATACGACACTCTGAAATACAAACAGTTTGATAAACTCACTGATCGCCAACTCAGCTTTTTTTGGAGACCTGACGAAATCGATCTAAACAAAGACAGCAAAGATTTCAAAGACCTATCTGATCACGAACAACATATTTTTACCAGCAATCTGAAACGTCAGATTCTGTTGGACAGTGTGCAGGGTCGCAGTCCCAATCTGGTTTATCTGCCCATCGTGAGCCTGCCAGAAATTGAGACCTGGATTCAGACCTGGGCTTTTAGTGAAACCATTCACAGCCGTAGTTATACACACATCATCCGCAACATCTACAGTGACCCTGGTCGTATTTTTGATGAGATCATGAACATCAGTGAGATTGTGGATTGTGCCAACGACATCACATCCAACTATGATCAGTTGTTGGAGCAGATCCAGTGGTACAATTTGCTGGGCACAGGACCTCACACTGTGAACGGTCGCACAATCACTGTGGATCTGCGTGAAATCAAGCGTCTGTTGTGGCTCAGCCTGATGAGTGTGAATGTGCTGGAAGGTTTGAGATTTTATGTGAGCTTTGCTTGCAGTTGGGCCTTTGCTGAAGTCAAGAAGATGGAAGGCAACGCCAAGATCATCAAGCTGATCTGTCGTGATGAAAATGTACATCTGGCCAGCACACAGGCCCTGATCAAATTGCTGCCCAAAGATGACCCAGATTTTGAGGCTATTCGTACTGAAACCGAAACCCAATGTGTTCAGTTGTTTCAGGCAGCAGCTGAACAGGAAAAACAATGGGCTCGCTTCCTGTTCAAAGACGGCAGCATGATTGGATTGAACCAGACTCTGCTGTGTGACTATGTGGATTGGATCTGTGCCAAACGCATGGGCGCAGTGGGATTGAAATGTGATTGGAAAGTGCCCAGCACCAATCCCTTGCCCTGGACCAGCAAGTGGATTTCAGGCAGTGATGTGCAGGTGGCTCCCCAGGAAACAGAAATCAGTTCTTATTTGATTGGTGCGATCACGCAGGATCTGAACGAGAACTCATTCACCGGATTTAGTTTATGAAACAACTCACTGTGTATTCAACCCCCAATTGCAGTCATTGTGAACAAGCCAAAGAGTATCTGACTGACAGGGCAATTCCATTCATCATGGTGAACCTGCAGGAAGACACTGAAGCTATGAATTTTGTTCGCAGCCAGGGACATCGCTCAGTGCCTCAGATCTATCTGGAGGGCCAACAGTTGGTCAACGGTTGGCCGGCTCTCAGAGAGCTGTCCACTGCGCAGATACTGGAAAAAATCAACGGATAAATACAACTATGTACAAAGAAAATGACATTGTGACATTCAAGCTGATCAGCGGTGAGGAAATTGTAACCAAATATGTGTCAGAAACCGACGCCAGCTTCAGGATCTACAAGCCGCTGAGTCTGATGCCGGGCCCACAGGGCATGGCGCTGGGTCAAGCTCTGCTGAGCAGCCGGCTGGATCGAGAACTGGAGTTGATGAAGACCGCAGTGGTGATGCATACTTTTAGTCGTGAAGAAATGACCAATGCATGGTGGGAAGCCACTACCGGAATTCGCGCAGCCAACAGCAAAATTTTGATGGGATAACACAATGCCAGGATGGGTTAGAAAAGGTGATGTAAACAACGTGGGAGCACCGGTTATCGGTGCAGTGGCCAGCACAGTGATTGTGAATGGCCGTCCTGCAGCCCTGAAAGGCAGTGTGATTCAAACCCATCTGCCTCCCTACTCCCCAGCAGCCCCTCATGATGTGCCCACCATAGTGGCAGGAGCCAGCACCGTGATCACCCAGGGCAGACCCTCTGCTTATAACGGTGCTGGTGAAAGTTGTGGACACAGCCAAGCTCAGGCCAGTCCAGATGTGATTATACCAGGAGGTTAAATTGTCCACAGATCTCAGCGCAATTCAGGTCACAGCATTACACGGATTGATTCAGGATACTGGTATAGCACCACCTGATATTGCTACTGCTCTGGCTGAATATGTTCAGTATGCAGCCATACAATCCTATTACATACTGGAATCACATCTGGCCAGTGCTCCAGCCACCAGCATCAGCATCAGCAGCATTAATGGCACAGCAGGACAACTCACTGTGGCTGCTGGTACCTATATCAAAGGGCAAAGTCTCAACGTGGTGGGAGCATCAGGCGGTACTGGCACTGGCCTGACAGCAGGTGTTACTTATTATGTGCTAAACGACTCCTCCAGCACCAGTATTCAGATCACTGACTCCTATCAGAATGCTCTGGCTGGAATTGCCGGTTTGACCACTGGTGCAGGAACCGTAACGGTGTCGGTGTTTGAAACCAAAACTGGAGCTCCTGTGCCTGTGCTGGTCACCATAGCCAATACTCTGTCAGGTGATGATGTCACCCTGACATTTGCTATCACCTATACCACCAGCTATACTGTGACTGCAATAACCTGGTTGACCAATGATTTCCTACAGGTGGACATCAATGGCACAGTGAAGACTCCAGGCACCCATTACAATTTCAGTAGTGATTTTGGTTCAATCACTTTTGTTGCTGCACCAGCCACAGGCGACACAGTGACAATCAAAATACGACCACGCAAGATATTCCACACCCTGGCTCAGGATTTTCCCATGGCGCTGGGCAGCACTCCCCAGCAGTTCAATTCGGTCTGGGCAGATGGCAATCTGATTCGCCGAGCCCATGCCAGAACCAGTGGTTGGTTCAACAATGATGGATGCAAAACTTTTGCCAATGTGCTGGGTCAGGCACAGGGTTATGCTGGTCAGACCCGTTCAGTGACCAAGAGTGCTGCTCTGGCTGAGTTTGGCACAGGTGGTCCAGCAGCAGGGGCAACTGGTGGTTTCAGTCAGATTGCTGGTAATGACTCTGCTGATTTGACTGTGGTGGGCGCAGGTTTTCACAAGGCAGCTGGCCTGATCAACCTGCAGAACCCCTGGGCCAGTTTCAGTGCAGCCAATGTGATACAGCAAGCTGTCCGGCGCAACGCAGAAAAAACCGGAAATCTGCATGTGATTGTGCTGGGTAAAACTTTTGTGGATCCTGCTACCCAGAAACCCCAGGTGGTTGATGGTATTTTCATTGCTGAACTGTTGGAGCAATCACAGACACAACAAAAAGTTCTGCGTGACACAGCCACTGATCAGGCTCTGGCTGCACTGATAGATCAGAATGCCGATTCGGCCGACGTGGCCAGCATGCAGCAGTTGCTGGGTGTTCAGGCATCAGGACTAACTCGGTTCAGTCAGCTGCTGGATCCAGTCACCACGTTGGGAGCTGGCGCTGTTGACCAGATCAGGAAAACCACGCAAAACTCCAATCTGATCCTGGGGCTGGCCACCGGTCTGCAGCAGTTTTGCCGAATCAAAACCAGTGCAGATGCTCAGACACTGGGAGAAAATCTGCAACAGATGCAGAACATTCCAGGCACTGAGCTCAATGCTCTGACTCAGCCCACCACTCAGGCACAGATGAACATCCTGAGAGGGATCCTGGGCACAGGCAGTGATCAGCACGGTGCCATGAAAGCCGAGGACTGCTTGGGCCACACCAATTACAATCAAGTGATGAACGCAGCTGTAAGAGTATTGCAAAATTTTCACGCAGGCGCCGCTGCTTCAGGCCTCATGGCCACTGTGGCATCCCAGATGACCACTCTCAGAGACAAAATTGAAACCGGCACCACCAGCAATTGGGATGCTGCTCTGGTCACTGCCAAGAATGCCATTGATCCTGCAGCGGTGCTGATAGCTGCTCAGGTCATTGCATTGAATCTGACATCCCTGGTCAAATTGTATAATCGCATGGCTGAAACACACAACACCAGTGAATTTTTGAAAATTAATGTTCCCTGGTATGTGCAGAGCGGAGGACTCAACACTGTGTTGAGTTTTGTGACCAATCTGCCTGGCTATGGCAAAAACACCGATGGGTTCACTGCACAGGAACTGATTGAAAATTGTTGCAGCAACACCGTGACTGGCCAGGCCATAACTGCGGCCCTGCGTGAAGGACGCAACGTTCAGGCACTGGAGAACAGCAACCTGGGCACAGATACTGGTTCTGAGGCTGCTCGTGCAGTACCGGTTCCAGAAACTGGTGTGGGGCTGGTGGGCGGGGGTGCCTGGGCTGCGCCAGTGGATCCTTATCAATCGTTGCCCAGGAGTTCCACTGGACTTTGACCTTATCTGAACAGGATATTGGGGATATCAACCGCTCAGAGGATAAACAATGAATTTGAAAATTTGGTTTAACACCTGGTTGGCTTTGGCTTTGGTTCTGGCCATCATGGCCTACGCTCAGACAGTCAGCGCAACTCCGGTGATTCCTGCAGAAAGTGTTGAAGATCTGCTGATAACCAAAAAACATGTGGAAACCCTGCTGATACACAGTCTGGACTATCGTGAGGTCAGATGCATGAGCACCGCTGTCTGGTATGAAAGCGGTCATGAGCCCAGACTGGGTAAAATTGCCGTGGCTCGCGTGATTCAGAACCGGATGCGTGCTGGGTTTGCTGATACTGCTTGCGGTGTGGTTCAACAACGCAACCAGAATGTCTGTCAGTTCAGCTGGTCGTGTGGCAGCTATCATCTGATATCAGCTGCTGAATGCACTGAATGCTGGCAGATTGCAGTGGAGGTGCTGGCTCAGGAACGTCATCAGAATTTTCTCAAGAATGCCCTGTACTTTCACGCTGCACACATGGATCCTGCCTGGACTGGTGTTGCTCTGGTCCGAGTGATTGGCAATCACAAATTCTACCGAAAATTTTGATTCACCTAAATACTGCTGCTATAATATATAGAGAAATCCAATGCCTATTTACAGAAACTTTGAAGTCAGTTATACCATACCCGGTCAGATTCTGCAAAAGATTGTGGTTCAGGCCAGTGATGTGAATGCAGCCAGAACCATTGTGCGTGGTATGTTTGGCCCCACTGTGATTATTGGTTTTATCCAGGCTTCAACCAACTAGGATTGGCCGGGGTAGCTCAATGGCAGAGCACCTGATTTGTAATCAGGATGTTGAGGGTTCAAGTCCCTCCTCCGGCTCCATTTTATGATCAACCACACCTTCAGCATTATAACTCCCACGCATCTGGAAAACAGTTACCTACCAGAATTATATCAGAGTTTACAGGATCAAACCTATCAGAATTGGGAATGGATTATATATCTGAATGGCGGGGCCACACCACACCGTTTGCCCATGGAAATCCTGCAGGATCCCAGGGTAAAAATTCATCAGGACGCTGATGCTGCTAATACTCAGGTGGGTCGGCTGAAAAATCGAGCGTTTGGTCTGGGAACCCAGGATGTGTTGGTGGAAGTGGACCATGATGACCTGCTGACTCCAGATTGTCTGACTGAGCTTAATCTGGCTTTTCAGAATCCTGACGTGGGCTTTGTGTACAGTGACGACGCCATGTATCACACGCAGGATCAGTTTGTGCCCTACAACAGCTATTATGGTTGGCAACATTCTGAATTCAGCTGGCAGGGCCGGTCTCTGACCACCATGCACAGTTTTCCTGTCACCAGCCAGAGCCTGAGTTTTATTTGGTACGCTCCTGATCATGTCAGAGCCTGGCGTCGCACTGTGTACGCCCAACTGGGTGGTCACAATGAGCAGTTGGCTGTGTGTGATGATCACGAACTGCTGATCCGCACATACCTGGTGACTCAGATGGTGCATGTGCCCAAACCACTGTATATCTATCGAATCACTGGTGAAAATACCTGGCTCAAACGCAATGAAGACATTCAGATCAAGACTGGTGAACTGTTCAAACAGTATGCCTGGGATCTGGCAGTCAGAGATGCACAGCTGCGCAATCTCCTGGTGGTGGATCTGGGCGGCGGTATTGACCCCAGGCCCGGATGTCTGACCATTGACCAGACTGATGCCGACATCATTGCTGATATCAACCAGGGCATTCCCCTGGCTGACAACAGTGTGGGGGTGATCAACGCCAGTCATGTGCTGGAACATCTGCAGGATCCGGTACAGAGCATGCGGGAAATTCATCGAGTATTAGCCGATGGCGGTTGGGCGTTTATTGAAGTCCCCAGCACTGACGGCCGTGGCGCATGGCAGGATCCCACTCATGTCAGCTTCTGGAATGAAAACAGTTTCTGGTATTACACCCGGCAGGACAAAGCCAGATATATCAGAAACACCAGCATCAGGTTTCAGAATTTCAGGCTGGAAACCACCTGGTGGGATCAGCACATTGCAGTGGTCCATGCCTGGTTGGTGGCTGTCAAACAGGATCAATATCGTCCACACCAAATTGACATCTAGGGAGACTTTATGAACATCAGTGAATTTTACAATCCCAATATGGGACCCTGCGGCCCCTCTGGGCCTGAACCCCTGCCTGCACCTGGTGTCAGATCGGTCGATCTGTTTGCACCAAATCCAGCATTGCAAAAAAAGCTGTATGTGGTGGATGATTTTTATCAGAATCCTGATCTGGTTCGGGATTATGCACTTCAGGTGCCCTACATTGAGGACAATCGCTGGTACAAAGGCAACCGCAGTGAACAGAATTATCTGATACCAGCAGTAAAAGCATCCTTTGAAGCCATCATGGGCCAGCCTATCACACGCTGGTCAGAATACGAAACCAACGGTAAGTTTCAATATTGTACTCCAGAAGATCTCTTGGTTTATCACTGTGATCTGCAAAATTGGGCAGCCATGATATATCTAACACCTGGTGCTGCCTATGACACTGGCACCAGCTTCTATGCTCATCGCGGTACCGGCATCAGGTCCAGCAGAGAGCCTGATTCAGATCAGGCGTTTAGCGGGGGGTTTTATGATCGCACCCGTTTTGAACTGGTGGACACGGTGGGGAATGTGTACAATCGTCTGGTGATATTTGACAGCCGTAGTATTCATGCAGCGGCAGGATACTTTGGTACTGAGCTCAAAAACAGCAGACTGTTTCAGATTTTCTTTTGGGATTGACATTGGGCACAGCTGCTGCTATACTTTGAGTATGCCCAGATGGATTTTGTTTCACTATGCCACTGCTGAACAGATTCAGCAATATGCGTCCCTGGCGGCCGCCCGCAGGGGAATGCGCAACAGCAATCGCAAAGCTGGTTGGACCAGGGCCTCTCGCTGTTCCACAGCTCTGATGGAAACCGAATGGTGCCACGCTGTGGACCACACTGATCAATGGCAATTTGGTCCTTATGCCATCGCCACTGAACGCAACTGGTCTGTTCTCAGATCCTAAGCTGTTGAACATCAACAACAGGGATTTTCATATACCCCAGGACTAACAATTTTTATGGATACCAATTTTTCTTCTTTGGTCGGAAAGACCATCACCGAGATCCAGGGTGGTTTTGCAGGATCAGAAGCAATTGTTTTTTCCTGCTCTGATGATACGATCTATCGGATGTATCATTCACAACAATGCTGTGAATCGGTCAGCGTCCAGGATATTGTGGGGGATATGGATCGGCTGATTGGTTGGGTTGTCCAGTCTGCTTATGTGGATTCCAATTGCGGAAATAATTGTGATGGTTTTTCTGGCACTGATGAAGAACAACAATGGACTTTCTATCGTATTACCACAATGAATGGTGAGACTGTCACAATTCGTTGGTACGGAACTTCCAACGGCTGGTATTCCATGGATGTGTCTTTCGCACAGTTACTAACCAGAGACTGTTAGCAATGAAACCAAAGAAGATATTCTTTCAAGAAATCCTTGATATTGATCTCCCGATAATGGTGCTATATGACATTCAATGAGTTAAAAAAGACTTTTCCTGACGCCACCACTGAGCGATGGAGAAAACACTCCTTGGGAGGAGGCTGGGTCCAGAATACTGCCCGTGTGGCTGAGTCTGCCTACGTGGGTCGTGATGCTATTGTATCTGGGAACGCTAGGGTCACTGCGAATGCAGTAGTTTCTGGGCACGCTCGGGTCTGGGGGGACGCTTGGGTCTCTGGTAACACTGGGGTCTCTGGCCACGCTTGGATCTATGGCCACGCTCAGGTTTTCGGGACCGCTCAGGTATATGGCCACGCTCAGATCTATGGCAACGCAGAGGTCAGTGGGGACACTCAGGTCGGTGAGAACGCTCAGGTATTTGGGGACACTCAGGTTTCTGGGAGA
>Ga0208966_1000426_pt1 | contig 13372 bp, 11 predicted proteins | sample GreLakmeHU45MSRF_FD_187701 | JGI IMG/M metagenome (GOLD analysis project Ga0208966, IMG submission 187701) | Freshwater lentic microbial communities from great Laurentian Lakes, MI, USA - Great Lakes metaG HU45MSRF (SPAdes) | ecosystem: Environmental > Aquatic > Freshwater > Lake | place: Great...
CAACCACTTCGAACCAGTCATCCCCTCGAAAGGCTGGGCCGTTGCCCATCTGCTGCTCAGGGTCGATCCCGACGCTGGCAGCGGCACATCCATTGCCCGGGCGCTCAGGGTGTTCACCGATGCCGCCCCCGAGAACCAGGTGCGTGCATTCTCGGTGGTGGGCGGCCGCGCCGATCTGGGATTCCTATTGGTGGCACCCAATGTGCACGACCTCGACATCGCCGTGAAGGGCGTCATGTCCGGGCCGGTCGAGGCCGAGTACACGTACCTCTCCATTACGGAGGAGAGCGAATACCGCGCCACCGAGGACGATGAGCGCGCCCGCCTCATTGCGCTGGAAGAGAGCGATGTGGAGGGCAAACTGGCGGAGTGGCTGGTGCGAATTGAGGAGTACCGCCAGCTGCGCGTGCACCCCGACCTGCCCGTGCGCAAACTCATCTGCTTCTACCCCATGAGCAAGCGCCGCGTCGGTGGCGACAATTGGTACTCGCTGTCGTTTGACGAGCGCAAGGCGATGATGATGGGGCACGGCACGCTGGGGCGGAAATACGCCGGGCGCGTGACGCAGCTCATCACGGGCTCGACGGGCCTGGACGACTGGGAGTGGGGGGTCACGCTGTTCAGCGACGACCTGGCCGCGCTCAAGGAGATCGTCTACGAGATGCGCTTTGACGAGGTCTCAGCCCGCTTTGGCGAGTTCGGCGAGTTCTTCATCGGGCTGTTGATGGACGTGCCCGAGGCGCTCGAGCGAGCGGGCATCCCGAGCTAGCCCACGCTCCGCAGAATCTGGTCGGCGTCGCCAATCCACTTGCCGCCGTACATGGCGCAGTGAACAAGTACCGGCACCAACTGGTTCACCTTCACACGCTCGGCCCAGTCGGGCTCCAGCGGAAACTCCTCGGCATAGGCGTCAAATACACGCTCGGGGAAGCCCCCGAACAGGCGCATCATCGCGAGGTCCATTTCGCGGTGGCCGCCGTACGCGTCGGGGTCGAGCAGCACGGGCACACCCTCACTGTTGACCATGCGGTTGCCAGCCCACAGATCGCCGTGCACGCGGGCCGGGGGCTCGGGCGGCCCCAGCAGGTCGGGAAGATTGGCCAGCAGGCTGTCGAGCCTGCGCCAGATCTCGGCCGGCAGGCTGCTTGCATGGGCCAGCGGGATGATGCGGCACTCGGCCAGGAACGCCGGCCACGTATCGCACGCGTCGTTGGGGACGGGCACCGGCCCGGCAAAGCCATCCCACGGCGCACCGAATTGCCCGGCACCTGCGCGGTGCATGCGGGCGATGTCCCTCCCCAGAGCTTCCTGAGATGCAGGGGTGAACTCGCCTTCGTCAATCCATTCGAGGGCGAGCCAGTCGTCACCCACGCCCACGACGTCAGGAACGCCGACGCCGGCATCGGAGATCCACGCGAGTGCGGCGGCTTCTGAGCGGAACAGCCCCGCCGGGGCATGACGGGTGTGCTTCACGAACACCGATTGCCCGTTGGTCATATGCACCCGGATGGCGTCGCTGACGTAGCCGCCCGAGATGCGTGTGGTGGTGTGCACCTGCGACCCGGCGAGCCTGGCGATGTGCTCGGGGTCGGGCGGTCCCATGGTCAGTCGCGGGGCGTTGCGATGTGGCCGATAAGCGCGATTACCGAGCGGTCGACCATGTCGAACACATCGGCAAAGCCCTGCTGCCCCCCGAAATACGGGTCGGGCACATCCAGGTCGCCCTGCGCCTCGGGGTCGAACTCGCGCAGCAGGTGCACCTTTCTGCGCGCGTCGTCGTCGGGGGCAAGCGCACGCAGCACGGCGGCGTTGTCGGAATCCATGGCAATCACCAGATCAAACCGTGCAAAGTCGTCGGCCTCGAACTGCCGGGCGGTGCCGCCCATGGGGACCCCCCGGCGGGTGGCCTCGTCGCGGGCGCGTTCGTCGGGTGGATACCCGGCGTGCCACGACCCGGTGCCCGCGCTCTCCACCTCCACGTGCACGCCGATATCTTCGAACCCGAGGCGGTGCTCCATGATGGCCTCGGCCGTGGGGCTGCGGCAGATGTTTCCCAGACACACGAAGCACACGCGGGTTGCGGCCATGTCGCGGTCTCCTCCGGATGGTTCGTTATGGCGCCCCTTGTGGGGCCCGGTGGGCGATACTAGGCAGGCAACCAACTCGGAGAGTGGACATGCGGGGCCTTATCTTCAATGGCGATCAAGATGTGCGCGTCGAGGACGTGCCTGACGCCCAGATCGAGAAGCCGACCGATGCCGTGGTGAAGGTAACCATGGCGGCTATCTGTGGCTCCGACCTGCACATCCTGAACGCCGGCACGGCCTTTGGGTTTGAGCCCGGCTCGCGCCTTGGCCATGAGTTCATCGGAACGGTCGAGGAGGTGGGCGCCGAGGTGACCAACCTGCGCCCGGGCGACCGCGTTCTTGCCTCGTGCTCGATCCTCGATGGCAACTGCCCCATGTGCATGGAGCACCTGCATTCGTCGTGCAACTCGTGGTCGCTGTTTGGCTGGGCCCCCCGCACATGGCAGCACGGCGGTGGCACGCAGGGTGGCCAGAGCGAGTACGTGCGTGTGCCGCTGGCATCCACCACCCTGATCCAGATGCCCGACGAGTTCGCCGGCCTGGACCGCCAGAAGACCATGCTGCCGCTGGTGGACGTGATGTCCACCGGGTGGCACGGCCTGCGGAAGGCTGGCATGAAGCCCGGTTACAACGTGGTGGTTATCGGTGACGGTGCGGTTGGCCTCTCGGCCATTCACGGCGCATCGGCGATGGACGGCGCCAGCATCATCGCGCTGGGGCACCACGAGGACCGGCTCGCCGTTGCCCGTGAGCTCGGCGCCACCGGCGTGATCACGGCCCGCGAGCCGGACGAGATCAAGGAACTTGTGATGGAGATGACCAATGGCGAGGGTGCCCACGTGGTTGTCGATTCGATCAGCGGCAAGTCGTCGATGATGGCGGCACACGCCACCGTGCGCGCCGGCGGATCCATCGCCTGCCTGGGTATGGACCACTTCATGCAGAACGTGCCCGAGATCAACTGGATGGACCAGTTCCTGCGCAACATCACCATTACTGGCGGTCTGGTGCCGGGCCCGGCGTACTTCGGTGAGCTGCTTGACGCGGTGAAGGCCGGTCGGGTTGATCCGGCGCCGCTCCTCACCACGGAGCTCTCGCTGGAGGAGGCCCCGGACGGCTACCGCAAGATGCAGTCGCGCGAAGAGGGCGTCATCAAGGTGGCCCTCATCCCCGCATGAGTGAGCTGACGGACCAGCTGGAGGCCGCCGGGCAATCGCGTCTGGCGGCCTCCCTGTCCGAACTTTCGGGCGATGCGCACGGCCGGCTCGCTCTGCAGTGTGCGTCGCTCGACCTGTCGCTTGTGCAGCGCCTGGTGCAGACGATGGTGCGGTCTCCACAGGGGCAAGCGCAGAGCGCTGAGATCGGTCCCGCACTGGTGGATCGCATTGCCGACCACCCTGATGGCCGGGCCGAAGCGCGGGCGGTGGGTGAGCAGGCGCTTCGCGACAACCGCGTGGCCGTAGTGCTGCTTGCCGGGGGGCAGGGCACGCGTCTCGGATTTGACTCACCCAAGGGCATGTTCCGCATCGGGCCCGTCACCCTGCACTCGTTGTTTGCCATTCACGCGGCGGGCATCGGGGCGAGCCGTCGTGACTACGGGTGCGACCTGCCGTTTTGGCTTATGACATCGCCGGGGAATGACGCCGAGACTGTGGCGTTCTTCGAGAAGCACGCGATGTTTGGACTCGACCCACGCACGGTGGGCACCTTCGTGCAGGGCATGCTGCCCGCGGTTGACCCCACCACCGGCGACATCCTGCGTGAGGCTCCCGATCAACTGACGCTCTCGCCCGATGGCCATGGGGGCATCTTCCGTGCCATGGGCCGCGCCGCGGTGCTGGGCGATCTGGAAGAGCGGGGCATCGACGTGATCATGACCATGCAGGTGGACAATCCGCTCATGCGCCCGGCTGATCCGGAGCTTGTCGGTGCGCACCTCATGGCCCGGGCCGAGATGAGCACGCTGGTGGTCGCCAAGATCTCAGCCGAGGAGCACATGGGCGTAATGGCCACGGTGGACGGCCGCACTGCACTGGTGGAATACAGCGACCTGCCCAAGGATCTGGAGCAAGCCCGCAACCCCGATGGTGGGCTCACCTACTGGGCCGGGTCAACGGGCGTGCACTGTCTGGACCGGGAGTTCGCAAGGCGCATCGCGACCGGGGAGGTGGAACTGCCATTTCACCGTGCCGACAAGCGGGTGGCCACGGTGGACGACCCCGACCCGCAGGCACCGAACGCCGTCAAGTTTGAGGCCTTTATGTTCGACGCCCTGCCGCTTGCAGCCCGTACGGCGACCGTCGAGATGAACCGTGAGGAGCGCTTCGCCCCGATGAAGAACGCCGAGGGTGCCGACTCGCCCGAGACCTGCCGCGCGGCGATGGTGGCGCGGGCATCGAGATGGCTCCAGAGCGCTGGCGTTACCGTGCCGCATGGAGCAGTGGTGGAGATTGACCCGCGCTTCGCGCAGGACCCGGCCGACCTGCACGGCCGCGTGCCGACCGACCTCGTCATTGACGAGCCGGTGTACTTCCCGCCGCTCGCATAGCCCGCCTCGCGCCGCTACCTGATCTGCGGCGGCAGGGCGAACACCACACCCTCGTCGGTTGGCACCTCGCTGCCTCTGCGTGTGTAGCCCTTGGTCTCAAGGAAATCGAGCACCTCGCGTACGAGCACCTCGGGTGCCGATGCACCTGCAGTGAGAGCCACCCGTGGCTTGCTCGCGAGCCAGTCGGGGTTGAGATCGTCAACGCCGTCAATGAGGTACGAGGCTGCGCCACCGGCGCGGGCCACCTCCACCAGGCGCTGCGAATTGGACGAGTTCTGCGAGCCCACCACCAGCACCAGTTCGGGTGCCACGTCGGCGGTACTCACCGATGCCTTGACGGCGTCCTGACGGTTCTGTGTGGCGTAACAGATGTCGCTGCTCGCGGGTGATTGCAGCGCAGGGAAGCGACGCCTGAGCACCGCGATGATCTCCGCCGTGTCATCGAGCGAGAGCGTGGTCTGCGTAGTGAGCGCCACGTTCTCGGGGTCGGGAACCTCGATGGTCTCAGCCTGTGCGACGTCCTCAACCACAATCACCTGGTCAAAAGCCTCGCCACGGGTGCCGATGACTTCATCGTGATCCATGTGCCCCACCAGCAGTACGGTCGCGCCCCTTCCGGCATACCTGCGCACCTCGGCGTGCACCTTGCTCACCAGCGGGCAGGTGGCATCAATCACCTCGAGGTTGCGCGCAGCACAGCGCGCGTAGATGTCGGGTGCGCTGCCGTGGGCCGACAGCACGATGACCGCGCCCTCCGGCACCTCTTCGGGGGTGTCCACGAACACCGCGCCCTTGTCGGCAAGGGTCTTCACCACATATTGGTTGTGCACGATTTCGCCGCGCACGTAGATGGGTGCCCCGCGATCCTCGAGCAGCCGGTCAACGGTCTCGATGGCGCGGTCGACGCCCGCGCAGTAGCCACGCGGGGAGATGAGGTTCACTGAGTTCGGCATAAGGTGGAACGGTAGCGCCCCCGGCCGGTCAATGGTCGGTACCCTGCCCCCTCGTGACCACAGACGCCACCACCGCAAATGCCGTGCTCGACGTAGCGCTGCGCGCCGCCGAGATCGCAGGGCGCCAACTGCTGGCCCGGTTCGACCGGCCCGCGGAGGGCCTCACCGAGAAGAGCAGTGCCACCGATCTGGTGAGCGACGCCGACCGTGAGGCCGACGAGACGATTCTCGGCATGATCCGCGCCGAGCGCCCCGACGACTCCATCCTCAGTGAGGAGTCGGGCGAGGCCGAGGACGGCACCACGGGGCTTACGTGGTTGGTTGACCCCCTGGATGGCACCACCAACTACTTGTGGAGCTACCCGCAGTGGGCGGTGAGCATCGGCTGTTACGACGATGACGGTGGCCTGATGGGTGTGGTGCACGACCCGATCCGCGGCGAGACCTTCAGTGCTGTGCGCGGCGGGCCTGCGCTGCTGAACGGGGCGCCCCTGGTGCTTGAGCCGCGCGACGACCTGGGTAAGGCACTCATCGGCAGCGGCTTCGGCTACGACGCCGTGCGCCGCCGTCGCCAGGCGCTACGCCTGTCGGGCGTCATCCCCCACGTGCGCGACATGCGCCGGGGCGGCTCAGCCGCGCTTGATATGGCCTGGGTGGCCGCCGGTCGCCTTGACGGCTACTACGAGTTCGGCGTCAACGCGTGGGACGTTGCTGCCGGTGCGGTCATCGTGATCGCCGCGGGAGGTGAGGTGCAGCAGTTACCCACGGGACCCGAGGGAGCACCCGGCACCCTGGCTGCTCGCCTTGGTCTCGCCGCCCAGCTTCGTGCGGTGGTTGACGCCGCAGCAGCGGGCATCGACTGAACCCGAGGGTGATGGGGAGCACACCCCGATGGCCATCTTGCCACCGGGGTGTGCTCGTCCCTCATCGGAACTGCGTGACCCCGATATTGTTGGCCTCCGCGGGAGTACTGGGTGTGGTGGTTTCGGCGCACATCCACGCGGCGTAGAAGCCGGTGTTGTATGGCGACAGGCTGAGCCCTGGGTAGCCAGCAGAACATGCCCGCCCGCCCGCCACGTTCACCAGTGGCGTCCACGGGCTGGTGGGCGACGACGTCGTGGCCACGAGCTGCGCACCCCCGCCGTGATTGCCGCCGGTCCCCCAGAGGATCGCGGCAACGCCCTGTGGATTCATCTTCATCGCGAAGAAGGTGCCGGTGAACTCGCTCACCGTGTCAGCGTCGTAGTCGGGATTGAGGAGAAGCGCAGTCGCTGCCGGGAGCGGATACCCGGGGTACTGGGTGCGCGAAACCATGAAGGTGAGTGGAGTGAAGTAGTGCTGCACGTTTGGCCCACGCAGCCAACTGACCGCGATTGACTCGTTGGTGCCGGTTCCGCCCAGCGCGACGCCCAGGTTCCATGGAGTGGTCTCTTCGATACCGACTACCCAGGGGCCAGCCCAGCCGGTGTTGATGTTGTCGCGCGTCATCCACACCACGGCGAAGCTGGTACCTGTGGGCGACAAGGTGCCGTCCGCATTTGCGGGAGCGACGTAGGCCAATGCCGCCTGCCCGGTTGGTGCCACCGAAACCGCCACTTGTGAGGGCGACACCGGCTGCACTGGCAGCGGGGTGAGGTCGCTCCACGACGACGTGCTCGCGGGTCGCACTGCCCAGCTGGTGGGGCCATTGCCTGCACGCACGAGACCTGTGAGGTTGCCGGTGGCGTCAGACCCGACAGCGATGATGGGCGCCTGGCCCGTGTTTGCCTCGAATGGCAGCAGGTTGCTGGGCACCTGCCCGGCGCGCATCAACCCGCCAAAGGCACGTGCACCGCTGCCGTCGCTCGTCGCACCCGATATTCCGTACCAGGCGGAACCAGATGACACCGGGCCGACAAGCAGGTGGCCGGCGCCGGCGGTGGAGCTGAAGACCGAGCTCACCGGAGGGTTGATGGTGCGGCGTGTCACCGTGCCCGACTGGACGGTGCGTGAACCTGATGCGGCACGAAGCCCACCACCCGAGCCGGTCGTCCAGAGGGCCGCGACCTTGGATCCGACGACGGCAGCGCCCAGCATGGGGGCGGCATTTGCCGCCGATGCCGAAAGCCATTGGGTGGCCTTCGACGGCCATGCCGCCGTTGCCGAGCCCTTCGTGATCACCTGAATCGACTTGTTGTTTGCGCGGTAGAGCACCGCGGGCACACCGGACGTGGTGGTGGCCACGGCGACGGGCCACTGCGAGGAGCTGGAGACCGGTGCCCCACTTCCGCCTATGGTCGGGTACTTGGTGGCCGTCCAGCTGGCACCGAATGCGGGGGTCGCGACGGAACAGACGCCGACGCAACCGGCGACAAGGCAGAGCGCCCTGAGTCGGGAGGGAGACTTCATGGTGACTCCTTGTGGAGGAAGGGTTTCGTGAAGGTACGCCTGTGCCCCCGATGAGGCCCCGAGGGGCCAGATGGAACCGAGGTGGCATAGCTGGGCTCGATAGGGCCTGGGCATTTGCTGGCTGCCGCGATGGTGACGACGAGTTCGGCGTTCATGTGTGGGACATGGCTACCGGTGCCGTCATCGTGATCGCCGCCGGTGGTGAGGTGCAGCAGTTACCAACGGGCCAGGAGAGTGCCCACGCACTCTGGCTGTCCGGCCCGGCTGCTCCGTTTCGCGTGGTGGCTGACGCGACCAACACCGGTATCAACTAGCCCGCCCGGCTCAGGCGCTTCCACGCGCTCAGCAGACGCTTGTCGAATGATGTGATGGTGACGGGTTCGGGCTGGCGCGCCTCCATCTCAAGGGCAGCAGCCAGTACGCATGCATCAGGCAGCTTTACCCCGGTGCGTGCGCGGATGGCCGCGGCCTGCCGGGCACGTTCCTCATCAAGTGGAAGCACCTTGGCTCGAAGGCCCTCGATGAACATGCGGGCAGCGTTCCCCTCGGCGTCGCCACGTGCCATGGGGCCGACGCTGATCTCGGCGACGGTCACCGCGCTGATGACCCGGTCGGGCACGTCGGTGAGCACCCGCTGAATGATTCGCCGTGCCTTCATGTGATTGGCGTCCGTTCGCGTGAGCACTCCGATGAGCACGTCGGCGTCGAAGATGGTCAGTCCCATTCCGACCGCAGCTGCTCAAGGTACCCAGGCGGGTACACGGTGTCATCGAAGATACCGGCGAAGCGATCGAGCAGGGCGGCCGCGTTCGCGATGGAGATGCTGCCATCACCCATTGCGGTGATGATGACGTCATCGCCGGCCGCGAGGCCCGCCTCGCGGAGGGCATCGACGGGGATGGTCACCTGATTCTTTGACGAGATGACTGGCATCGTGCCTCCTTTACTCAGGAGGACGAATAGTAAAGCATCCCCCGGCCGCTGCGATGGGCGGCCGGGGGACGGGAACTACTTGCCGGCGCTCTCCTTGTAGAGGCGACGCAGCACGGTGGGCAGAATGCCGCCGTTCTTGAGGTAGTTCAGCTCGTTGGGGCCATCGATACGCGACTGCACCTGGAACTGACGGCCATCGCCGAGCTCCACGGTGAGCACTGCGCGCGGCTCCATGTCCGACACGCCATTGATGGTGAACGTCTCGGCGCCGGTGAGGCCCAGGCTCTCGGCACTCTGGCCATCGAGGAACTGCAGGGGCAGTACGCCCATGCCAACGAGGTTGCCGCGGTGGATGCGCTCAAACGACTGCGCGATGACGGCGCGAACGCCGAGTAGCGCGGTGCCCTTGGCCGCCCAGTCGCGCGACGAACCCGACCCGTACTCCTTGCCGGCCAGCACGACGAGTGGGATGCCCGCCTCTTGGTAGCGCATGGATGCGTCGTAGATGGGGATGATCTCGCCGGTGGTGACGTGCTCGGTCCAGTTGCCCTCTTTGCCACCCGCCAGCGCGTTACGCAGGCGGATGTTGCCGAAGGTGCCGCGCATCATCACCTGATGGTTGCCGCGGCGACTGCCGAACGAGTTGAAGTCGCGGGGCTCCACGCCGTTGGCGATGAGGTACTCACCTGCGGGTGAGTTGACCGGAATCACGCCGGCAGGTGAGATGTGGTCGGTGGTCACTGAGTCACCCAGCACCGCAAGCACGCGGGCGTCCAGGATGTCGGTGACCCCCGGGGGCTCCGGAGTGAGGCCGTCGAAGAAGGGCGGCAGCTGCACGTAGGTGCTGTCGCTATCCCATGCGTAGGTGTCGCCGGCCGGAACCGGAATTGCCTGCCAACGGGCGTCGCCATCGAACACCGATGCGTAGTACTCCTTGAAGAGTGCCGCATCGATGGTGCTCTCAACCACACCGCGCACCTCGTCGGCCGTGGGCCAGATGTCGGCGAGCATCACGGGCTCGCCGTCGGATCCAATGCCGAGAGGCTCCTTGGTGAGGTCGATGTCAACGCGGCCGGCGAGGGCGAAGGCCACCACCAGCGGCGGCGATGCCAGGAAGGCCGCCTTTACGTGCGGGCTCACGCGGCCCTCAAAGTTGCGGTTGCCCGAGAGCACCGCGGCCACCACGAGGCCATCGTCCTCGATGGCCTTGGTGACGGGCTCGTCGAGTGGGCCGGAGTTACCGATGCAGGTGGTGCAGCCGTACCCCACCAGGTTGAACCTGATCTGGTTGAGGTAGGTCATGAGCCCGGCCTTCTCCATGTAGCCGGTGACCACCTGGGATCCCGGGGCGAAGGAGGTCTTCACAGTCGGATTGACTGTGAGGCCCTTCTCAACTGCGCGCTTGGCCACCAGGCCGGCGCCCACCATCACATAGGGGTTGGACGTGTTGGTGCACGAGGTGATGGCGGCGATGGCCACCGACGCGGGGCCGAACGCGGTCGTCTCGCCGCCGATCTCGATGTCCTTCGTGGGGTAGTGGCGGGGGCCGCCATTGGTGATGCCCTCGGGGTACTCCTGCATGAAACGGTTGCCCACCTCGGGCAGCGTGACGCGGTCCTGCGGACGGCGCGGGCCCGATAGCGACGGAACCACATCGCCCAGGTCGAGCGCGAGGTGCTCGTCGTAGATCGGGTCGGGATCGCCGTCCTCGCGGAACATGCCCTGCTCGCGGTAGTACGACTCCACGAGCGGCACCAGGTCGCCGCGGTTGGTGGTCTCGAGGTAACGGAGCGCCTCGGCGTCAACCGAGAAGATTCCGGTGGTGGCGCCGTATTCGGGTCCCATGTTGGCGATGGTGGCGCGGTCGGCCAGCGTGACGTTGGACAGGCCGTCGCCGTAGTACTCAACAAACTTGCCCACCACGCCGTGCGCGCGGAGCATTTCTGTGAGGGTGAGCACCAGGTCGGTGGCGGTGGCGCCTGGGCTGAGCTGCCCGGTGAGCTTCACGCCAACCACAACCGGCCATGGCAGATTGATGGGCTGACCCAGCAGGTTGGCCTCGGCCTCGATGCCGCCCACGCCGAAGCCCAAGATGCCGATGCCGCTGATCATGGTGGTGTGCGAGTCGGTGCCCACCAGTGAGTCGGGGTACGCGCGAAGCTCGCCATCCACCTCGCGGGTGGCCACGACTGATGCCAGGTACTCGAGGTTGACCTGGTGCACGATGCCGGTGCCCGGGGGCACGGCACGGAAGTCCTTAAACGCCTGCTGCGCCCAACGAAGCAGCGCGTACCGCTCGCCGTTGCGCTCGTACTCCTTGGCAACGTTCTCCTCGAAGGAGTGGTCGGTGCCGAAGAAGTCCACCTGCACCGAGTGGTCAATCACCAGGTCGGCGGGCACGAGCGGGTTGATGCGTGCGGGATCGGCACCCAGGTTGGCCATGGCGTCGCGCATTGCGGCCAGGTCAACCACGCAGGGCACACCGGTGAAGTCCTGCATCACCACGCGGGCGGGGAGCAGCGGCACCTCGCGGGCGGTGCCCGAGTTGGGTGCCCAGGCTGCCAGTGCCTTCACGTCGTCCTCACTCACGAACTCGCCACCGGCGTTTCGCAGCACGTTCTCGATGAGAATCTTCACGACATACGGCGTGCGGCTGAGGTCGGCCCCCAGCGCGTCCAGGCGCCAGATCGCATAGTCCTTGCCGCCAGCCGAAAGGGTCGCCCGTGCGTTGAACGGGTCCGGTGATGCGCTCACAAATGCTCCTCGTGCGAAATCGGTGTCATGGCCAGAGCGTCCCCGGGCCGGTTGGGGAGGCTACAAGAGGCAGGGCACCGGGTGGCGGGGGTGAAGAACCGTGGCGAGGCCGCAGATGTCCCCAATTCAACGTATGAGGTGAACCCGGAATGGCGAAAATCCGAATCGCCGCCGCCGCAGCGGCGCTGGTGAGCGCAACGGTGCTCGTCGCCGGCTGTGGTTTTGGCGGAGACACAACAACCGTGACAGTGACGTCACCCAACGCATCCGGCGCCCTGACGCCAGATACGACCAGTACCACCCCCTTGACAGGCACCGTGTCCACAGGCACCACGTCCACGGTCGTCGCGACCACCACGGTTACCGTGGCCGCGACCACGTCGACGCCCGCCACACCTGTGCTCAATCCGGCACAGCAGGCAACCATCTCGCTACAGAAGGACCTCACCACGCTGGGTTTCTACTCAGGGCCCATCAGTGGCGTCTATGGCCCGGCGACAACCGCGGCGGTGTCCAAATTCCAGAAGGCCGCGCAGTTGCCGGTTGACGGCATCGCTGGTCCGCAGACGATGGCGGCCGTCAATCTGGCGCTCGGTAACCCCAACACCGATGCAGTGAACCTTCTGCAGACGGCGCTCACCGGCCTGTGTTACTTCGACGGCACTGTGGATGGTGTGTTCGGTTCGGGAACAGAGGCGGCTCTTCGCGCCTTCCAGAAGCAGGCGGGGATCAAGGTGGACGGCCGTTATGGACCGGCCACGGCCACCGCGCTCGCCAAGGCATGGCCCGATCGTCCGGCATCGTGCAGCAGCTCAGGGGGTGGGGGCGGCAATAACGCCACCGGAGATACCGCCACGCTGGGCAGCCCGGCCATCCAACGCACGTTCGACCTGTCGTCGTGCACGATCACCCGCGGCACGATTGAAGCCACTGGCTCATCGGGCAGCGTGAATCTTGGGATTGACACCGCAGGCGGCAGCGGTGCGCAGGTGGTGGTGAAGGGTGGCGGTTACGGCCTGCAGGGCAACATCAACAAGGTCTCCATCTCGTCCAACGGGCAATTCCGCCTGTCGGGTACCTGGGGCAACAACAACCAGGCATTCACCATGGTGGGTACCTGCGACGACTGATCCCGACCGCCGCCGCAGGCTCGTCGCTCCCTACGACGGAGTGGTGAGCCTGCGGTAGCGGATGCGGTGTGGCTGGTCGGCGTCTTCGCCCATGCGCACCTTGCGGTTGGCCTCGTAGTCGCCGTAGTTCCCCTCGAACCACACCACGTTGCTGTCGCCCTCGAAGGCCAGGATATGGGTGGCCATGCGGTCGAGGAACCAGCGATCGTGGGTGATGATGACGGCGCAGCCCGAGAACGTTTCGAGCGCGGTTTCGAGCGCGCGCAGGGTGTCCACGTCGAGGTCGTTGGTGGGCTCGTCAAGGAGCAGCAGGTTGCCACCACCAGCCAGCATCTTTGCCATGTGCACGCGGTTGCGCTCACCGCCCGAGAGCTGACCCACTGGCTTCTGCTGGTCGGGGCCCCGGAAGTTGAAGGCCGCGGTGTAGGCGCGGGCCTGCATCTCGTTGCCACCGCCCAGGTCGATCATGTCCTTGCCGTCGCTGATCTCGTCGTAGACGGTCTTCTTGGGGTCCAGATCGTCGCGACTCTGATCCACATACGCCAGCTTGACGGTGTCGCCGATACGGATCTGGCCCTG
>Ga0208966_1000428_pt1 | contig 13350 bp, 12 predicted proteins | sample GreLakmeHU45MSRF_FD_187701 | JGI IMG/M metagenome (GOLD analysis project Ga0208966, IMG submission 187701) | Freshwater lentic microbial communities from great Laurentian Lakes, MI, USA - Great Lakes metaG HU45MSRF (SPAdes) | ecosystem: Environmental > Aquatic > Freshwater > Lake | place: Great...
CGCATCCTGCCGCTCGCCACACCCCATCAGCGCGATGACCAGACCCGTTTCCTAAACGCAGAGATTCGGCGGACGCCGCAGGCGACCTGGATTGAATCCACGCCCGAACCAGGCAAGCTTCCAGCCATCGGGATCGGCCTCAGCAGCCGCCGTAATGCGGTCTCGTTAAACTTTCCGAATAGCGAAGGCGCCCGCGCCAGCGCCAACCGGCTCATCGAGGTGCGCCTGCCGAAAGGCGATCGTCAATGCTTCGCCCTCATCGGCGACCTCAAGACCTTCCAACCTTTGAACCTCGGTCCGCATGCACTTTCGCTCGATGCCGACAGCGGTGTCATTCGCCCTGCCCCCTGGGCCGAGAGCGCGATCAACGCCTTCATCTGGGTCAATGGCACGTTCGGACTTTACCCCGAAGGCCATGAATTCCCGGACCGTGACCTCCCGTCGATCCGCGCCACCCGCTCACTCCTCGAGACCGACATCATCCGTCTCGAGAACAAGCAAGGTCCGGGCACCCCTCCCTACGAAGACATCGCCGCCCGCCGCCGGCACTTTAAGGAAGGTAAATTCCTACAAGCTGGCGCGCCCTGGTCCATCCAAGCCGTCGACTCCAACGGTGCGGCCGGCCCGCGCCTCGTCGAGTTCCGCTGACCTATGCAGGTCGAACGGCTCATCGCGCGCATCCGCGGACAGCTCGAACTCGGCACCCCCGACCTCGAGGCCCGCACTCTAGCCGGTGAGTACGCCACGTTCTGCCTACGGGCGCGCGAACGACTCGAACAGTGCGCCACCTTAGTGCGTAGCGGCAACGAACACGCAGCCTTCCAATCCGCCGAATCCGAACCTGACCTCCTCGGCCTCTGCGCATCGCTGAGCTTTGCGGAATCAGACCGCTGGCACGCGCTCTGCCGCGATCGCGGACTGCCCGCCGGCTTCCCGCTCGACGGCCAGCAGGTCCTCACCGTCGAAAGCCTCTACGGACGTGAGATTGGCGAGAGCCACCCGCTCTACCGCGACTACCGCGACGCGATTCGGCGGCGCGAAGAAGACCGCGCCCTCTCGGTCCTGCGCTCGATTGTCCGCATCAATCCTGACGACCCGAACGCACTCTCCGAACTGAGTCGCCTCTCTGCCAAATTCCTGCGCGAATCCCTAGGTAAAGTCATCGCCTTATTCGAAGATAAACGCGCCGGCGATGCGATTGAACTCATGGATCGTATGGAGCGATTCGGCGCGAACGACCTGGCGGACGAACCACGCTGGGAAGACGCGCGTGCGCGTCGGATCGCCTGGCTACGCGGCAAGGCCGCGGAGCAGGTCGCGACGCTCGCCACCGAGGCGGCAGTCGCCCGTGAAGGGGCGCACTGGGAAGCCTGCGCGGCCGCCTTGGGACGCGTCCGCTCCCTGGAACGCGACCACCAGCTCAATCTCGACCCCAGGACGCTCGCGCAGGTCGCCGAACACGAAGCCTGGGCCGGCGAACTCGCCTCGGTCGCCGAAGCCGAAGCCAGCCAGCGCGCCGCGCTCGAGGCCTTGAACGACGAGTGGGCCTTACTCCAGCAGGAAGCCGCCCGGAGTTCCTCCCCGGCAATCCTCATCGTCCGCCTGAGCGCCTGGCTTGAACGCGCCGCTCCCCTGGCTGAAAGACTGCCTGATGGCATCCTCCGCGAAGGGCGCGCTCTCCGGCAGAATATCCGTGCCCGACTTAACCGTCATTACCTGACTCTCACCACCTCCTGGGTCGGCGGCCTGCTCCTCCTTATCGCCGGTATCGTCTACTGGAACGTCCTCCGGACGAAGGAAGAGGAGACGCGCGACCGCTTCTCCGAAGCGGCCCGACTCGTCGAACTCTACGACCATACCGCGGCGGCGACCGCCCTCGACGAATTCGAACGCGGCAGCCTTTCCGCCGCCGGAGAGGCGAGCCGCAAGGCACAGACCACTCCACTCCGCCAGCGACTGGCGGAACAGGTCGCGGCCGAACAACGCCTTCGCCTAGAGGCCCGCTCCCTCGCCGACCGACGCGCGCAAGGCCTGAACCTCGGTAACATCGCCGAAACACATCGCCGCGCGGCGAAGTACCTCGAGGAATTCAATCACGCTGGTGCCTCGCTCCAGACCCGCCTTAAGGCGGTCTTCCCGGAACCCGAAGGCCTACTCTCTGCCTGTCGCCAGATGCTCGACCGGACGCGTAACGACATCTCACTTCAGCTCGCTGCACTCAACAAGGCGATGGGCGAGACCGAGAACGTCGCCGACCTCGCCACCGCCGCCGAGACCCTCGAACGGCTGCGACAGCTCATTAAGACTTTAGCAGACGCTGGCGACAAGGACCTCGATTCAGCCCTAGCAGCGGCGGATCGCGCGGAGCTCCGCCTAGGCGGCGAACGTAAAACGATTGCCGCGCTCCGGGCGCTTTCCAAGGCGGCCGACCTGAACGGGTATCTCGCGGCCCTCGCCGACACCGCGGCGAACACCGCCGGAGAGAAGTCCGACCTGAGCGCCCGCGCCTCGTTCGTCTTCACCCGCGCCCCGACGTTGGAGGCCCTGCCCCGCTCGGCCCTCGCCCCGCGCGTTGCCGCGATGTGGGATGCGGCGGCCACCGCCGACCTCGCCGGAAACTTCAACCCCGCGACGCTCACCGAAATCGAGCAACGCGGCCTGCGCCAACTCTCGGACACCTCGCTCGCCGACTCCCTCCGTCGTTACACGCTCAACCTCTATTCGATTCGCGGAATTACCCCAGGCCGCGCAGTCTACGTCGTCAGCGAAGTCACCGAGTCCAAGAAGCCAATCTCCGACGGCGTCGAGTTCATTCAGAAGACGAAGGAGCTCAATCGAGACGGCGCCGTCATTGAGACGGCCTGGAGCCGACGTGAATTCAACAACGGCGTCCGCGCTGGCGAAGAGATTGTGCTACCCGCCACGATCCGCGAACTCGACTTCATCCGCCAGGTCAGCCGCTTCCAAGACCCGAAGACTGGTAAGCTCCTCGAACCGCTCATCCGGACGATGGACCGCATCCGGCGGAGCGAATACCCCTACCCCGAACTCCGTGCCTATCAGTTGCAGGAACTCTATAAGCTCGCGACTACTCGTCCGGAAGCTTGGGGACTCATCTATTCGCCCTCTGCGCAACGCGACGCCGAACAACTGCGACGCATCACGCAGAATGCGCTGCGCCCGTATGATTTCCTCTTCAAGGACAAGTGGGCCGACATCCAGACCGAGCTCCGCGCGTTCCTAATTAGCCAAGGTAGCGCAGGCTACGCCGAGGAAGCGCGCTTCTGGCGCGCGACGTTCGCCAGCCTGCGTAACCGTAAGCTGATCTTCGCCGGCATGGTCGGCCGCGACGGCCAGCCCAACCTCCGCGAAACAATCAAAGGTAGCGCCCTTTACGGCCTAGATAATGACGGCAAGGCCACGGTGCTCTTCCGTATTTCCGACGATGGCGAAGTGAAGCGCGTCGCCGAGGCCGCTCCGTTGAGCCCATTACTTCGCTACCCCGGCACGGTCGCCGAGGCCGCCCAGGCCGCCGGCGTACCCAAGGGCCTCCTCCCGCCGGACGGCGGCTGGGAAACCCTCCTCCAAGGCCGCGATCTCTGAACGATGTCCCGCCCCACCCATTTCCGCCTCCGCTGGAAAGGCGCCATCACCGGCCCCTTCCCGCTCATCCGTATCCAGGAGATGCTCCGCGCCGGGGAGATCAGCCTGCTGCATAACATCGAAGTCGACGAATCCTGGATGACGGTGCGCGACTACTTCCGTGCCATCGGCCTTAGCCGTATCCCCTCGGCCTCCTCCGCGGATACTTCCGGGCTCGGTGTCGACACACCGCCATCTCCGCCCGGATCCGAGCTACCGCTCGGCGCATCGCTCACGCCTAATGCCGCCCGTAATGCCGCCGGCGAATCGCTCGAGCGGACGGTGCGCGAAGGCTACCTCTGGTGTGGCTCGACCTTCCTCCTGCCGCCGCTCTTCGCACTCCTGATTTACGTGGTCTACATCCTAGACAGCGATCGCCAGATTTCGCGGACGATGCTACTCATCTTGCTCGCCTTCACGACCACGCCGGCGGCGCTCCTGCCAATCCTGTTTGTCCGCAGGCTTGGCCTGACGCTGGAGCAAGAAGGCCTGTCGGACATCCGCCAAACTCAGGGAAATCTCGTGATCGTCCTCGGTTTCCTGAGCCTAGCCCTGTGGATGCTCTGCTTCTTCGTACTCCTTCCCGGACGCCCCTGACCTCAATCGGCTTGACGAGCCAACGGGGCTGGGCTGGACTAATCGAACTCGGTTTTCGGTAGTGTAGCTCAGTTGGTTAGAGCGAGGGACTCATAAGCCCTAGGTCGGCAGTTCGATCCTGCCCACTACCACCACCGGGTGCTTACTTTCGACTCAGGCCTTCAGGATGGCCGAGACGGGAATATCTAAACCGTCTTTCCAAAGGGCTTCGAGGGCGTAGCTCTTGCGGATGTCCTCGCGGAAGACATGAAACAAGACGTCAAAGGCATCCACGACCGTCCAGCCGCTATCGCGCTGGGATTCGGAGCGGGAAGTCACGCCGACATCATCAAGGGCATGCTCGAGGGCGATTCGCAGAGCGCGCAGATGAGGCTCGGACGTACCGGTGGCGATCACGAGGAAATCGGCGATGGAAGAAATCTGGCCCATCTCGAGGACCCGAATCTCGACGGCTTTCTTGTCATCCAAGGCGCGTACAGCGGCGATGAGGTGGGCCGGAATCTTGGGCATGACCACCATCGGCTTGGCGGCGGCCTTCTCGCCGCGGCTCTTGGCCTTCAAGGCAGGAATGGCAGGAATAACGCGTCGAGCCGGACGGACTGAACGGGCGGCCGGTTTGGCCGACTTGCCGGCAGGGCGACCCTTGGCGGCAGGCTTAGCGGAGGTCTTCTTGGTCTTCTTTTTAAGGGCGGACATGGTCAGGCTTGGTAAAGGGAACGCTCATCGATGTGGCGGGCGACCCCTAGGGGCAAGCCGTTTCGGGCCGAATCACCGCGACGCAGGGCCTCGCGCAGAGCGGTGGAGGAAACCTGCACCGCCGGAGCCTTCAACACAGTCAGACGAATGAGCGCCGCGATGGCCGGTGGGGGCACGGTCGAGATACCATCACGTGACAGCACGGCAAATTCTACCAGACTGCACAACTCGGCGACCTCCTTCCACCGGTCCAGCCTGGCCAACTGATCGGCCCCAAGAACCCAGACCCGCAGGGCCTCGGGAAATTCTTTGGCTAATTCACGGGCAGTCTCGACGGACCAACTGGTGCCCGCGCGATGAATTTCACGCTCATCGATCACGGCCCACGGGCAATCCGCAAAGGCCAGTCGGCACATTGTCGCACGGTCAGCGGCAGAGGCCACCGGTGCGCCGGAGCGCATCGGAGCCTGCCCCGCCGGAGTGATGCGGACTTCATCCAACCCGAGCTGCTTCCAAGCCGCAGTGGCCGCGGCCACATGGCCCGCATGCGGAGGATCGAAGGTCCCACCTAGGATGCCGATGGCAGAAGGCATGCCGCATTACGCTCCGCCGACCAGCCAGTGGCAACCCAAAGCAGGCTTGAGCCCGGGCCCTTCCGCCGAAACACTGCCGACATGGCGTCCGCCTCAAGATTCCTACCCCCAGGCTTCGACCCCACGCAGACCGTGGCGGTCATCGCCGGCAAGGGTCGCTACCCCGCCCTGCTCGTCGAATGCGCCCGCGCCCGCGGTGCCATGGTAAAGCTGGTTTCCTTTGAAGAGGAAACCGACCCGGCCCTGATCGCGACCTTCAGCCCCGCGGACCATCGCGCCATCCCCGTCGGTAAGCTCGGTCAAATGCTCGACGCGCTCGGCGAGCTGGGCGCCGCCGGCGCCGTCATGGCCGGTCAGGTGACCCCGCGCAAACTCTTCACGGGCATGGTGCCGGACCTGAAGCTCATTGCGCTGATGGCTTCCCTGAAGGAGCGCAACGCCGTGACCATCTTCGGCGCTATCTCCGCCGAGATCGAACAGCTCGGCGTCCGTATGCTCGATGCGCGCATCTTCCTCGACGACCACCTCGCCTCGCCCGGCTGCATGACCGGCTGGGCCTGCGGCATCAGCGACGACCAGCTCGAATTCGGCACGCGCATGGCACGCGAGATGGCCCGGCTCGACGTCGGTCAGTCGGTCGTGACGGCCAAGGGTACCGTCATCGCGGTCGAAGCCTTCGAAGGCACCGACAACATGCTCCGCCGCTGCGTGCAGACCGGCGGTAAGGAGATGCTGCTCATCAAGACCTCGAAACACGCCCAGGACTGGCGCTTCGACGTACCGTGCTTCGGACTCAAGACACTCGAGAGTATGGCTGAAGGCGGCGTGACGAAAGCCGCAATCGAGGCTGATGCGGTCATCCTCATCGACAAGCCGGCGGTCATGGCCCGCGCCAAGCAGCTCGGCATCGACCTCTTCGGCTTCGGCCCAGCCTGAGACGATGATGGACCGTCGCCACTTCCTCGGTACGAGCCTACTGGCCGGCCTCGCCACCCACGCCTTCGGTGCGACGAAGGACGAAGACTCCTTCGATTTCGCCTACCTGACGGACATCCACGTCCAACCCGAACTCGGCGCCCCCGAAGGCTTCCGCCAATGCCTACGGGCCGTCAACACCCTCGCCACACCGGCGGACTTCGTCCTCACGGGCGGCGACCTGATCTTCGACGCGCTCGATGTGGGCATGGACCGCATCCGCGAACAATGGAAGGTGTTCGACGAATGCAGTAAGGAGCTCGCCCTGCCGGTCCATCATACCATCGGGAACCACGATGTCGTGGGCTGGTCGACAAAGTCGCCCGTGAAGCCGACAGACCAGGATTACGGTAAGAAACTTTTCGCGGAACGCTTCGGGCTCGCGCGCACCTATCGCAGTTTCGACCATAAAGGCTGGCACTTCATCATTCTGGATTCAATCGGCCAGAACAAGGAGACGCTCGATTACGAAGGCTGGATCGACGACGCCCAACTCGACTGGCTCAAGCAGGACCTCGCCGCGACTGGGCGCACGAAGCCCATCGTGATGGTCACGCACATCCCGTTCTACACCACTTGGCATCAGGTGCTGAAGGGGCCCGACCTTCACCTCGACGGTAAGGCCATCGTCCGCAACCTGCATACCTTCCGAAAACTGTTCGACGCCTATAACCTGCAACTCGTACTCAGCGGCCACGGCCACGTCGTCGAACGCATCGAGATCGGCAAGGTCACCTACCTGCAAGGGGGCGCGGTCTGCGGCATGTGGTGGAAAGGCCCGGTCTTTGGCAAGCCCGAGGGCTTCGGCACGGTCACCTGCCGACGCGATGGAACCTGGTCGTGGAAGTACCGCGACTACGGCTGGAAAGCCCGTAAGTAAGCCCCCTTAGCCTTCGAAGAAATTCCAAGCGACGGCGCTCTCGGCCAGTAGCCAAGCGGCCGCCACGGCCAGCGCGAGTAGGACCCACTTGTGATGACGGGCCCAGATTTCTGGCGTCTCGGCTGCATGATCCAATCCGCGCCGCATGCTCAGGAGCAACTTCAGGTGCGCATGCCAGGCCAGCTTGGTTTCGCCTGAAAGATCCTTATGGGCATACGCATTGACCCGGTAATCGGGCTTGCGGAACAGATTGGCGAGACGGCGCAGCACACCCTTTGCCTACACCCTTTACCCACGCTTTACAAGCGGAGCGTCTCTAGGTAAGTCCAAAGGCGTGAAGTCCACCACCCGGTCCCTCCGCGCCCTCAAAGGCGTCCGGCCCATCGTCTGCCTGACCGCCTACGACGTGAGCACGGCCCGCATTGCGGACGCCGGCGGCGCCGACCTCATCCTCGTCGGAGATTCCCTAGGCAACGCCGTCCTCGGACTCCCCGATACCGTCGGTGTAACCCTGGACATGATGATTCACCATTCCGCCGCCGTCGCCCGGGCCAAGACCGAAGCCCTCGTGGTCGGTGATCTACCCTTCGGCCTCGCCCACGACAGCTTCCCAAAGCTTCTCGGTTACTGCCGGCGCTTCCTCCAGGAAGGCGGCGTCAAGGCCGTGAAGATCGAAGGTGGCGCCTCCCTCGCGCCGTCCATCGCCCGCCTCATTGATGCGGGTATCCCGGTCATGGGCCACGTCGGCATGCTTCCCCAGCGCGTGCACGCCGCCGGCTATCGTCGGCGCGGCCTGACGCCTGAGGACCAAAAGAAGATCCTGATCGACGCCCAAGCCGTCGCCGCCGCCGGAGCCTTCGCCATCGTCGTCGAGTGCGTCGACGAAGCCTTCATGCCGAAGATCACGGAAGCGGTGGACGTACCCACCATCGGCATCGGCTCTGGTCGGGGCTGCGACGGCCAAATTCTCGTCATCCACGATCTGCTGGGGCTCACGCCCGAGCCACCACCGTTCGCCCGACCAGAAGCCAACCTGCACCGTGACGCGGTCGCGGCCGTCCGCCGCTGGGCCGCCAAGGTGCGCACTAAGAAATCCAAATGAACTGCGTCATCTTCGGAGCCGGCGGATGGGGAACGGCTATGGCCATCCACCTCGCCCGCCAAGGCCAGACCGTCACGCTGGTACCGCGCCGCGCCGAACAGGCGCTCGCACTCGCGACCACCCGCGAAAACAAAGATTACCTCCCCGGCCATCATCTCGACGACTCCATCCAGATCGGACTCGAACCGCTGCCGGCGCTCATGGATGTGGACCTGGTCTTCCTCGCCTGCCCCTCCAAGGGCCTGCCCGAATTGCTTAAATCCATCGGTCCGGCGGTACGCGGTTCATCCGCGAAGATGGCGATTTCCCTCTGTAAGGGCCTTGACCTCACCACGCTGCGCCGCCCTTCGGAACTCATGGCCGAAGCCTTCGGCTCGATCCCCGTCGGTACGCTCAGCGGCCCAAGTAACGCCGACGAAGTCGCCCGCGGGCTACCGACCGCCCTCGTCCTCGCGGCCGTCACCGACGCGGACTTACTCAAAGAAGCCCAAGCCGCCGTCAGCGGCCCGACGCTCCGGGCCTACACCTCGACCGACCTGATCGGAGTGGAAATCGGCGGCACGCTCAAGAACGTCTACGCACTGGGAGCAGGCCTCTGCGACGGACTCGCTCTCGGTTCCAACGCCAAGGCCGCCATGCTCACGCGCTCGCTGCAAGAAATGTCCCGCTTGGGCGAAGCCTTAGGTGCGCGACCCGAAACCTTGCTCGGGCTCGGTGGGGTCGGAGACCTGATGGCCACAGCGCACGGCTCCTGGAGTCGCAACCGCGCCCTCGGCGAACAGCTCGCGCAAGATCCCCACGGCACGCTCGCCGCGCTGGCCTCCCGCAAGGAAGCCGTCGAAGGTCATCGCGCCGCTGAAGCGCTCTCCCAATTAGCGATCAGCCGCGGACTCGATGCACCCATCCTCTTCTGCTTGCATGCAATTCTCTACAAAGGACTCGACCCTCGCGCCGGCGTGGTCGCACTGATGACCCGCGACCTCCGATCGGAGGCATGAGCAACCCGGACGTCGCTTCACGTCCGTCGCCCATCGCCGGCCTCGGGCTTTTCGCCACACGCGCGTTCGCAGCCCAAGAGCGCATCGCGCCTTACGCCGGTCGAGTGGTCACGCAGCCTCCGGACGTGTCATCCACCGAAGGTAAAATCTTCGCCCTCGAGATCTCACCCGGGATATGGATTGACGGTTCCGCCGAGGACAATCCCGCCCGACACGCGAACCACGCCTGCCACCCGAACGCCGAACTGGTCTGGGATGAGGCCAGCTCGACCGCCTGGCTCACCGCCATGAAGCCCGTCGAGGTCGACGAAGAAATCACCTTCGACTATGGGTTTTCACTCGCCGACAGCCTCTTTCACCCTTGCACCTGCGGCGACCCGGAATGCGTCGGAAGGATCATCGCCACCCCCCTTCGGCCCGCCCTCCGCCGACACCTGCGTTTTTCACGTCCAAGGGATTGACCCCCCGCGTCGTGACAGTCAGTTTTCGCAGGTCAAACAGCCTATTTATACATGAAAAAAGTCGCCCTTACCGAGCTCGATCCCCGGCTCCAGAAACAGATCACTGCGGCTGACCAGCAACTGAAATCCAACCCTCAGTATTCGATCGAGGTCCTTTCCGGCATCTTGGCCCGCAATCCGGGCTGCATCGAAGTCCGCCGTACCCTACGCAAAGCCCAAAAAGCTCTCCTCGGAACCAAGAAAGGCCTTTTCGACGGTATCACCGGCGCCCTGACCTCCGGCAAGATTGCCAAGGCCGTGGAAGCAGATCCGATCGCCGCGATCGCCGCCGCCGAGGAGACCCTTAGCAAGAAGCCGACCGATGCTAACGCCAACAAGACCCTCGCCCTCGCCGGCGTCACGCTCGGGTTCCATGAACTGGCCGCCTTCGCCTACGAAGAACTCGCCACCAGCGAACCCACCGAGGTGCAACATTTCGTCGACCTCGCCAACGTCTGGATCAGCGCCGGCGAGAACGACCAGGCCCTCAACGCCGCCGACAAGGGCCTCAAGCTCTTCCCCGGCAACGGTGATCTGCAGGAAGCCGTCCGCAAGGCCTCGGTCAATAAGACGATGAAGAAAGGCAACTGGGAGGACAAGGGCGACTTCCAATCCAAGCTCAAGGACAAGGATGAAGCCCTACGTATCGACCAGGCCTCACGCACCGTCACCGACGCGGCCACCGCCATCGCGCAGGCCGCCGAGTTCGCCCAGAAGATTCAAGCCTCGCCGGACAACCTCGACCTCTACCGCGAGATCGTCCGCATGTTCGTCATCGCCGAAGATCTCGATAGCGCCATCGCCTGGCTCCAGCGCGGACGCCTCACGACACTCGGCAAGGCCGACACTTCGCTCGAACGCCAGGAAAGCGACCTCGTCGCCCGCCGCTACGAAAGCATCTCTAAACAGCTGCGCGAAGTCATCACCGCCAACCCCGCCGACGCGGCCAGCAAAGACGCCCTGGCCAAGAACGAGACGGAACTCGCTGACTTCCGCCTCACAACCTCCATCTCTTTGGTCGAACGCTACCCGAACGACTTCTCCTACCGCTACGAGCTCGGCACTCTGCTCTTGACCGCCAATCGCCTCGACGAGGCCGTGCAGCAGCTCCAGTACGCCCAGCGTAACCCGAAGTTCCGCCAGCCCGCCCTCCTCGCCATCGGTCGCGCCTTCACCCTCGGTGGCAAATATGACCTCGCCATCGAGCAGCTCACCGTGGCCAAGAGCGAAGTGCAGTTGATGAACGACCTGAAGAAGGAGATCATCTACGCCCTCGGCGATACGTTCGAGAAGATGGGCAAGGCCAAGGAAGCCGTCGACGAATACAAAATCATCTATATGGCTGAGTCGGGCTACAGCGACGTCGCGAAGAAAATCAACGATTTCTACGAAAGCCAGAAGGGGCCTTCCGCCTGATCCGCCCACGACGTCATCCAACCGCGGACGGCTACCCCGCCCGCCTCCCCTTTCCTGCCCATGGCCCTCACTCCCTTTAAAAGCAAACTCATCGCCGATGTCGGCATCAGTATGGGAGACGAAGGCAAAGGCCGCCTGATTCCCGAGATCGTCCGCGAACTGCAGGCGCTCACCGGACGACGCGACGTGGTCGGCACGGTCCTCAAGGTCAACGGCGGCGCCAACTCCGGCCACACGGTCGCCGGATTAAAGCTCAACCTGCTCCCGGGCGGCGTGGCCGAACATGACGTTGCCTGCCTCGCCCTCGGCGCCGGTGTCGTCGCCGACCCGCGCAAAGCGCTCTGGGAAGCGCTCCCGCTCGAGAAGATCGGCATCCCGGTCCTGAACCGCCTACTCATCGACGAACGTTGCATGATCAGCGACGTCTCGCATCGCATCCTCGACCTCGCCTGGGAGGACTACCGCATCAACGTCCTCGGCCACGAAGCTCGCGGCTCGACCGGCCGAGGCATCACGCCCGCCTACGCCGATGAAGTCGGCCAGTTCCAGATCCACTATTCCGAGTTCCTCGGCGCCAAGTCCGACTACGCGACGCGCCTCTCCGCCCGCCTCGACCGCGCCGCCGCTATCGTCCGGGACGTGTGCAAGCTTTCCCCCGACAAGTGGGCCAGTCTCTTCGCTAAGCTCACCGAGGCCGAACTCCGCGCCAACAAGGGAGCCATCGATTCGGGCGTCTTCACGCCGGCCGAATTCGACTTCACCCGCTTCGCCGGCAAGACGCCCTTCTCCTTCGACCACACCGCCGTGCTCGACTGCTACTGGCAGGCCGGCGCCTCCCTCGCCCACACTATCGGAGATGTCCGCGAACGCATCCTCGGCGACCTCGCCGCCGACCGTCGGATCATCGGCGAATTCGGCCAGGCCTACTGGCTCGATAAGCGTGCGGGCTTCGCCCCAAACGTCACGGCCTCCCATACCTACACGCCGGAGTTCTTCCAGTCCGCCGGCATCCCGGTCCAGGCCATCCACACCGTCGGCTGCTGCAAAGCTTACGACACGAAGGTCGGCACGCACGTCTTCCTGACGAAGATGCCAGAGGAACACCCGCTCCAACGCGCGCTCGCGAAGCTGGAATTCGGCACCAGCACCGGCCGCCAGCGCATGGTGGGTTGGTCAGACCTCGTCGAGAAAGCCGACGCCCTCCGCTACGGTGGCTATGATGATATTGTGCTCAACAAACTCGATGCCCTCTCGCCCCACGGCGAATGGAAGGGCGGCGACCTGCTCGTCTGCACGGGCTACCGGGACGCGGCCGGCAAGGTCGTCCCGGGCGTCCCCCGCAATGACGCCGTACGCCGCACACTGCAGCCCATCTACGCCACCCTGCCCGGCTGGACGGCTGATATCACCAAAGTCCGCTCCTACGCCCAGCTGCCTGCCGAGGCCCGTCGCTACGTCGCCTTCACGATGGCCGAGATCGTCCGCCTAGCTTCGCGCGGCGGCTCCCTACCCTATCTTCCGAACCTGCGTTACATCGGCGTCGGTCCGGATCCGGACCAGATCATCTCCGACGTCCCCGCGACGGCCGACCTGATCAAGCAAGCCTGACCCAGCCCCGCTGCCGCGCCGATGGCCGATCTAGAACATAACTTCGCGATCCCGCTCTGGGCTCTCGTCGACCAATCTAAAGTGGAGGCCGGCACTTCCGATATGCGCGGCCTCGCCAAGGAACTGGGCAAATGGCTGGCCCATAATTTCGACGTCGACCACAAGGGCGTAGCGATCGAGGAACCCTCCGGCACCGAACCAGGGGCGATGCCGATGTTCGTCGTCGCCAGTGTCCCGCAGACGCAGTGGCACGTGATGGTTGCCCTAGCCCAAAGCCGAGCCTGCAAACTGTTCGTGGTGCTACCGACGGAAAGCGGTGCCTTCGGCCTTCAGGAATTAAACA
>Ga0208966_1000431_pt1 | contig 13330 bp, 14 predicted proteins | sample GreLakmeHU45MSRF_FD_187701 | JGI IMG/M metagenome (GOLD analysis project Ga0208966, IMG submission 187701) | Freshwater lentic microbial communities from great Laurentian Lakes, MI, USA - Great Lakes metaG HU45MSRF (SPAdes) | ecosystem: Environmental > Aquatic > Freshwater > Lake | place: Great...
GACGCAGATGTCGATGTGCGCGTCGAGGTTAGATTTGGCGGTCATGTTGCCGGGACCACTTCTACCGAGCTAGGGGGCTGATGGTCCCATTGTACCCAGCAAAGAGTTGGCTCATCCCAAAGGTACGCCTTGCCGTCGTCAGGCTTTGGTACTGGGGCTTGCCACTGCGCGTTCTCGTCCAGCACCCAGGATGGGTACGGCTGAGGAGCAGTGAATGTAACCCCACCGTCAGTTGATATTGAGCGATCCACGATAGAGCGCCCATTGCACGAAACGGAAAGGAAGGCGTTGATGTCTTTTCCAACCGTTCTATTAATAACAACGCCATGCTCGTTAATTGAAACCCAAGTTTCGTCTTCCATGCTTCACCTATTGCCAGTAAAAGATTACAATACCTTGACGGCCTGCGGTGCCGGGGTTCGTGTTTTGCTGATGAGCGCCTGTTCCATATCCAGTATTTGATGCAGTGCATTCAAATCCCGGTCCCCCGCTGGAAGTGACGTAGGTAAGAGGGATTCCACCTACAAAATAGTTGAGACTGCTGATAGTGACATACCCACTCGGGTTTATCATGGCGCGTCCAATCCCTTGCCCTGGTGTACCACCATTGTTTTTTCCTCCAGTAACGCAAACTGTACCAAGCGATTCTAATCCCATAATATAGCTTTTCCCCGGAGTGTCAGAATCGACCATCCCCAATCCCCCATAAGAAATCAACGATATTCCACCCCCAATAATGGTTGAGCTGCCTCCATTATTACCAGAAGCGTCTGATACTCCCGTTCCGCCCGCTCCAACAGTCACTACAACAGGTGCCGTGATTGTTACCCAATCCGTCTGTAGAAGTTGCGCCGCGCCTGCGCCACCAATTCCGCCGCCAGATCCAGCACCACCACCACCGCAATAAAATATACTAAACATCGTGCGGCCTTGACCGTTACTCGTTGGGTTAAAAGTTCCGCTTGTGGTGTATCTTTTTGATTTTAGTATTTGCGGTGGGGGAGAATATCCAAATGCGCTTGACATGTTAGTACGCTCCACCAAAGGCAGTTACCATCAGAGCAGTACCCGACGCTGTCGTTGTCACGCCGACAGTGGCGAATAACTTGTAAGTTGAGGGCAAGTTAAGCGGCTGTGTAAAAGTAAATGTAGTCGTAAACGCTGCGACAGCAGACGCGCTAGGCGTAACAGCCGTTACCAATATTTCGTTTATTAAACGCGCAGTCGTTCCATCCCACAGCCAGATGCCGACAATGTTCGCGGCGTTTGCCGTCGAGATGCTTGTGCCGCAAGCGTTGACCTGGATGCTGTCAACTCTCAGGCCGTTTGTGCTGGTCCCAACAAACTCAATAATGTTAGCACCCGCCAAGCTCGCCGTAGCAGTCGGGGCGCGTGTCGAACACGCGGTCTGTGCCGTCATGCTGAGTGAAGCTGCGTAAGGCGTCTGAGCAAAGATCGGTGTGGCAGTAACAGCCATGACTAAAATCCTCCAAAATTATTTGCGGTGTAAATGATCGCCCCGGCTGGGACTGTTGGGTTAGGTAAAGCCGCCCAAGCTGGCGCACTGCCAGTTGTCGCAGTCAGCACCTGGCCCGTAGTGCCGTTGGCTGTGGCGACAGGAGAAGCGCCAGCGCCGCCGCCGTAGACAACGCCATACTGCGTCAACGCAGCCGACGAGGCCCAGGTCGAGGCCGCGCTGAAGTAAGGTATGCCGCCGCTGGTGCCGGCTACAGTCAGCGCCAGAGTGCCAGAGGTCGTGACAGGTGATCCGGCGACTGAAATCAAGCCGCCCGTGAACGACTGCGCGACACTGGTGACGGTGCCGGTGCCAGCGCTGTCTGTGTCCCAGCTTGGCACACCAGCAGCAACCTTTAAGACTTGACCACTTGTACCAACCGGCAGCTTGGACAGCGTGTTGGCGCCGCTGGCATAAAGCAGATCGCCCGTTGTGTAGGTGGTCTGCGCGGTGCCGCCGTTGGCTTCTGGAAGCGCAGTGCCAGAGTATGTCAGCGCCAGGGTGCCGCTTGAGGTGATTGGGCTGCCACCTACCGTGAACACAGCCGGCGCGGTCATTGCTACGCTGCTTACGCCGCCAGCAACTAGATCGACATACGCCTTATTCGCGGCATCAGCACTGGCAATGGGTGTCGCCACGTTGGCAATGATGCCGTTAGTCATGTCCATGCCGGTGTTAACCGTCACGTTGGTAAAGGTCGAGGTGCCACTCGCCGCCGTCACGTTGCCGGTGAGGTCGCCCGTCACGTTGCCTGTGACATCACCAAAGATCGTGCCATCGACAGTCAGATCGCCATCGACCTGGATGTCGCCGTTTAGCTCAACGTCGCCCTGCACGATCAGATCGATGCCAGTCGGGATGAGTACGCCGTTTGCCGTGAATTGGACAATATCGGTTCCCAAAACAGAGACCCAGAACTCGCCCGCGCCCAGGTAATAGAACCCAGTGTTGGTCTCCGAAACCCAACTGATGCCTGGTGCGTTCTGATCGCCGTCCACAAAGCGCAGCGGCGCGTTCATGCCGCCATCGCCCTCGCGGCTTAGGCTGTTCGTGATCTCGTTACCCAAGTCCTCCATCGTCGTATTGCCCCAATCGGCAGTAATGACGGTGTTGGCCTCAACCGGGTTGCCGGCGGGTAGCGTGTACGTTCCTGCTCCGTTACGAGGCATCTTGCACCTACTTCAATTCTTCTGCTGTGGTCAGCGATTTAGCTGCTGATGAAATTGTCTGACTATTAAGTCGGCCCTGATCTTGCAGCAGCTGCAATCTCCTCAAAAAAGCAAATTGAGTTTGTGGATCAGTAAAATTTGTAAGAGTTTGCGCAATTTCAACGCGGGTAGCTTTATTTACAGAACTGGTAAGAGATCCGTATGTCTGTGAAATAATTTTGCCTGCTAAGCTTTTCGGTCCCTTGAGGAACTCTGGTGCCATGTTTTCAACAAGATCGGCAACATTGGCAACATCAACAGCTTTATCAGTAGTTGGAGAACCGCCACGCACAAAGTTGCTGGATTGCGCGGCATCGTTTTCTAAGCCTAAGCTATCTCTCAAATTTGTTCTGCGTTCCTGATTTGGGATTAGAGCATCGAGCTTCTCACGCGATTCTATGTCTCCCCAAAACTTCCTTAAACGATTGGGTTGATTTCCAAGGTCAGGCGCACTTCTAATGTTAGTGCGTAAAGCATCTATAGCTCCGCGCTGGTACCATTTTCTTTGACCAATCGGAGTTGCCATTTCCCTTTGTACGGCATAGGTGTTCGTTGTCGGGCTGGTAAATGCTCTGCCAGCTTCTACAGCGTCAGCAGCTTGTGCAGGGCCAGCAAACGATTGCCTAGCATTCGCGTAAACATCCCCGCCAGGCGCTGCGTCTGCAGTGCGAAGCATGTCAATTCTAGTGTCGTTGGCTAAGCCTTGAGGAAGGCGCGTGGACACATCAACTGGAGAACCAGGGCGCGGTGTTCTTTGATATAAAGGAGACAGCATTTCATCTAATGTCTGCTTCATAAAATCAACGTCATTAAAAGTTGGCCTGCGCGTTAGGTTGCCTTCCGCATCATATAATGATCGAACTCTACCAACTGAGGGTTTGAGCCAACGATTTGTTGTGTTTTCACCAGCGCGCACAAGGTCTCTTACTGCATCAGTGCGAAATATCTCGTCCATATTGTTGCTGGTGATCTCTGGAAGAGAACTGAGCTGCCTATAAAACGGAGAAGACTGGTCCCGAGCCTGGGTCCACAAATTTTCTATAGTCGCTTCTACATTGCCAGACGCTCTACGACCTGTGGCGCGTTCTAAAGATTTTACAAGTCGGCCTGATTGTTCCGCTGCACGTTTCTGAAAATTAGACTCAACAATATTGCCTGCCTCGCCTCCCCCACCCCGCACTCCACGGGCAAGGCGCTGCCCCGAAGTTCCCATTACATCAACTATACCTAATGGCACGCCAAGCTCATTTGCACGCTGTAGCCGAGCAAGTGCATCTTGTGGAGAGATACCCGCATCTTCCATAGCGCTCAGAATTTTAGACTCTGCAGTAGTTATTGTAGGCATTGATGTATTAGCGGCAGGGGCAACATATGGCGCCCGCGGCGGCGTAGGCCCACCAGTGTTTAAAGAACCCACGTCATTTGCCATTGTCCTGTTTGGCATACCAACATTAGCTAAATAATCGTCTGCAGCCCTTACACCACTGCGTGCCAATCCATACGCTTTTGGGATTATATTTCCAGCTGCACCAACACCAGCGCCAAGACCAGTCCCTAATGCGGCGCCTGTAAGTGTGCCGTACCCCCGGTCACCTGGATCAGCCGTTGCAGTGCCAGCGACAGCCCCAGGAAAAAATCCTGATTTGCCACCTGCAATCATCATTTGCGGCAACGTATTGGCAGATTGAACAGCTTTACCGCCGCCGTAAAAGGCTTCCATAATCTGTGGCAAAACTTTTGCGCCAGTCGCAAATGGTAGAGCTAAAGAAGCCCCCGCGGTCTCTGGTGCGGCAATTAGCCCTGCAATTGTTGAGCCCGCAACAGGAAGAATGGCACCTATGCCAGTGGCAGTTCCTGATGATAATGGGTATTTCTTTGCAAAATTATCGCGCTGAATCTTTTGCCGAGCCATAGATTTGTCATAGTCGCCTTCATTGCCCAACGCACGTTTTAGGCCAGCATAAATCTCATCACCAGTACCAACCGAAATACCCTGATTTAAATGCTGTAATACACCTGACAAATATCCAGGCACTTGCGTTGCTTCGGCATGCGCTTTGTAAGCAGCATCTGCGTCTGCCGCTTCGTATACTTTGCCTTCAATTCTATATTGTCCCATCACGGCACCTTTGGTGAGGGCAGATCGATGATCTGACTGCCAGAATTGGGCGCAGCAGCGTTGGGCTGCACGACGTTGTTCAGCCCACGACCAGCGCGAGCCTTGAGTCCTGCCATATAAACATCGTAGCTATTCATTTTCTGCTTAATAAGTGGCGCTTTGTCGCCGATCTGCGGGACCAACTCGCGAACCTTTTGCTCAGCTTCCTGATTATTAATTCCTGCCCCGGTGGCGGCGCGCAGAAGAGCTTCCCCCATTGAGCTTGCGGCTTGTACGAACATCTGACGGGGGGCAGTGCGTGCTTCGTTGGCAATGTCTTGACCTATAAGAGGGACCAATAGCTTGCTCCGCTCTTCCCAAGTCATCATCGAAGCGTTTGGATCCAAATCAACCGCACGTTCCATGTTTTTGCGAGCGTTGTTGGCCTGGAGGTACCACATCGTTGCTTTATTCATGTCTTCCGTCGGGTCTTTAGCACCAGAGGGATATTTAATTTCTCCAGAATATAATGTCGGGACGCCATTATTAATTGTGAATGGTCTTGAACCTTTTGTAAGCCTTACAGCTACGCCTTCTGGCGTAAATCCATTCGAATCTGTAGCGCCAAATCCAAGCTCAGATTCTCTTTCTGCTTTTGCAGCTGCGGCGGCATCAGCCCTAAGATCACGTCCCCGCTGATAAGTTCTTTGTTCTTCATTTAAGCCAATCTGATAATCTCTATTAGCCCGCTGCTCATCACGGTTTGCGTCCTCGGCATACTTCTCTCCCAACCGAAGCTGAAGCTCTGCCTGTCTCATTCTGTCGGCGCCGACATCTCTGATAACAGTGCCATCAGGCCCAATCATTGCATTGCCTACTTGCGTAGGCTCACGCCCAGCCATAGCTTTCTTTAGATACATGTCACGCACAGTTGAGAACTTAGGCCCAGCGTACTGAGCCGCCATAGCTATTCTGTCATCCATGTTGGCTTCTTTAGAGCGTTGCATAGCAGCCATCTGCGCTTGTGAGTAGTCGTCCTTAGCTCCAGCAAGTTCTATGTATCGCTCAAAAGCAGCGTCAGCGTTCTTTTGAGACAATTCACCGCCCGCGCTTTTCTTGCGCGTCTTGAGAAGGTAACTAGGCTGTTGCGACCCATAGCTTGACGGGTCGAAAGCGGGGTCGTTTGGGTCGAAGAACGCCATTAAGTTGGTCCATCTTCTGGATAAAGCTTCTTGCGTAGCTTAAAACCTTGCGGAAAACCGCCATACATTCCATCGTTACCGCCATACATCCCACCATCAGCACCAGCATATTTACCAAGAATTATTTTCATGTCCTTAGCATTCAAAGCTCGTTTCTCTTTTGCTTCGCGAGCATTGTTTCCTGCTCTGAGGGCGCTGACCAGCTTTGCTCCATATTGCGTAAAAGACGGCGCAACAAATGTTCTGCCAACCATCTCGCCTTGAGGCATTTTCTCGCTATCACCGCGCAGTTCGTCAGCATACGCTTGCTGTCTCTGAGTTTCTTCTACTTGTGGCTCCAAAGCTCCCATCTCAGCCGTGTAGCCGAACATGTTGTTCTGCGCCATTTGTCTCGCAGCTCTTTCTTTTTCTTGTAGAGCAAGAAAGGCAATTTCTGCTTCAGTCATCACAAAGCTCCGTAATTAACGGTTAAATATCCGCTGTCATGCTGACGCACGAGGTCAGGTCTGACGCGCTGAAGTTCCTGTGCAATCACGCCGCGTTCGCGGTGTCCAAAGATGTCGTATTCGTAGACGCCCACGCCGACAGGATGAGTGCCAACACGCCGAATGTTGCTCTTGAGCCTGATGTCGGAAAATTGAAACGCCGCCGATCCAAGACTAGTCAGCCCACCAAGGGCATTGCCGATCCCAGCGTTCTTCGCGTTCGACGCATCGAGGTTGGCTTGATAAGTATTCTGCATAGCGCCCATAAGATTCGGCGTCTGCGAGATGCCGGCCGCGTTGAACTGCGGCATCGTCGGCATCTGCACTTGCTGGCCTGACATGAGCGCGTTCATCTCGTTCAGTGACATGCCGCGACGTTGTGCCTGTTCTGCAAGCGCCTGTTGGCGCAGCGTGTTCTGCTGGTTGGCATAGCTCTGGTTCAGCCCAAACTGCTGGCCCTGCGCCGCGTTCATGGCGTTCATCGCGTTGATGTCAAGACCCTGGGCCTGACCAAGCGCCTGGTTGTTGAAGTTGCCCTGCGACATAGCCTCGCTGATGCCCTGCTGACGAGCGCCCATCTGTGAGCCGTACATGCGCTGGGCTTCGTTGCCAGCCGTGTCGTAGGCGTTGTAACGCTCTGCCGCCTGACGCTGGGCAAGCTCATCCAGACCGCGCTTATAGCCCTCGCTGCCTAGCTTAAAGCCCTGGTTAGATAGCTGCGTCTGAAGCTGCCGGTTCTGGTAATCCTGCACTGGCATCATGCGTTCCATGAGGCTCTGCGCCACTCTGTCGCGGTAGCCAGTGTCGTAAGTCGGAGCAGCCGGCGCACCGCCAAAGTTAAAGCTGGTGTTCAGCCCAGGCGCATAATCGGCAACATTGGTCCTGATCTCGCCAGGTGTCCCGCCAGATTGCATCGCGGGCAAGTCCTCGTAATTGAATGGCTTGCTGTACTCAGAGCCAACGCGATTCATAAAACTGTTGGCAAGCTGACTGCGGCCTACTTGAGACTCTATTTGCGCGTCAAGCGCCGGCTTAAGTAATGGGTTTAAAGTGTTTTCTTGCGTCCAGCCCGTTACAGCCTGACTTGTTGTTGGGTCAATTTGTGTTTGAGTCGTCCACGACTGGCTACCAAACGGCGTGTTGATCGTCGGGCGGTTGGCATAGTTCTGCGTCATCAAATTCTCTTTTGACGCAGCCGCCTGTGAATTAGCCGCCCCAGTATAATCAGGCGCAGCGGGAGTAGATTTGCCCATCGGGTATCTCCAAATACTTGCAATTCTCGGGACGCATCTCGAAGGCAATCAAAGCGCCGGTAGGATGTGCGCCCTCAATCCGCGCTATTTCTGTCCAACCCACGCGCCGCGTAAATTTTAGGGACTTCTCGTTTCCGCTCTCGATCATGCAAAGCAAGACCTTAACTTTCGCGACATTGAACACATAGTCGAACACGCACCTCAGAAACTCTCGCGTTAGCCAAATACCTTCGCCAGCAACGTGTAGCTGGCATGAAGCGCCATTCCAGTTATCAAGCCCAACAACGCCAAGTATCTTAGAGTCTGGCGTGATGTTAGCGAGGCATCTCAAGTTCCGCGTTGGCGCATATTCAATTCTTTCACAAAGCCACCGCTCAAACACATCGTGAGGGCCAAAGACGATCATCCTTCAGTTTGCTGATAGTCTGGCTGTCCCTGACCTGGCCCGCCTTGACCAGTTCTAGTTAGATATTCAAGCCGCGCTTTTTCCGCTGCGACAATCTTACGGTAGTTGTCTCCGTAGACTGGGTCATCAAAGCCTTGCTCCATTGATAAAATGTCGCTTGCCAATTTATCTGTATCAAAGGTGTTAGCTGCCCGCTTGATGACTTCTGTTTGATACTGCTTAAACCTTGGACTGCTGGCCCATTCTTGCTTGGTTACGCCAGCCGCCTGTGATTTTGTATAATCATCGGCATAGATAGCGTTCAGTTTGTCCCAATCGGTTTGGTAGGTTTTGCTTGTTGGGCCAGGCGGAACGTCATTCCCATAAATATCTGTCTCGTTTATCCAATTATTTGCAGGATTGGGTAGGGGTGCTTTAGGGACGGGAGTGACAGGTGTAAGCGCTTTGGGGACGGAAGTGCCGCCGGTGCCTGTAGTTCCAGTGCCGCCAGTGCCGCTAGGCGTGTAAACATAATCAGTTTCTGGCGTATTAAATATTACACCAGTAGAGATGTCCTTGATGCCACTGGCTTGTCTTGCCGGCGCGGGTGAATTGGCGCGCAGCGCGGCAATCAGTGGGTTTCCATTAGTATACGCCATTACATTATGCCTCCCGGTTCATACAAGACATGGTAGGAAGACAGCGTAGTTGAGCCGCCTACGCCCTTAACGCGCATACGCACTGCGCCGTAATAACCAAGGCCAGAAACTCCAAACCAACTTTCGTATGTGTTGCTTGAGCCAGACCATTTGGCTGTGTTCCAGAGGCTGACATCCCACTCAGAAGCAGTCGTTCCGCTAAATGAAGGAGAGCCGGCTACGTTGGTGAAACTGTATTGCGTGTTCATACGCAGCTTTACGCCAGGTGCTTGCAGCGTGATAAAGACAGGCCGCACCATCGTAAATCTTTTAAGGCGACCAGGCATCTCGAAGGCATTAAACGCGCCCTGGATGTCGCCGCGCACAGCATCACCACTGGTGTTATCAATAGACAAGCCGTCCTCTTCGCCAAACAATCCTTTGGCAATGGCATTGTCATCAGTGCCAAAATATAGCTGCCCGTTCAGCAGCGCGGTGCAGACCATTGGAATGTTTGAGAACGAACACCATGAGCCGGTGTTTACATTCATTGCGTATTGAACATAAACGCCGTTCTGCGGCGGTAGTTTAATTAGCAACACATCAGAGTTTGGAACGAGAATAACGTCCCAAGACGGATCGTTGCGGTATTTAACAATCAGTGGGGACAGCACGTTCTGTATCTTAGACGACGGCCCAGGCTGTATTTCGCTGAACTGACCGTTGACCAGGCGAGACATTGGCACCAGGCCAAGCTCAGACAAGATCATCACATCGCCGCCGTATGCCGTAAAAAAGAGACCTATTGACGGGACTGGCCCGACATACCAAACGCCCTTAAGTCCAAACGTGGCGGCAGCCGTTGGATCGGTTCCCGTCCAGACGCCTATGTCGCCCTCGGTGCCAACCACGACAAGGTGATCGTCAACGCCAAAACCGTTATCAAGCGTCCAGTTAATAAGGCCGCGAACGGAGCCGCCGTTCCTTAACAGCGAACCCATCTCAAATGCCACAGCAACGCCGTCGATCGCGTCAATGTCTTCAAGATACCAGACCGTTGAGGTCTTGTTTTCGGTAAACCAGACGCGGTTTTTCCAGACGGCTACAGACAGCAAGTCAGATGGCAAGTTTGTGGGCGTTGTTTGTGTCCAGCCGGTAGCTGCCTCGTATACCCAATAGCCGGCGCCGGGAGACACAGCCAGCAGAACAACCTCGCCGCTGGCGAGCGCAAACTGTGTCGTACTCCAGATGCCGTCAGTTGATCCCGTTGCGGATTGATCCTCAACCGCATCTTCGCCTGTAACGTCCCAGATGCTGCCGCCAGATGCCGCGAATAGCCTGTTATCCGCGCTGTCAGCAGCGTTGTAGCTAAACAAAGATGTGACGGGATCGGCTAGAGCGTTGCAACTGTACTGCCAGCCTTTACGCAGCAAGCAGCCTGTGCGCTGTGGGATAAAGTTGTCCATCACCATCGCGTCGGTAGGCGGCATCTCGCTGATGGGGTCGCGGAAGTTCAGACCGCCCACGGGCGCGGGGATGCTTGTCAGCATCGAGACTTGTGCTGCTGCTGAGAGCCTTGGGCTTTTGTAGGGTTTTAATGCAACTAAGGGCATTACGAACCAAAGCCAGTATCAGGCGTGTTGTAGAGCGCATTCAAGTACGGGAAGCCGTAAGAGCGCACCATGTTCAGAACAGGTGAGCCTTTTTCCTGGCCTTTGCGGTTCTCAAAGTTCACATGGAAATCGCGCATCGCGGCGGCTGAATCCAGACCCTTCATCTCAAGCCATTTCGCCCGCGTGTAGAGCGTGACCAAAAAGCTGTCGAGAAGAATGGTGTCGCCGTTCTTAGTGGCGCGGTTCTTGTATAGCGTCGGGTTGTCCTGATCTACCACCCAAGCCAGCGACTGATACATAAACGTTAGCGTCTGCGCTTCAGTCGGCGGGGCCAGGATATAGAGAGAATTATCGCGAACCTGCCAGTAGAAAGACATCGTTGGCAGGACGGTCCTCACCAACAAATTCTGCCACATCTGCGGGCTGATAGGCCCAATCGCGGGCCATTGATTAGTGCTGTTCCATTGCGTCTGGTCGATCCACTCGTAGAAATCTTCTGGCAGATCAAACGCCTGTTCTGTCTGACCGGGAGTGTCGGCGGCAATAGAAATCTCGTAGGTGCGCGTAAGTTCCTGCCAATCGTACAGGCCCAAAAGCTCCGTAGCCGACATATTGACGGCTTGAACCATTTGCTGAACGGAAGGATCGGAATCGCCGGCTGGGTCAGATGGCGTCGGATAGCTCACCATCTGAGCGACGTTTTGAACAATCGCTAGTAGCGTTGCATCTTCAATAATCTGAAAAGACATCTAACCCAGCCTTTATTTAGATTTTGGCTTTAGTCATCATCTTGTTGAGCGCCTCGATCTGAGACTGCATTTCCTCGATCTTGGCATCGCGTTCTTTAAGCTCGTTGTTCATGCGCTCAAACGGGGCGTTGCCTTTGGCAATTTCCAAGAAAGCATTGGCAGAGCGTTTGTCATCTTGGAAGCCAAAGAACTTCTGGCCCACGCTGTCAGACGCAGCGGCAAGCTGCTCGACGGTGTGAATAGAGAAGTATTTGTATTCCTCAACTTTGCTAGGCGTCATTTTGGGCAGCGAGGAGATCGGCGTACCTTCCTGCACAACACCAGCGTTTGCTTGCCAGTTTGCATACTTGGACGCAAAGCGCGTAGCGTCACCAGATGTAACGGGACGCTCTACAATGCTTGCCTTGTCGCCAGGGACAATGATCGTGATGTAGTCAATTTCTTTGAAGATAGCGCGACCAGCTATGTCTGACTCAGCCGGCTGAATCTTGGGACGACGGCTGAACTGTACATGCAGCTTGTCGTCGTTTTGAAACCTGTTGGAGTTATCGTCAACTGCGTCTGCGACGTTGTTCCAATCTGTCGGAGATAGTGCTGTGGCGGTGTTCATTTTTATGTCCTTTTGTTTTATGTAGTAAACAGCGCGGAGTCATTGCCCCGCGCTGTTTTTAGCAATTACAGAGTTTCGGCAACCGACGGGTACGAGAACACCGCGTCAGCGTTCGTCGCGGCAGAGCCGCCAGTCGCGGTCAGAATAACGATGCCAACAATGGCTTCTGAAGAAGCCGTGCCATCATCATCAAGAGCGCCGCCAGTGGCAGTCGAGTTAAGGCGAGTGCCTTTAGCAGCGGAAGCCAGAGTGCGGATGCTTCCTTTGCCGTAAATCTGGAACCAGCCGTACTCGTTATCCGCAAGCGCGGCCTGGGCAGCACCAAAACGAGTGCCGTAGCCAGACGATCCAGGCGCGGTGGTCGTGGTCGTCGCCATGATGAAGTCGAAACCAGTCTGTTCGACAACGCCGTAGCCGGCAGCGGTAATGACGCCATTTGCCTGACCGTAGACGAACTCCTGATAACCCAAACTCGGGCTGTCGTAGCCGCCAACGGTGCCGAGACGAAACTCAGCAGTACCAGTAGAAGCAGTAACCTGAGCGGCACTAATGCCGATTGTTGCTTGAGCCATTTTGATCTCTCCTAGTTAAAAAATGCCTTGGCGGTCATGGGACTCACCAAGCCCGCCAAGGCGAGGTGAGCCACCACGGCTACTTAGGCTTGAATGCGACCCTGGAACTGAGCGCCAGAGCTAGTGAGGTTGCCGGCCCAGCCAAGGATTTGGACTTCCGCGTCCTGGTTGACCGAGTAACGCTTGTTCGGGCTGAGAGCGACCATGTTCCTGTCCTTATGCGGGCGCAGGAAGATGTATTTGGTGTTCAGCGAGAACATCAGCGAAGCGCCGATGTAGCCGCCGATGCCGCCGTCCAGAACAACGTCTGCATCCATAAATTTAATCGTCGGGAAACCCAAAGAACCAGTCTCAGGCGTCGTGAAACGCTGAATAGCCTGGAGCGAGGTCATGAAGTACGTCCAGTAAATGCTGTCAGAGACAATCAAGTCAGGACGATCAGAACCACGAACCTGGCTGGCCCACATGGAGTTCATCGCGGCCTGGATGGTTGTCGCACTCGGCGTGACCGACTGTGTGCTGAAGTCATACAACTGCGAACGCCAAAACGTCCAAGTGGCGCGGTTGATTCCACCGTAGGTGCCTGTGGTCGGGTCAGAAGGCACAGCGGCGTTCAAACCAGTTATTTCCTTACCACCAGTGCCGGTGCCGTCAGAGTAGATCGACTGCGCCAGGAGGTTCGACATCGTGCTTTCGGCTACGTTGATGCGGCCTTCGAGCAAGTCGATGAACTGTTCTTTGCCGCTGTTCTGGAGCATTTCGAGGCCAGAGATCACAACGGGGCAAGCAAGCTGCTTAATGTTGAACTCAGCCGCGCTGATGACATCAGCCGCCGCGACGGGCAGCAAGTCATAGCCGCTGTAGAACGCGCCGTTGGCGTTCTGCGCGTAGCTCAGTTCCTGCAAGATGACGTTACCGCCCGAGATCGGCTTGATGTTGCCGCGCATGTTGAGCTTGGCAAGCAGGGCGTTGTTCTTGGTCACGTTGTCGGCAATAGCGCG
>Ga0208966_1000435_pt1 | contig 13277 bp, 15 predicted proteins | sample GreLakmeHU45MSRF_FD_187701 | JGI IMG/M metagenome (GOLD analysis project Ga0208966, IMG submission 187701) | Freshwater lentic microbial communities from great Laurentian Lakes, MI, USA - Great Lakes metaG HU45MSRF (SPAdes) | ecosystem: Environmental > Aquatic > Freshwater > Lake | place: Great...
CATACACTCTAAGAAATAGTGCAAGACCATACACTCTAAGAAATAGTGCAAGACCATACACTCTAAGAAATAGTGCATGTAGGAAGTATCGGGGGCGTGCCAGGCCTCCCTTGTGAAAGAGCAGGCTGAGGCCTCCCTTGTTTGTTGTGTGACGGGGGCGTGATAGGCCTCCCTTGAGAAAGAGCAGGCTGAGGCCTCCCTTGTGATTGTGACGCAGGCTTCTGCTTGCCCTGGGGCGGCTGGGCATACATGTTAAAGGCTGCATAGAAGTCGTCGTCCGTGGAATAATAAACCGTGGGAATACCCATCTTAAAGATGCTTTGGGTGCAATGCAGGCAAGGCTTAGAGTTTTTTAGAGGAAAGTTCATGTGCGGCGAGCCAACCCGCACCACATAGAGCTTGCAATTCTGAATATAATTTTTCTCTTTATTCGTTCGCATTAGCTTCCTAAGCTGATTGATCGCATTTACTTCCGCGTGGATACTTTTTACATCGTTCATGGTGCATACATCGTGATTAATCCCATGCGCTACAATTTCCTTATCTTTATAAACAATGACGCACCCATGCTTGTGGTTCATAGCGGACTTCCTCGCCGTCTCATTCGCAACTTGGCAGAAGTATTCGTCACGCCTCCTCATTATGCCGGTGAAAGATTTCATTGATTAAATAACTTTAAAGTTTTCATTTTTTATTTGAATTGCGATTATATGGATAAGAATCATTTCTTTGAATGTATTAGAGATTCCTATGCAGCACCAACATCCTTTTTTGTTTCCAGATGAAGAGTATAAAAAATATAAGCTAAAAGAACATTATATTGTAATTGATTCCCGTGACCGTGACCGCGCTGTCTGGCCGACGTCCAGTCATTTTGAGGTAAAGCTTGAGCCTTTCCAAACATTTACAGGCGCTACGCTCAGCCACCATTACCGTAATATTAAATCCATTGAACTGGTCTCTGCCTCCTACCCAACCGCTGGCAGCTCCAGCAATGAAATCTGCCTCTATTTATGTATCCCAGAGCTGGAGGGCACCTATGATGGCACCAGTATCACCTCCACCAAAGCCTTTGCTCGCCTCATTCCTAGCACGGTTACCCCCAATTTTATCCACTATGACCTGAATAACCCCAATAAACTGGTCTTTGAATCGCAAGGAAAGCGCCTAGATCGCCTTACCATCCAAATAAAGAAATACGATAATACGTTCTTTAGCTTTGGTTCGGATACCAGTTCCCCCACCCCACCCAATCCCCTATATCAGGTCAATCTGGTCTTTAAAATTACCACAGTTGAACCCCTAATCATATAAAGCGCTGCGCTAACGCTGTTCAACCCATGTAAGGGCAGCGATCGCATCTTTATTAGCATTCACACATGCAACAGCCAACGTAATGGTATCACTTACTGTGCCCATTGAACTACGTCCAATTTGATATTGTGTATTTTTTTCTAATTCCGAACGTTGCCCACTACCGGTCGCTATATAACCCGCATCTAATTGAATGCCATCGGTAATCACATTGGTGGAAGTTAAGTTGTATTGTGTAAAGGCGTTTGGATCATCTATATCAATCCATGTTCCACCTGTAACGGTTGCGTTACGTAATAGTTTATAGAAGATATTGGTATTATCCAATGTGCCTACTTGGAAATACGATGGCAAGACGACCCCTTGTAAGGCCGTCGGCTTTAAACGAATACTAATCACTGGATAGAAGGTCTTTGCCGTAGCCATATTATAACCAGTGAGCGCGGTTAGAATACTTTGAGAAACACCTAATTTTGCGGTAACGCCTTGATTAATAAGCGAATTTGAACCCTGATACATTTTATGGGTGCCCGCCACTCCAGTGATATTTTTTATTTCCAATCGGATGGGAAGAAATGGTGTGCGTGACCAAGGGAAATAGAGCCTATTGGCTGTATTAAAGGTATGGATGATTATAGATTTCCCATTGATGATAAATCTAAAAATAATCTGCCCACCTCCATACCATTCGTATTCAAATGTAACAATTTGTTGTGCTTCTGCATCGGCAAAGATTTTACTCAACCCATTTCCATCCAGTTTATCTCCATTCCAATTATTTCTTGGAACTCTCTCTGTATAAGAGACTACCCCATTGCCATTGGAGTTAATGAATACACATGCATAATCTCCCCCATTGTCTTCAAAATAGAACCCATCAATGCCATTAAACAGGCCAAATCTCCGGCGGATACCTGCAACTGGTGTGGTTAATCGGACGGCAAAAGTGAGTTCGGCAAATCTCCCAGGAACATACCTCATTACATTTCGGGTTTGCCGAATCACCTCAGAATTCAATTGATTGGTCACTGCCATCGTTACCCCACTAATGTTTGAAGTAAAAACTGCTGTGCCACCATTTATATTGGATGTATCCCAAGTATCTGTCTCTATTCCATATTGGAATGTGTTAAAAAACACAATCTCTGTCACCGACGTTTTTAATGCCCCTTTGCTCGTAAATTCTGCATTCATTAAATTCACCGGCATTGGATTAGAGTTTGATACATACGCGGCATTCACATTTAGATAAGTGGCCCCAATGGTATTACTTCCCGAAGGCAATGGCCTCGTTAAATATGTCCCAATCTCTGTGCCATTACTAAACGAAACAGGAATCGTGCCATTAATACCCACATAGCCAATGGTGTTGCTTCCGGTGGGTAGAGCCCTGGTCAAGTAAGTCCCAATTTCCAGATTGCACAACGACACTGGAATCGTGCCATTAATACCCACATAGCCAATGGTATTACTTCCCGAAGGCAACGGCCTAGTCAAGTAAGTCCCAATTTCCAGATTGCACAACGACACTGGAACAATACCATTAATACCGACATAGCCAATGGTATTGCTGCCCTCTGGCAACGGCCTAGTCAAGTAAGCCCCGATTTCCAAATTGCACAACGACACTGGAACAATACCATTAATACCCACGTAGCCAATGGTATTGCTACCAGTGGGAAGCGACCTGGTCAAATAAGCCCCAATTTCTAAATTGCAAAGAGTTACAGGCACGACACCGTTAATGCCTACATTGCCGATGGTATTGCTGCCAGTATCCAATATCACTGGAACACTAATTTCAGTGACATGCACATGCACTGGATTAGACGCACTACTTGTTACACTAATCGTCGCAGGAATGGTAATATCGCCAGTAATAGTAATAGTGTCATCACCCAAACTGACAGGTAGTGGATTGTTATCTGTAACTGCTGCCCCTTGGTAATATATGGTAGATATGGAATTCAAAGGATCGTTTAATACTCTAACAGGATGCCCATACATTCTATTCTTATCTATTATATCTTATTATAAAGTGTTCGGAATTTGCACAATAATTCGCAACGTAATACTGGTTTGTAGTTTCGGGTCGCATGCAAGCGGAGGCACCGTGTCCGCACCAAAGTTAAAAATAGACCCATTAAATGTTCTAAATTCTGGCGTTAATTTATCCAAACGCGCCCCCTTCCCAGGAAATAGCCGCCGCGGACGATTCTGATGTGGAAATTCTATATAGACATAGTTTCCGATCAGAGAGGTCGCTACCAACTTGGCCAATGCCTTATTTCCAGTCACATTGGTCGCTTCATAGACACCATCCACCTCTGGAAAACATAGAAATAAATACATTTGGTCTAAGACGCTCAATGTATTCGGGTATTGCACGGTCATGACTTCAATGCTACGCACGTTTTTAAAAGCACGCCCCAATGTCGCTCCCTGAAAGGTATCTTCGGGCTGCATTTTAACTTGGTATTGACTTGCCGATGGCCAAACCGTCCGATCCCGATCTCTAGAGTCCAGTGTAATAAAATATTCTTTTAACTCATAGTCCTTTATTTTTTGTGGCACGGGTCGCGGATGATCCGAATATGTATCTCGTAGCGATTTCTTAGCCTCTTTCCGATCCCTTTTATCCGAAAAAGTGGGTATCATTTCTACTTACTTTAGTTCTATGAAAAAAACAGCATCAATGGAACGAATAACCAAAGCGCCGAAATCAATAAATAAGCGGTAGTTTTTATCGGATATTCTGTATTTATATGCTTCCGTGAGTGTAGTAGTGAAATAAAATATATACCACAGTGATAGGCTTGAATGAGTAACAAAATATATACCCATGCTGAACTCTGAGCCATAAGAGCTACTAATAAGCACACGATGAGCACTGCATTGATAAACTCAATGATAAAGACAAAGTTACCCGGTTCTAAGTAGCGTTCATCGGCATAGCAGGTATATTCGTTCCAAGCATCTTTCCAGAAGCCCCAATAACTGGTGACCTCCCTTTGCCAGAATCCCGGTTGGCATTTATCTCTCGTTAATTCTTTCCGATGAAATACAATATAAATTTCATAGATAGCAATCCACACGTTAAACCATAGCCACGCATACAACCATGGGTTTATGCGAGCCGGCAGATAGGAATAAATCACCGCGCCCAGAAAAGTGATAGCTACAAGAAAGGAGGATAAAACCACTGGGGCACGCATCTTTCTTTCTCAGTAGTTAAAAATAAAAGGAGTGTTAAAATAAAGGAATGCCAAAAACATTGTTCCGCGACAATTATTACTATGAATTATACAGTCAATATTTAACCATATATAAATATGACATATTTGATCAACAGTATATTAAGGTCGACCAATGTTACTTGATGAAGATCCCGCCCAAGTATATGGATATTATTGAAGAATTTTCTCGGGAAGAGAATGTGTCCCTGACCAACTCTTTTATGAACATAAAGATAACAGCATAATACATTACAAGTAATGTAACCATGAAAATCGTAGAGCTGCATATATTGAATCGCATTTATATTTACCCATTGGATCGCGGAATGATTCATACCTTTGGTATTGCAGAAAATATCATTCAACCCGCACTTATCCGTAGCATTCTAGAGGCACTTGACGACGATTCATTTCATCTAAATCTAGAAAAAGGCAACTATTCACTTGCCCTAGATTATCCCAATCCAGATCCCAACGCCTATTATAAAGGCATTATAAAACGTGAATTTATTTATATTGTCACTAAAAATCTAGACATATTTAAATCCGTGCGCAATGTGGAAAACAATGCAGAAGCCATCTATCAGTGGCTTATAGAGTATCAGAATTATAATTTTATTGCGACACATCCTATATTTAACTATAGAGACATGCCGCATACATTTAATATCCATCGGATGAAGTTTGCCAGCACGGATATCCATTTGGATACACTATTAAAAGAGGGCAAATATACCTTTGGTGACGGATTTAACATTGCGCTCTCTATGAATGCACTCGGTCACTGGTCAGACGCTGCTCTTCTAGAAGCTATCCAACGTTTTTATTGTGAATCCCCCGCTCGCCATCGTGCTGGCTTGCACGCCCTCGCTAATGTAAATTGGCTGCAGTATTATGGTATATATTATGTGCGTAATAGCCCAGGTGCTTTTCTATACGCCTATCAGTATTGTTCGCCAGACATATATAGATGCTTATATGAATATACATTGGAAGAAGATTTATCCTATAATACGTTCAAATTAGAAGACAATATTACAACCTATATCTCAAATATTTTTACGAACATTCTTTCACCAAAAAAGCACCATTATGACTTTCTAAAAGAGACCAAGCAGACAAAGCAAGTGAATCAATATTTGGAGAATTCGTTTATGAAACGCATGCATATTAATATTCATCAGCGCCTCATCAACGTGATTGAAAACGCACAGAATCTAAGAGACTTCCTTGGGAAAGGCTATCTGTATAATTTGTTTATTCATTGTATATACATTAACAAGAAACTCGCTTTGTTAAAGGTTATTCAGAGTCTAACTTTCTTATACAATCACTCAGACTATTCCAAGCGTTCTATCAAACACATATGGAGATTGCTTCTTAGAGAATTTAAAGAGGAATTTATCAAAGCCGTCTCTATTTATCTATTGGAATACCATATCTATATGTTCAATAGAAAGATATCTAATTGCCTATCGTATCCTCCTACGAAAATGGTGCGCGACGCTATCTATCTATTGCAAGACAAACTCTATTATAAGCAGGATTATACGTTAAAAATAGCACTAAAACAACAGCATGAATGCAGGATCCAAGAGGACATTAATTATACCATGATGACGAGTGCATCCAATAATATCTATTCGTTTAATATGTCCCTATTTAATATTCTAAAATTATTGAACCACCCAATGCATAAGAAACTCCAACAGCGTAATGTGCTCTTATTCGCCACCCTAAAAAACTATAATTATGAAATCTATCGTATCATGCAATCACACTATCTAACGCATCCAGACGAGCTTTGGAAAAGAACGATTAAAATCAAAAAAAGATTTAAACCCAGTAGAATCACTATAGCTACATGAAATGCTATATCCTTTGTCCATATGTCCAAACAGGTGGGCCAGAAGCCATGCATCAGTTATGCAATGAGATAAACCAGCTTTCCGCGGCCAAGGCCTATATGGTCTATTTAAATAAGCCCTGCCCCGCCCCTGCCCCTGGCCCTGCCCTGCCCCTATTGTATGCCGATGACTACCCTCACCTAAAAGAGGCAGCATTTACAGAAATTGAAGATGACTCCGCACATATGATTATCCTGCCTGAAATTTATACAAAGAGACAGTTGCCGCCTTTCTGTGCAATACGTGTAGCTATCTGGTGGTTATCTATCAATAACGCTCTCCAATTTAATACATTTTATGAAAATCTGAAACAGCCCGAAGTGACGCATTTATTTCAATCCGAGTATGCCTCTGCAACGGTAATGAAACATTTCCCGGATACAGTTCGGACATTTATGCTACATGATTATACCCGACCGCTTGCGTTGCCGGCTCCCTCCTCCCATCGTGCCAATAAAATAGCCTATAATCCGACAAAGGATACCATGCTCCCAACGCTTGTGCATCCTGATTATCTGGTCCCATTGGTCGGGCTAAGCAAGAAAGAGCTACATACAACCCTGCAAGGATGTAAGATCTATATAGATTTGGGCTCACACCCAGGTCAGGATCGGTTGCCCAGAGAAGCTGCCATGGCAGGATGTGTCGTAATAACCAATAAGGCCGGTGCCGCAGCCAATGCCATAGATATTCCGATTGAAGAAAAAGTAGAGGATAGTGCGGCACTCTTTCAACTGATCCAACGTATATTTGAAAATGGTAATGAAAATTATGAATACTATTATAAAAAACAAGAGCCTTATCGTATCGCTATTGCAAATGAAAAAGAACGCTTTATTGACGAGGTGCGTCGTATAATAAATAAAAATTGAATCGTTATTATAATTATTTTTATCTACATACAATGGATATTTTCTCAGATATACAGCTTCTTCGGGATAATTTTAGTAAATGTGTAAAAGGATATCATTTGATAAATAGTTCGCCTATTAAAGAGACAATTTGGGAAGATATTAATTCGCAAGTTTTAATTGCTTCAGATTGCAGTATAGATTCCCAGAGTAATGGGTCTCATAGATCTGGCGCGGATATTTTCTGCAATATAGGAGCTTTATCTAATAAATCTACACAATACGATGCAGGGAATCATTCGTTTAAACTAAGTTCTTACCGACTAACAACAGTGTGCTCGGATAAGATACCTGGTGCAATTGAAGATATTCTTACCGAAATTAATAACAGAAAAAACTTTGCATACTATTCCATTATTGTAAGGAATGAGAGTGAAACTGAATATAAATACGATTGGTATCTTATCCCAAGTGATTTACCGCAATTAAATCCAAATGCATATGAATGGCATCCAAAAATTGGTAAAATTGGTAAAAATAAAGGGATTAATATTGGATGGGAGACAAATACAATAGAGGGTTCTAGTATGGCAATCACGTTTAGCATGTCATCGCAATTATGGATAGACGTTTTGATTACAGAAGAAATAAAAAAGTATATTGTTGGTTCATGTAATGCGAATAAAGAAACGAGGATAAACTATATGCAATTATACGATAACTTCGGGGATATCAATCTCAACCTCCCCTAACCTTTTATTAATTAAATCAACGTATTCAGGGTTTATCTCAATACCAATAAAGGGAAGCGCGTGTTTTTTTGCTGCCACACATTCACTTCCAGAACCTGCGAACGGAACAAGCACATATCCATCTGATGCAGACTGCTTACATGAACGGATAAGTTTATCACATAGAGCCAATGGTTTTTGCGTTGGATGATTAACACGTTCGTTCATACCTGCTCCTCCAGCGAGTGCAGAAATTTTTATAACATCTCTTGGCAGTGCCCCATTTGCATGGGCTGTATAAGTTGTCTTTTTATCTCCTTTTGAGAAACGCCCTTTTGTTGCCGTGCGTTCTTTTCCAGCCGACCCATTAAGAAACCCTTCCGTATAAGGCTCTCTAATTTCGTCTCTATGAAATACCTTATCCGATTTCCACAATACAATAATGCTCTCATGGGAGCGTTGCCAGAAATTTAGAGATGGAACATTCTTATTTGTATAATGCCATATGATCCAACGACGATTAATCGTATAAGGCACTTTTGATAAAATAAGCGCCAGAATCTCGCTAAACCCATAGATAAACATCGTCCCATTTGGTTTTATAATACGAAGACACTCTTTTATCCATTTTTCACACCATAGTAAATACTCGTCCATTGGTTGTTTATCACTATCATTCCCAAAGTCTTTACCAATATTATAAGGAGGATCCGCTATTATTATTTGTGCCGAATCCGATGCAAGGGATGGCAAGATGAGGAGCGTGTCTCCTAATAACACATCTTGTTGAAACGCTGTCTCAACCGCAACAGGAGGGCACGGTTCTTCCTTTGATTGAATCAATCGTATTAGTTCATCTACGGATTTACCACTATAGCCTCTAATTTTACGCTCTTTACAGAATAGCTTTAGCTCTGAGAGTGATTTAGTCGTATAATCCATTTATCTTAATAAGATATCTTTAAGATATTCATTTTTTATCTTTATCTTTATCTTTAAGAAAATTATAAATATAAAAAGAACTCAACACATTTAATATTTAATACTTAAATGACCGGACTTCGTGTTTATTGATATAAGGAACCACGCAATCGTAGCGTTTTGAGATTTTCTCTAGATATTTATTTGTATATTTCTGAAGGTTTTCAACTTGTGATAGCCAGTGAATAATACAATCCTCTGTTGGAGCCAACGCTACATGCACCGGGGCAGCAGCAGCTACCCGACCACCCTCCTCATCCTCATCCTCGTCGTCATCACCATCTTCATAGACATCGGCACCGGTCAGATTGCGAAACATGTCGTTCATGGTATGCATCAACATTTCCAACACCATAAAGATATCACGCTTCTTATACTTATTTTTCTCACTTATTTGTAGCTTTCGTTTGAATTCCGTCTCTGTAATTTCGTTCATCAAGAATTTCACACGTAGATCCAAGTTTGTATTGACAAAGAATTGCACACGATAACGTGGCAGTTCCACCATTTGAATATGTATATTCACACGATGCAAATCACTAATGGAATCCCGATAGTCTTCATCTACGTCAAACCGCTCAAAATAGTTCAAGAGCGCACGGTATGTAACCATACCACATGGAACATCTCCTGGATCTCTTACTTGCACCACTTGATTCAGGCGCTGGTATTCATAGAAATGTGGATTATGCACCAGACCTTTTTCAATCTGTCCTGTATTCCAATCAAATGCCGTATGACATTGAGTACACCACATCTGCGAACACCCATTGATGCGATAGATCAATGTGGAACACCCTGGGCAGCTACGTGCCTCCTTCTTTATCATTTTAGCCGTTTCAATATTTTCATCGCGACATGTATGAGCGGTATTTTTCTCCTCCCCAATCGGTTCATGACAGACTTTACATACATAGTAACGACATATCCCACAATTCCAATCTTTTCCATTGACAAACCCTTTGCAACCATTAATAGGGCATCCGATCGTAAATATACGACGCACGTCGGCGGTCGGTGTTGGCCTTGTTTCATTGTTCCGATATGCATAACGTAATCCCCAAATAGCGCGATTGTTCTCCATACGTTCTAGTTTTATCTTACTAATATCTCTATAGACTCTCCGCATTTCTTCTCTATATTTCTCTGAATCCTCTGTATTTTTATAATCATTCCTACGACATGTTACGAATGCATTTCGTAATTCAACCACCTTACTGTTCATCTGTATAATCTGGTTGTCAATATCGTTATTTTTATCTTTATAGACGTTAATATCTTTTAGTAGCTGTACATAAGGCTGTGTCTCTGGCAGCAAACTCTTTTCACGGTCATATAGAATATTCTCCCGATGTTTCTTATAATCAACATTGCGAAAGGGTTTAGAAAAATGGCTTTCTATAATCTCTTGGTCCCATGCCTTATGACAGTTCATGCAATGCGGATCCAACGTGCTCCCAATCAAGTATTTTTGAATACATATCTGACAGGACGCAAAGTTGCAATAAGGGCACTCTTTTTTGACTCTTTTGAGAAATGAGAATTCTTCGCAGCAAATACTGCACTCCATTGTATTGTATTATATAGTAACCTCTGTTTTATATTCATTTTTTTACTTTAGAATCACCAGATTGATCCAATGCATCGGAATATCTAATTCCCGCGCAACATGTTGAAGTTCTTTATCGTTCAACAGGTTTCTAAAAAGAGTATTTAACAACGCCTGAATCGCCTTCTCCGAACACTTGAACGCTACACTCAATGTAGCGATGGTCTCTCCACCACGGAACCGCCTCAATATGTGTTGAATCTCCTCCTCACTCCAGGCACGCGGCTCTTTCTTCTTAAGAAAAAACATGACTACTACATTATAACCATAAACCTTACTATTCATCATTTTTTATTTAAACCCTCGCTTTATTGGAATCACTTGTTTTTCAGGCAGGGATTCTAAACATTGCGTGATGGATTGCGCTTGCTCCCAACAGAGAGTGCGACAGAGAGTGGCAAAATGAATGCTATTGTTCAACGGTATATTGACTGATTCTGTTGTCGCTTCGCATAAATAAAGCGCTAGAGAAGCAGTATCAGTATGAGAGAGTGCAGCGCCATCGGCATATTCAATGAGTGCAAAGCGTGTCCCGTCTGACGCGAACTGACTAAACTTCCGCCAAGTTACATGGGATGTCTCTTCCCATACGCCAACCACCATACTTACTAATCCATGTTTTACGTAAATACCATGGTGCCAAAAGCCGTTCGGATTCAACACTGCGATATGATCTCCCACACACACTAAATCACGTAGCTCATAGCAGTCATTAAATGGAAGCACTGTAGGAGGCTTCCAATATACGGTATCCATTCTAATTACGATAACCGGGAATTGAACCCAGATCCCTTGCTTGGAAGGCAAGTATCCTAACCGTTGGACTATTATCGCTTACTATATCAACAATAATTATTTTTAAATGGTTTATATAGCTTAAAGCACACTTTAAAATACATCACCTTCTCCATCATTACTCCAATCATAATAATATGAAGCATTTACAGTTACCTGTTTAATAATATAATTATTCACATTAGAAGGATTCTCCGAAATTAACTTTTTCCGTTCCTCTTTTGCAAGTGATAAATCATCAAACACACCTATAAAATATACGAATGACTCTTTCTCAACTGTATCATCGCTTACTCCAAGTAAAACCCACATTATAAGTATAAGTTAATAAGGCCGGCGCGTCTTAAATGATTTATATGGCTTAAAGCATATAATGTAGGGTATTGTTATAAAGAGCCGTCACTAAGGTTGTATCTCAATGTCTATGTATAGTTTTTGTTTAACTAAAAAATGAAAGTATGGTATTTAAACATTTCAAGCGTTATCTATACACTATCAAAGATGTTTCAAAAAGTAATTATTTGGGGCTATCCTCTGAATTCTCATACCCATAGTTTCGTTCATTACGGCTGGCATAAGGCATTTCAAGCTCTTGGCTATGACACATTTTGGTTTCATGATGAAGAGTATCCCTCTCCAGAGACATTTGATTATACAAAGTGTCTCTTTATTACAGAAGGCTATGCAGATACCAAGGTTCCTCTACATAGCAGCAACATCTACATCGTGCATGTAGCTACCAAACCCAGGAAATACCTAGATTGTGGGGCGCGTTTTATTGACATGCGCTACAATGTCATCACTATAAAGGATCACAATTATGTATATGAATTGGCGGGTAAGACACTAGATACCATCAGCCCGGTAACATTCTATGAGAAAAAATCATCGGATCGTGACCTAAACCCTCGTTTCCGTCATCACTCCCCTATTTATTACGAAGCTATCTATACCGCATGGGCGACCGATCTGCTCCCGAACGAAGTATGCTTGGAAGACCGTTTCATTGAACCCGTAGAACCCCCTGTAACCTATTTTATTGGTAGCATTGGTGCAGGAAATGCCCAAGAAATGCATCACTTTGCAACGTCTTGCTCTAAACATGGCATTCATTTCATCCACCATAACCCATGGAAAACCGCGCTCTCGTTTGAAGCCGCTAAAAAGCTGGTGCAAAAAAGCTATGTATCCCCTGATATTCGTGGTTCAGGAGATCCAGATAGAGTGCGCTTTGGTGAGACCGGAACGTGTCATAAATATATTACAGGGTATATTCCATGCCGTCTCTTTAAAAATATTAGCTATGGCAAACTTGGCCTGACCAATTGCCCGCGCCTAAAAGAGTTGTTTGGAGAAAATGTCCAGCTAGAGACCGACGAAGCCACCATGGTAAGTAGCTACATCCAGATGGCACCTAATAAAGATTATATTCTAAAACAAATGGAGTGGGTAAGAGACCATCATACTTACTTAAACCGTATCAAAGACATATTGTATATCTTGCGTAATGGAGCGGTGTAATTCAATCTTTCTTGACTTTGTTCAATGCACCAAAAATAATAGTATGTTTCATTCCCGTTGTGCTACAAAACTAGAAGCCTATCAAGCGTGCAGTCGCCGCCACGCCGCCTCAGCTCTCGCATCCGCTTTAAAACTCACCCCCGAGCTCACTAAAGAATGTTCCAGAGCCCATTCCCAGACTGATAATCATACCGATAGCCATTAACACATAAGCAATCACCTTCATGCTTTGTCTAGGTGCTTCTCTTTTTTGCTCTTTCTTCAGTAAGATAAATCCAGGAATAAAGAACAGCATACCGATAAAGATATATACGATGAAACTGGCCATAAAT
>Ga0208966_1000437_pt1 | contig 13261 bp, 12 predicted proteins | sample GreLakmeHU45MSRF_FD_187701 | JGI IMG/M metagenome (GOLD analysis project Ga0208966, IMG submission 187701) | Freshwater lentic microbial communities from great Laurentian Lakes, MI, USA - Great Lakes metaG HU45MSRF (SPAdes) | ecosystem: Environmental > Aquatic > Freshwater > Lake | place: Great...
TTAAAAAATGGTACAGGTCTTATTTTAAAAGATAAATCAAAATTGCAAGAAGGTGTGTATAAGCCTACAATGCAAACTGGTGGTGGTTTTCCTATTACAGCAAAAGCAGCTGCTAGAAAAGTAGGAAAAGGTAAAGGTATGATGACTTATAATTATGGAACTTCAGATGCTCCAGGTAGTGGTGATAATAAAGGTGCTTATGTAAAATTTGCTAAAAAACAAACACCTAATCCTTATGGAGGAAAAACTTTACAAGGTAGATCAAGACGGGTTATGCAAAAAGGTGGTGGCATTAAAAAAATGCAAAACGGTGGTATAACTAAAGATGGTCAAAAAATAAAATTTCCACCAATTGTAAAAAAAGAAGTAATACAAAAATCAGCACCAACTAGACAAACTGCATTTGAAAAAAGACAAAATAAAAAAATAGAAAGAGCAAAAACTAGATCTGCTATAGCAAATATTGAAGGAGAAGGTACTGTTAAAGATAAAAGAAATAATAGAGCTAACCGTATTGCAACAGCAGTAGGTACAGGTCGTCAAAAAGTATCTAGAACATCATCTACATCTACTACATCTAATACAAATAGTGGTAATACTAATGTTAGTTCAGGTTCAGATTCTGGTTCTACTTCAGGTTCAAGATCAACTTCTGGTTCAAGTTCAGGTTCTACTTCAGGAGTTAGTGGAAGTGGAAATTCTCAAAATGCAAATGAAACCAATAATAATAGTAAAAATAGAAGATATCAAAAGGGTGGTATGACTAAAAAATTTATTAGTTATAAACGTCCTACACCTAAAAAAAATAAGACTAACATTTCAAGTTCTATTGTTATTGGAAGTGGTAATTCTAGTAATAATAATTCTGTTAATAATAATAGTAATAATAGAAAAATTGTAATTACAAAAAAAGATAATTCTGTAAATAAAAGTATTAATAGTAGAAATAGATATCAAAAAGGTGGTTCAACGTCTTCTGTTAATAATAGTGGTAATTCAAACAATAGAAATACTGTTAATAATAATAGTAACAATATAAAAATTTATAAAAAAAAGGTTGATAATTCTGTAAATAAAAGTACTAATAGTAGAAATACTCGTAACAAAAAAATAGGAACTTTTCCTTATCTTTTTAATTAAAATAAAAAAATAATAATGCCTAAAGATGCTTGTTATTCTAAAGTAAAAGCACAGTATGCTGTGTTTCCTTCAGCAAGGGCTTCTCAAGCAATTGCTAAATGTAGGAAAGGTTCTGGTACAGTTAGAAAAACTAAAGCTGGTTCAAACCTTAAAAGATGGGAATCTGAGAAATGGCAAGATACTAAGTCAGGAAAAGCTTGTGGTGCCGGTGGTTCTAATGAATACTGCCGGCCTACAAAAAAAGTATCTAAGGATACTCCTAAAACAAAGTATGAACTAACTCCTTCTAAACTAGCTGCTAAAAAAGCTGAGAAATCTAGAGTAGGTATGGGAAGAAGAGTTAAAAAAGCATAGTTATGGCAAAGACAGCAGCTTGGACAAGGTCTGAGGGAAAAAATAAAACAGGTGGTTTAAATGCAAAGGGAGTAGCCAGTTATAGAGCAGCTAATCCGGGATCTAAACTTAAGATGGCAGTCACTACTAAGCCATCTAAGTTAGATCCAAATAGTAAATCAGCAAAGAGAAGAAAAAGTTTTTGTGCTAGAATGTCAGGAATGCCGGGACCTATGAAAGATGAAAAAGGCAGACCTACAAGAAAAGCTCTTTCTTTAAGAAAATGGAATTGTTAATTTAATATATAAAAAATGAAAAAATTACCAAAAGCTCAATCAGGAGCAATTGTAAAAAGTATTATTAAATTATTTACACCAACTAATAAGTCAACTTTTAAACAACTAGTTAAATCAGGTATATATAAAACTCCTTTAAAAAGTAATATTCCTAAAAAAATTACATCTAAAAAAATAGTTACTTCACCAGGTCAAAAAATAAGAGTTGCTGAAGGTAAACCTGTTACTAAAGGATCTAATAAAAATGGAAATGCAACTATGCAGCAATCAAAAACTAAAAAAGATTTGCAAAAAGCAATTAATGAAAGAGTGAATCCTAAAAAATTAACTAAAAAAGAAGCTTATGAAAAAGCAGTTAGAGATTTATATAATTAAATAATAAACTATTAGTAATTTTAAATTTATATATTATGAAAACAAAATGCATGAGCTGTGGAGGTTCTATGAAAACAATGCAAAATGGTGGGCGCACTATAAGTGAAAAAGCTGCTGAAAGAAAATCTGGTAAAGGTAAAGGTCTATATGTTTCTAGTACAAGTTCATATATTCCCTATACTAAAGCTGGACAAAAAGAAGTTAAAGAAACAGGAGGAACAGAAGTTTATAATTTAAAACCTGAAAGAAAGGTTATGAAAAAAATGGCAGTAGGAGGAACTACTACTAAAAGAATAATTAAAAAAAGTACTGGTGGTATGTATGGTATACCTCAAGAAAATCTTGGTACTTCTGGTCAATATGGTTTTGCTAAAAAAGGTGGTTCTACAGGAACACATAAAATGCCTAATGGTAAAACAATGCTTAATTCTAAAATGCAAAATGGTGGTGTTACTAGACCTATGGCACCAATTGCACCAACAGTAAGACCAATGAGAAATGATCCAAAAAAATGTATTGGATCTCCTCCAGGATATGTATGGAATGAAAGATTAGGTGGATGTATTGCACCTGCAAGATCACCATCACCTGTAAGATCACCATCACCATCTAGAGTACCTGCAAATTCAATAATGAAAAAAGGTGGTGCAACTAAAGCAGCTAAGTTTGCAGCATTAGCTCCTCCATATAACAAAGCAACTTTTGCTGATAAAATTGTTGGTGCTAAAAAAAGTGCTGGTAGTAAAAAATTACCAAAAGCTCAATTAGGTGGACTTTTAAAAGGAGTTTCTAAAATTTCTAAAATTATCAAACCTGCAACTAAAACTGTTAAAAAAGTTAAAATTATCAAACCTGCAGCTAAAGTTGTTAAACCAGCTAAAAGTAAATCACGTATACCAGGTGTTGCAGACAATTTAAAATTTATGGCTAAAAATATTGGAGCAGGTGGTATATTAGCAATTCCTCCTTATTTAGGTTTAGTAGCAGCTGCTAAATATTATAGAGATAGAGATAATAAGAATAAAAATGCAGTCAACAAAAACAAAGTAAAAGTTAATGCTAACAAAGTAAAAGTTAAGACTAAAAAAAAATAATGGCTGAGAAGAAGGATAAAAAATGGATACAAAAAGCAGTTAACCCTAAACATAAAGGTTACTGTACTCCTATGTCTAAACCTACTTGTACACCAAAAAGAAAAGCTCTTGCAATGACTTTTAAAAAAATGGCTAAAAATAAATAAAATAAATAAAATGAAAAAGACTAATAAAGTTAAGATGAGTCCTTTAGGGACTCCACTTGGAAATCCATTAGGATATTTTAATTCTTTAAAAGGAAAAACTAAAGTTGAACCTAAACAAACTTTGAGAAAAGCTCAAAATGGTATTATGTTTAAAGGTAGTGACTTAGCAAAAGAATATGCAAAAGGACCAAGAGCTGGTGCTGAACCTGAATGGAGTGCACTAGAAAGAGAAAGAATTGCTGCTCAAGGTCCAAGAGTTAATGGATATGGTGATAATTATAATAATCCTACATATACTTCAGATGGTAAAGGTGGTAAAACTAGTTTTATAGGATCAAATATGATGAATGATCCAAGATTTAGTAACGTTCAAGAAAAAACAAATGAATTTTATACTAAAGAAAAAAAAGATGGAACATTGTATAACAAAGGGTTTCGAAATAGATTTGATGCAGCAAAAAAACTGGTAACTGGAACTATTAATCAAGCAGATTTTACAAAGAAAAAAGGTGGTACTGTAAAAAAATATCAAAAAGGTGGTTATACTGTAACTAATGCTGATGGTAGTCCTATGACTACTCCTGAAGGTTATAGACCTCCTAGTGTACCAAGTTATCCGGATTTTAAAAAATTAAGAAAAACAAATCCTGTACATCCTGCATTTATGCAGTTAGCTAAAAATCCTGAAGAATTTGATCCAAAAGATGTAAAAAAATATGGACCAAAAAAACCAAATAAAAGAATGATAAAAAAAATGAATGAAATGAATGAAACAGCACCTATACAAGCAACTCCTTATAAAAAAGGTGGTTCTACTAAAACATTACCAAAAGCTCAATCAGGTGGCCTTTTAAAATTAATTATTAGAGCAACTAAACCATTATCTAAAACACTTAAACCTATAGCTAAAAAAATTGTATCTAAATCTAAAACAACTCCTATTAAAAAGTTTAATTATCCAAAAGATAAAGTAAAAAATATGTTTCCTAGAGTAGCTGAAGATATAAAAAAATTTAATTCAGTAACTGATCCAAAAAAACTTTTTGAAAGAAAAACAATAAAAGAACAAATGAAACAATGGGATAAGGCAGCAGAACTAAAACAACAAAAAAAATATCCAGTATTAAAAAATAAAAATTAAAAAATAAATAGTAATGTTAAATAGTACCATTACCATAAAGATAAAACAAAGGATCAACAAGCTTGATAGCAATGACTATGATAATATAGAATGCTGGCAAATTGTAGAGTCTTTTAATAAAGCACAGGTGGAGTGGACTAGAAGACAATTACATGGAGGTAATCAGTATAAAGAAGGAGATGAACAATCTACTAGAAGAAAAGATGACCTACAAGTATTAATGAAAAAATATGATTTATCATTATATCCAAAAGACTATTATTATTTTGCAGCATTACCGGAAGATTATTTACAATGGAAAAGAACAGATGTATTTGCAAATCAAGATTGTTGTGAAAAAAGAAGAATGACAGTTTATTTTGCTGAAGAAGCAAATCTACAACAATTATTAAATGATAAACTAAAACAACCTAGTTTTGAATGGGCAGAAACATTTGCTACTTTAATAGGTAATGATGTACATATATATACTAATAATCAATTTAATATAGAAAGTGCAGATTTAATATATTACAGACAACCTATTAAAATTCAAATACAAGATTGTATTGATCCTTACACAGGTGTAGTATCTTTAACAAATGTACAATGTGAATTTAAAGATGATATAATAGAATTACTCATTGATGAAGCAGTAAGTATATTAGCAGGTGACATAGAATCAAACAATCAGTTTGCTAGAGGAAGTGCAAATGCTGAAAAAAATAATTAAATCTTAAAATAGTTTTGTTATTTCAAAACTTTTTATTATATTATATATATATTATATTATTAACTAAAAACTAAAAACAATGAGTTATTTTAATCATGCTTTTAAGAAAGCATTCTTGGCTACAGGGCCAACACAAACATCAGTTCCTATTACTAACCCTTTAGGAGTAACATTAGCAACAGCTGCAACAACAGTTAACGGTTATTTAAATACTGCAGGTTTACCTCCTTATGCTCTTAATCAATTATCTGCATTAACAGTTCCTACCTATGGTACTATACCTACAGCTACTACAGATGGATACATTGGATGGTTTAGCCCAACATCAAATTTATCTGTTGTATCTCCATCTTCATGTTGTAATTTATATCTTGCTGGTTCAGCAATTTATTCTAATGATAAAATTGGTCCATTAGCAGGTGGTTATCAAGAGACTAACAAGTCTAAGATGATCAATCCTAAATATGTATCTAGGTTCTATTCAATGGCTCCATGTCTTCCACAAAATAATGTTATTCACGTAGGTTCTACTTACTGGACTGCAGGTGGTGGTGTATTGACTGGTTCAATTACAACTCCAGGTGTTACTTATACTCCCGCACCATCAACTATAGTTGGTGTTGGTACAACAAATATAACAGCAACTGGAACTGGTTTAGAACTTGCTATTACAATAACAGCAGGTGGTGTTCCAGCATTAGGTACAATTTATGTTGTTAATCCTGGTAAAGGATATGCAGCTGGTACTACAGTTTCTATTAAATCTCCTACAGGTACTCCAGGTACATTAGCAGTATTTACTATTGGTTCAGTAACTACATCTCATACTGAAACAGGTTGTGGTAGAACAACTACATGTTCTAAAGACTTTCTTTGTGGTGAAACTTACTCATTAAGAGTAGATGTAAAAGGTTCTCCTGCAATGAGATTTTTGAATCACAATGCATATGCTACTATTGATGCTTATACAGGTTGTTGTGCAGATGGTGTAATAGCACCTACAGTTGTTGATTCAACTACAGTATTTATTGCATGGGCAAATGGTTTAACTAATAATCCTATTGTAGCTCCGTTTTTACAAATTGTTGTTCAAACAGAACTTGGTCAATTATTATATGCTCCAGGTACAAGTGCTGCATTCTTAGCATTAAATGCTGCTACTACTTGGGACTTATATGTAACTCCAGGACACACAGCTAATGCTTTTGCAGGAATGATTATAAATGGTGCATATGTAGATACTAAGTTTGGAGATTGTTCATTCCAGATTTCTGATTTTTATGAAAAAGAGCCCGTTAAATTATATGCTTCTGAAGTAGATCTTAATGGTAATCCTTGTTTATTTAAATCTTTATGTACAGTTACTGAATGTCAAGGTCTTCAAGCTCAAGGTTTAGGAGAAACTATTTTAAGAGATCTTACTTTGTCAGAATCTTACAGACAAAATTTCTTAGCAACAGATATCCGTATCCGTGAGATTACTCAAGGAAATCAACTTGTAACTTCTATTAATAGAAATTCACAGTATTACAGATACGCACTACAACACAGTGTACCACGTAATTACAATCCATCTGGAACATTTGATTCAGATCAGTACTTGTTAGAAATATATTCAATAGTAGCATTAACTACTTTTTGGTCTCAAACTGATACTTGGTTAACTACAACTTGTGGTCTTTGTGTTGATGAAACAAATGAATATACATGTCCTACAACATGTGCAGTTCCTATTCCTTTCCCTGCATTACCTGTATATAATCCTTATAATACAGTTTCTTGTTGGGGTCTATAAGAACAAATAATTAATTATTAACTAGAAAGGGGAGAAGAGTTTCATACTCCTCCCCTTTTTTTATATAAATATTATGGCAAATCATGTATTAAGTTTAGAGGTACCTACTGTGATGAACACATGTATTTTAAGTATATTTGATACAAGTGTTTATTCTCCATTAATACCTGTTAGCTGTCCTATATTAACTATTACAGTTCCAGGTTTTGCTTATTCTGTACAAATTCCTGTTTTACAAAATTTTAATGAAACTATAACAGCATGTGATTTAAATTTACAAACAGAAAATTGTGGAATAAGTTATACTGATATACCTGATGGTATTTATATTATTAAATATTCAGTAGAACCATCTGATATAGTATTTGTAGAATACAATCATTTAAGAATTACAAAAGCATTAAATAGATATAATAATATTTTATGTAGAGTGGATGTTGCTGATTGTGACCCACCTTTTAGAATTAAAGAAAAATTAGAAGCATTAAGATTAATACGTATGTATTTAGATGCTGCAAAATCTAAAGTAGAAGTTTGTCATGAACCTCAAAAAGGAATGTCATTATATAATTATGCTTTAAAACTTTTAATGAAAATGGAATGTGTAAATTGTTAAACCTTTAAAAACCAACCAAATGAGTCAATGTTCAAATTGTAACCAACAATTATCTTGCGGATGTCAAAAAAGAAATGCATCTAATGGAGTTCAAGTATGTACTAATTGCTTAAGTAATTATGAATCTCAAATACAAGTTAATAATCAACCTTCTGAAGTTATAGAAGAAAAATCAATAATACAACCTCATAGAAGAGGACAAGCTTTAAGAAAGTTTACAAAATAAAATTTTAAAATGAGCAGTACTCCTATAATACTTTTTACTCCTTGTTGTGCTCCTGGAGACTACTATGTAAGATTTGTAGGATTACCTATTGCTGGTATTCCTAATAATTCTTATTGGGTTTATACAGATGGATCAACTCTTGTTGGAGAAGGTACCGCACCATGGAATTCATTAATACCTGGTCAATGTTATTTTATATCATATACTTCAACAGGTATTTCTACTGCTCCTGCATTTACTTTAACTTCTTCTAGTTTTAGTAATAGCATAACATATTTTCCAGGAAGTAAAACATGTGATGCACCTTATTGTATTAGTGCTTGTAATCCAATAATACCAGAACCAACTAATAATAGATATTTACAATATGTACCTTGTTGTACTGATTCTGGACCAACTCTTTATTTTAGAGTACCTGGAATTAATGTTCCAATTAATGGAGTAGCAAGTTATATTGGTACAATTTCTCCAGCTCCATATCCAACAACAGATGTTAATGGTAATATTACTAATCCTTTAGTACAAAATAAATGTTATTCAATTACATTACATACCGTTGGTGTTGGTGAACCAGTTAGTAATGCTACTCAATATAATAATTTAGCATTAGCTCCACAAGATTCATCAGGAAATTATATATGGCATTCTCCAACTACACCTACACAATGGGATAGTGAGTGTCAAAATTATATAGATGATTGTCCTGAGTGTAATGCACTATGTTTTACACTTTGGTCATGCGATGGTTCTCAACCTTTATTTACTACATCAACAGATTTAACAGCTTTTGTTGGACTTCACATTACAGTTAGTAGTGTAGACCTAGAAAATAATATAGTTGATCTTTGTGTTTTTGTTCAAAATACTACAGATTTTAATTGTATAAATGCAATGGAAGTAATAGTTACTTCTAATTCATGTATATGCGATTGTACATGTTATACTGTAACAGGTAATATAAAATCAATTGAATATATAGATTGTTCTGGAAATTATGTTTTAATTCCAAATCCAGGAACATCAACATCAAGTTTTTGTGCTCAAAGTTATCCTATTGTATTCTCAGGAGATAATACTACAGCATTTATAACTAATAATGGTGATTGTATTGAATCTACTTTTCTTGATCCAGAAACTTGTGAAGAAATTACAGAATATATTTGTACACCAGCTGCCTGTTATTTACTTGAAGATTGTACAGATAATACTAATGTTATTTATTCTAACTCACCATCATTAGCATTACCTGCTAATCTTGGACAAGTAGTTACTATTGCTGGTCATACAGAATGTTGGAAAATATTAATTCCTCAAGAATGTATATGTCCAATAAATGTGACAGTATTAACTACTAGTGCTTGTTGTTTAACTTGTTTGCCTAATATAAATTATAAACTTACATCATGTAATGATTCTACAATATTTACGTATACATCAGATGATTTAAGTTTATATGTTGATAAAGTAATTAGAAAAGAAGATTGTCCTGAAGAATGTTGGATTGTATCTGAAATTAATGGTAACATACCATCAGATACACCTGTTATAATCTTAGATGATTATTTAGATTGTGAATTATGTTATAGAAAATATTATTTGCTTGAAGATTGTTTAGGTTTACAAAATGATATAATAACATATACTGATCTATCAAGTTATGTTGATAAAGTAATTACATTAGATTGGTGTCCTGAAACATGTTGGGAAGTAACTGAAACTCTTATATATAATGGTGCTGGTGTTATATCAGATATTTTAAATACATACAATGTCTGTGTTGATTGTTTAACAAGTGCTTCTTGTATTTGTAGTACAATAAAAAATTATAATACTGTATCACAAATATATAAGTATTTAGATTGTTATGGTTTATTACAAAGTATTACATTACAACCTAATCAAAAAAGTGATAGGTTATGTTTAATAAGATGGTATGCACCAGAACCTTGTGATGAACTTATAGTAACTATAACATCTTTTACAGGAATTGTATCTAATATTACAGTATATCAAAATAGTGTAAATCATCCAGGACCTGTAATTGTAAATGATAAACCAACTTGGAAAGATGCAGATAATAATTTATATATATATTATGATGGTGCAAAATGGATATTAAGTAAAAATTTAACTCCATTAGTATTACCATCTGTTTATACTACTATTGGTTTTATTGATTGTAATGGAGATTGTGATTGTCCAACAGGAACATGGCAACAAAGTTCAAGTATTCCAAATCAAGATGTTTATGTGACAACTGAACTTAAATACACAATAGAATATTTTGGTAACTGTATAAATGGTGTATGTCCTCCAAGAAAAAATAATCAAAAATCTGTTACTCCTGGCTATAATACTCCAGGATGTGAAGCATGGAAGTATGAAGAAATTTCTTGTAGAGCTGCAGAAGCAATGTATAAACAAGTTTTAGAATTAAGATATGGAATATCAAATTGTTGTCCTGAAGAAGATGAACAATATATTGTACAAAAAGAACTTATAAATTTAGCTGCATTAAATGATCCAGCTTATCCATGTTCTACAAATTCATGTGGATGCGGTTGTTTAATTTCTACTGATTGTTCATGTAATTAATAAGAAGTAGTTGCAAGTCTTAATAAAATTTTGTATATTATATTAATAGTAAACTTATGAAACCACTAAATTACGATAACTCTCCTTGTAGTCCAACATCATCTAACTGTGTTATTTGGCAAGGACCTGATTTACATATTATTAAATTATGTAAAGGAGATACTATTTCAGATGTTATAGCAAGTCTTGCAACTGAATTAGCAATAGTAATGGATCAACTTTCTATTACAAATTATGATCTTTCTTGTTTTAATTTAGTTGGTTGTAAACCAGAAACTTTTCAAGAACTGTTACAATTTTTAATAGAACAAATTTGTTCATTACAAGGATTGTCTCCAACAGATACAACTGATAAAAATGAAGATGTATTAATAACTGTAGCACCTTGTTTTATAGTTAATGGAATTACTGTAATGACATTAACTGAGTATGTAATTGCAATAGGACTTAAAGTTTGTAATATTGTAGATCAAATTGCTGTTATTAATAATACACTTAATGAATATAATATAAGAATTACTACATTAGAAAATGCTGTTATTCCAACATATACATTACCTAGTATTACAGTTGATTGTACATTACAAAATTCTCCACTTGTTGGTGCAGGAACACCTGCTTTACCGATTGATCAAATTTTAAGCATCCTTATAAATGATGATACATATGGTTATTGTGCATTAAGAACAGCACTTGGTTTACCCGCAAATCTTAATGCAGCTGTTTTATCTCAATGTATTTTAAATTCAGATATACAATTATCTTCATCAACTGGAGCTACTTGGTCAACAAATCCTAATTGGGACCAAACACCTACAACTGTTGCTGATGCTATCAATAATATTTGGTTAGTAATATGTGATTATTATGATTTCTTATCTAATATAGATAATGTAGTTGTAGCAAGTGGAACAAATACAAATGTTACAAGCAGTACTGTTGGTAATACTACTACTTATACTGTTAACAGTATAGGATTAGATTATTATAATGCACAGGTTACTATTGGAGGTACTAATAGAAATAATACTGTAACAGCTACAATAAATAATGTAGCAAATGCTGCAGGAAAAACAGTAGGTTATGGAGGAAATAATTATACTGCACCAAATCAAGTTCAAGATATGTTAAATTATAATTATACAGATTCAAATGGAACTATTCAACAAACAACAGGAACAGTTTTTGTTCCAGTACCTTCAGCATCAACATTTGTAACTCTTGACAATAATACTGGTATATTTACTATAAGTAAAAAAGGAGAGTACTTATTAACTATGTCTTGTTATTTAAAAGCAAATGAAGGTAATAGTGCTTATTGGAAAACAACTGGAACAGATGGACGTTTTGATATAGGTATATGCAGTGGAGGTACTAATTCAAGAGATATCTTTACAGGTAGTTCAAAAAGTATTGTTGCAAATATGGATAGTAATATAATACTTAATGCACAATGTACAACAATATTAAATGTTGGAAGTCAAGTAATTTTTAGAGTGTTAAATTTGTCAGGAACAGATTATTATGGTGGAGATTATGGTGGTGCAGATGCTATAAGAGTGGGTTTAGTAAAACTTAGAGATTTATAAAAATAAAATATAATGAGCTGTAATAACACTAATAGTACTTGTACCAGTTGTAATCATAACTACAGTAGTTGTAATAACAAATGTAATAAATGTGGATGTAAGGATAGTTTTTTAACTAGTCCTCCGCCATGCCCAACTCCTCAAGGTTGTCCAGATCCAATTCCTTGTCAAGAAGTATTAAGTTCAGATTGTATTATATACAATGGTCCAGATATTTTTTGTAATGAAACAGTAATTATAACATCAGATTCTACATGGACAGAACTATTAGAAGATTTAGTTGATTATTTTTGTACTACATACAGTAATGTTCCAGAAATATTATGTAGTGAAGATGTAGTAGTAATAGCTGATTCTAGTGTTAATGAAGCTTTAGAACAAATAGTAGCATATTTTTGTGAAAGACTGGCAGGTTTACTATCAATAACAGCAAACAATGGTTTAACAATGAGTACTACATCTAATGTAAGATTAGGTGGAACTTTAAATCAAAATACAACTATTACTAATTCTACATTTGCTTTAAATATAAATAGTACTGCAGTACCTGCATTAGCATTACAAAGAAGTACTGCTGGTTTTACATTAGATGTAAATCCTATAGGAACAGTTGCACAAGCTATTGTTGCACAATCTACTGTAGCTGGTTTTTTAGCACCTGTAGTAGATGTTTTATGTCAATCAGGTTTAACAACAGGATCTCAAGCTATAGGAGCTAAAGGTCTTTTTAATACAGAAAATTCAGTATCTCCAATAAGTGCTGTTCCTGCTGTATATATTGAAAGTAAATCAAGTGCTGCAGCCGGATCAACAAATGCAGTTGCTTTAAGATTAGGAAATACATTTAATGGTAGTTCTAGATCAGGAGTATCAATAGAATTTGGAAATACTGTTGCAGCTGGAAATGGTAATGCATATATTACAAATAGAATAATATCTAAAAATACTCTTAATACAAGTGAAAGTTCAATGGCTTCTACATTTGTAATTCAAGGCAAACCAACTGGAACTGTAAATCCAGTAGATCAATTAACATTACAAAGTACTGGACAATTGCTTTTAAATAATTATGGTATAGGAACTTTTACAGGTGTCCCTGCATATAATTTATCTACAACTGCTTTAGGAAATGTTATTGAAACTACTGCAGGTTTATTTGGTACAGCTTTTAGAGGTTATATTAGCCCTGATAGTTTTCCTTCT
>Ga0208966_1000438_pt1 | contig 13254 bp, 10 predicted proteins | sample GreLakmeHU45MSRF_FD_187701 | JGI IMG/M metagenome (GOLD analysis project Ga0208966, IMG submission 187701) | Freshwater lentic microbial communities from great Laurentian Lakes, MI, USA - Great Lakes metaG HU45MSRF (SPAdes) | ecosystem: Environmental > Aquatic > Freshwater > Lake | place: Great...
TACGCAGGCCGATTCTTGGTACGCGTCAAACAGATTCTTGAAACACAAGATTGGTCAGCCGAACTCTAAGAGCGGAATAATTCATGAGTAACTCGTCCTCGTCGCTTCATATCAGGTGGCTCGGTCGTGTGCCATATCGCGAAGCACTCGCATTGCAATCTGGATTGTTTGAACACGGGGTAGATCAACACTTGTTGTTGCTCGAGCATTCGCATGTTTTTACCTACGGACACACCGCCGACTTGGCAAATAATTTGCGTTGCGAGCCAGTGGCAGTCGGTGCCGAGTTGGTGCAGGTGCAACGCGGTGGCGACATCACCTATCACGGGCCTGGTCAGTTGGTTGGCTACCCGATATTGAGTTTGCCGGCAAAGCATGGCACTGATGGCCCCGCTGACACTCGCTCCTATATATACGACGTTGAGCAATTGATCATTGACACGCTGACTCAACTGGGCGTGCACAATGCAAGCCGAATGGGTGAGTTTCCCGGCGTATGGCTAGATCCAAATGCAGACAGCGCTCGAAAGATTTGTGCGATCGGTGTGCGGGTGGGCAGTGGTTCCACCGATCGCCGCACGATGCACGGATTTGCACTCAATGTCTCGACCGACATGACATTTATGCGCAAGCACATCGTGCCGTGCGGTATCGCTGACTATGCGGTTACGTCATTGTTGGAGGAGGGCATTGATGTGTCAATGAACGATGTTGTTGACATCGTTGCGCGATTGGCTCAATCGAGATGGGGTTCGCAACACAACACGCGAGCTGATGTGGCATGGAAGCACAGCCCACAAGATCTCTCTGCATTTTCGAGAGGCGAAGGCGCAGGAGAACCAGTGCGCATGATCAAGCGACTCGAACAAGCGGGCGTCACAGACGGCTTAAGTATTTCGGTGCGCAAGCCAGAGTGGATTCGTCCGCACGTGCAACACACCGATGAAGTGTTGAAAACAAAGCGCACGCTTCGCGATCTCAATTTGGTAACCGTGTGCGAACAGGCAGGGTGTCCAAATTTGAGTGAGTGCTGGAATGATGGCACCGCAACATTTATGGTGCTGGGAGAGAGGTGCACGAGGGCCTGTGGATTTTGTTTAATCGATACGCAAAAACCGCTGCTGCCCGATGCCGACGAACCGCGCCGAGTAGCCGAAGCAGTGCAGCGAATGGGTCTTGAGTTTGCCGTGCTCACCATGGTGGCTCGAGATGATTTGATCGATGGTGGAATGCAACATGTGGTTGACACTGTTCGTGCTATTCGAATGATGAATGTGTCTGCAAAAGTAGAGACGTTGATTTCTGACGTCAAAGGCACTGATGCGCTCGACATTCTGATCGCCGAGCGACCCGACGTCTTTAATCACAACATTGAGACAGTTGCCAGATTGCAGCGCGCAGTGCGACCATCGGCTGGGTATGCGCGCAGCCTTTCGGTGCTGGCACGAGGTCGTGCTGCTGGTCTCACGACAAAGTCAGGAATGATTGTGGGTATGGGTGAGACGCGCCAAGAAGTAGAGGCAACCCTGATAGATCTTGCAAGTGTTGGCGTGCAAATTGTCACCATTGGGCAGTATTTGCGACCTACAACCAATCATCTTCCTGTTGCTCGCTTTGTAGAGCCCCAAGAGTTTGATCATTACAAGGCTTTTGGCGAGAGTCTTGGTATGCAACATGTGCAGTCAAGCCCGCTCACTCGCTCGAGTTATCACGCCAAACACGCACATGGGCAGTCGCAACTCGTCCTCCATGCATAGTTGTCTCTAGTTTGGCAATAAAGTAGTAACGAACATGACACAGACCATCGCATCCACATCTGATTACACCGCACGCATTGCAAAAGTGCGCGCCGCAATGGTGTCCAAGCAAGTTGATGCTGCATTGCTGTCTGTCGGTCATGATCTTCCGTACTTGTCGGGTTATTTTGCAATGCCACTCGAACGTCTGACCATGTTGGTGATTCCACAAAGTGGCGAAGTGACGATGGTGGTGCCACGACTTGAGGTCGCACGCGTAACACCGCAACCCGGAGTTTTTTCGATCACTGCGTGGGGAGAAACCGAAAACCCTGTGGCAATTGTTGCCAGGTTGCTGGGCAATGCAAAGTCGATTGCGGTTGGCGATCAAATGTGGGCCAGATTTTTAGTTGAGTTGTTACCACTCGTGCCCGGTGCAAACTTTGTTCGTGCAGTTGATGTTGTTGGTGCGCTTCGGATGAGCAAAGACGCAAGCGAGATCGCAGCACTTACAGCCGCTGGTGCTGCAGCAGATCGGGTTGCGACACAACTACATTCTGGACAGATACCTCTTATTGGTCGCACCGAAGCCCAGGTGTCCGCCGACATCTCGGCACGATTGATTGCAGAAGGTCATGACGTCGTTAACTTTGCAATTGTGGCCGCTGGCGAAAATGCCGCAAGCCCACACCATCACGCAGGCTCGCGTGTCATTACAAAAAACGAGATTGTGTTGTGCGACTTTGGTGGCACAATGAATGGTTATTGCAGTGACATCACGCGTTGCGTATATACGGGCAAGCCAGCAGCCGATGTGGCAGCGGCGTATGAAGTGTTGTTTGCATCACAAGCAGCAGGTGTTGCTGCGGGTGTAGTTGGTGCAGCGTGCCAAGACGTCGACAGTGCGTCACGACGCGTAATTGAAGCAGCAGGATTTGGCGAATACTTTGTGCACCGCACCGGACATGGCATTGGCATGGAGGCACACGAGGAGCCGTACATGGTCAGTGGCAATACATTGCCTATCGCTGCCGGTCATGCGTTCAGCGTCGAACCCGGCATTTACATTGCGGGCAAGTGGGGCATGCGCCTAGAAGACATCGTTGTAGCAACGCATGCGGGGCCAGTGTCAATGAACACTGTCAACCATGCGCTCGTAACGGTTGAAGCCTAAGTTCCAGCAATCACAATGATTCATCTCGACGCCGCAACCGTGCTGTTGCAATGGGCTGTTGGTGGTCTTGCATTTTTGTGGTTCACCACTCGCCGTCACGAGATCGGTCTTGGGTATGCAATGTTGCTGCGCATTACCTACGGCGTGTTTGCCGCTGGCGCGTGTGGATTTGGGTTGCGCTACGGCGTGGAGCCGGTGCGAGAAGTATCGGCAGTTGCTGTTGCGGTTGCAGCATTTGTGCTCATTCGCAACAAGCGTTCGCGGTTTGATCTCATTGCGCCGTTGTTGGGTATTCCTGGCATCATCGTTGCTGGTTTTGCTGCTGTTGTGGATGGTGGCGCGGGTGACTATGCGGTATCTCTCATCAGAGTGGTAGTGGGCACATTGTTTCTTGGGGCGGTGAGCGACACGATGCTGCTTGGTCACTGGTATCTCGTGCAGCCAGGAATGCCGCGCAAACTCATCAACGAAATTGTTAATGCTGTGATTTATCTGTGGCCACTCGAAGTAATTGCATTGTTATTGCCAACTGGCATGATCAGCGTGCTGAACGGAACGATTGATGATGGATGGAATGGTGTGCTTGGGTGGTTTTGGCTTGCATCGGCAATCGTCACTGGTGTGCTCGCACTCGTGACTCGCGCAGCGCTCAAAGAGCGCAGTTACTCAGCAGTGATGGCGGCAACTGGCCTGATGTATTTGGCTATTTTGACTGCGTTCTGCACAGACATTGTTGCTCGAGCACTGCTCGCTGCCTAACACCACCGCACAAACTTTTTTGTAATCATGCGCTCTCAACGGTTATTGATTTAGTGCCAAGTGGGGTCTATAGTGGGCATTTGGAGGAATACATGAAACCACAAACGATTTTGAAAGTGACAACACTGTTGGCAGCAGCAGGAAGTTTGGCCATGAGCGTATTTTTGTATTTCAAGGGCACTGGTGAGTTTCATCGACTTGATGGTATTTACGTCGGTGTGTGGGTTCCATCTATTTTATCGCTTGGCGCATTTTTGGTTGCCGGACAAGAAAAGGCGTAAGCGCGATGTCGACAGGTGCACTCTTTGGTTTCGGATGCGTCATATTTTTTACTGTGATGACCGGAGTATTTTTGTGGGGTCTCGAGACTGTTAAGGCAATCGCAGAGCGCGACAAATAATTCTGTTGTTCATCAAGTAGGTATTTAGAGTGGCGAGTTGGGTGCAACAAGAGCCCACGGGCGTGTGCGTTCCAAGGTAAGACCAAGATCGAGCAACAGTTGTTCACTAAAGTGACGACCGTTGATCTGCAACGACACAGGCAAGCCATCAATTAATCCGGCAGGCAGCGAAATTGCTGGGTTGCCATACATGTTTGCGGGAAATGTGAGTTTGCCGTTATTTCCTGCGCCGGCTTTGACGCCACCAAATGCTGAAGGCAACGGCCCCTCGGCATTAAACGCAACATCAGGATTGCTCGCAGTGATCACAAAGTCAACTGCATCAAATATCTCCGCCATGCGTTGGTTGAGCAATGCACGCCGTGCCTCAATTTTGGCGCGTGCCTCGGTTCCGTATTTTCCAAATGTGGCTTTAATTCCAAAACGCATTTCAGGTGTGAGCACATCGGCACATGCAGGCCAGTGGTCGGCGAGTTGGGTGTGAATCTCGACCATTCCACTAATTGACCACGCAGCACCAATGCGGGGTAGTGAAGTATCGACAGTAATAATGCGAAGTCCAGTTGCGGTGCATAAGTGCTGCGCGTATTCCTCAAGTTGTGTCCACATGGCTGGTGACACAACCGCGCCACCCCAGTTGGGTGCGAGCACAGCAGTCTTGCCACGCAGCGAATCTGCATGTGTGCCCAGTTGTGCTTCCCAGTTTTCTACACGTTGCAAACTCAATGGGTCGCGAGAATCATGACCGTTACACACATCAAACCAACGCGCAGTGTCGCGGATGCTGCGTGCCATTACGCCGGTGTTGACCGTGAGGTTTCCGATTTCAGTATGTGGCGCACGCGGAATGCGACCAAAAGTTCCTTTGAGTCCGACAAGACCAGTGAAACCAGCGGGAATTCGAATTGATCCACCACCGTCGCCACCGGTTGCGATGGTGACGAGTCCGCCAGCAACGGCTGCTGCGCTGCCACCAGATGATCCACCAGGTGTGCGCCCATGCATCCACGGATTGTGAGTTGCGCCGTTGAGCACAGTGCGCGTGATGTTGACGCCACCAAATTCGCTCGCGGTGCACAAACCGATGTGGTTTGCTCCACCAACTTCTGTTGCACGTTGCACCATCACCGATGTGTACGTTGCTTTGCGATCTGCAAAAACCACACATGCTTCGGTATACGGCCAACCATTTACCGCGTCTAGTTCCTTAACCCCGAGAGGAACACCACCAAAGGGTTTGGATACGTCGGCCGACTTTGCTCTCTCGAGCGCACCCTCTGGGTCGAGAAATGAAAATGCGTTTAAGTCGCTGCGCTCGATCGCTGCAAGCGAGGCCTGTATCTCTTCAACAGGTGAGCGATACTTTGACCGAAACGCGTCAACAAGCGAAACTGCGTCACCAAGCCATGGGGAATCTGTTGTTGCCATGTATTCAAAGTAGTAGATCAAAACAGGCTTTCTATTAGTGTGTTTTTGCGCATGAATTCGTCAACATTCCTTGGTCTGAAGCCAGTCAGCAACCACACAGAAACATCTGGATCGTGGTCAATGCTTGTGCAGCCTGGGTTGTGTACTGGCGGTGGATTTTTGTGGGGCGGCGCGGGCCTTGCATCGGCCGTGTCGGCGATGGAGCAATTCAGTGGCAGACATTGTGTTTGGTCGACCGCGCAATATTTGTCGTATGCCCGACCAGGCGATGTGATGCATATCGATGTCACGCTTGCGGTCGTCGGGCATCAGATCACTCAGGCGCGCGCAATTTGCCATGTCGGTGAGCGCGAAATTCTTACAGTCAACGCCGCTCTTGGTGAGCGCACATTTGAGCATGCACATTTGTTTATACCCATGCCAGACGTGCCGGGCCCGAATGAGCTCGAGACCCGCAAGCATCGTCATCCCGTCGACGGCACGATTCATGATCGTCTCGAAGAACGGCTCGTGATTGGCCGTGAACTCGAGCAACTGGACGGCAAACCAAACAACGGTCGCACAGTGATGTGGGCGCATATTCCTGACGTCTTGACCGACGTGGACGCCGCAACTCTTGCTGTGCTTGGCGACTTTGTGCCGATGGGCATTGGTCAGGCACTAGGCGTTCGTGGCGGTGGAAACAGCCTCGATAACACGCTTCGCGTGGTTCGCCTCGTGCCTACCAAGTGGGTCTTGTTAGACATACAGATACAAGGTGTCGAGCGGGGGTTCGGTCATGGGTCGGCAAATATGTTTGCCGAAGATGGAACTCTGCTTGCCACCGCAAGCCAAAGTTGCATAGCCCGAATGTGGAGAGAATAACAACATGATTCGTCGTAATGGAATGACTGTCCCACTGCCAGGGCACCTACACGCGCAGCGTGACAAACTTGCGCAACTTGCTGACTGGGGCTACAGCGATATTTGGTCTGCCGAGACTGACGGTGCCGATGCGTTTACGCCACTCGCACTTGCCGCAGCATGGGAGCCACGACTTCGTTTGGGCACTGCAATCGTGCCGGCCTACACGCGCACCGCGCCAGTCATTGCACAAAGTGTTGCGGCACTGGCCGACGCAGCACCTGGGCGATTTGCGATCGGCATTGGTTCGTCGAGCAATGTGATTGTTGAAAAGTGGAATGGTGTGCCATTCGTTGATCCGTACAAGAAAGTGCGCGATGTTGTGCGTTTCATGCACGATGCATTTAGTGGCGAAAAAATCACCAAGGACTACGACACATTTTCTGTCAATGGCTTTCGTCTCAGCATTAAGCCCGAGCAAAAGCCAACCATCTTGGTAGCTGCGCTACGAGAAGGCATGCTTAAGTTGGGTGCGCGCGAAGCAGATGGCGTGATCATCAACTGGCTGTCGGCACAAGATGTAAGCAAAGTTGCCGCGGTAGTCAACGGCGCGGCCAACGGCGTCGAAAAAGAAATCACTGCGCGCATTTTTGTGTGCCCAAGCGAAAACACCGAAACGGTGATGGCCGGCGCCAAGTTTGCAATTGCTGCATATATGAACGTGCCTGTCTATGCCGACTTCCATCGTTGGATGGGTCGTGCGCCGTTGTTGCAGGGCATGTGGGACGCGTGGGCGGCAGGCGACCGCAAGGCTGCACTCGCCGCCATTCCCAATCAGGCCGTGGATGAATTGGTTGTGCATGGAAGTCCGGCGCATTGTCGAGACGTCATTAACGAATATTTCAAAAATGGTGTCACCACGTCATCGCTCGCGATATTGCCACTCGACCCAGATCTTGACTATTGGAAGGCTGTTGAAAGCCTTTCGCCGAGTGCTTCGTAGTTAGTACTGGCGACCATGGCGACAATTGAGACCGATGCCGAAGTAGCAACGCGTCTTGAGTTTGAGCAAAGTCAGCGCAGCGAAGGTTGGAAACTACTGCGAGGAATGTTGCGTGAGCAGCGACGCAATTTGCTTCTGGGTGCAGTGATCGGTATTTCGTGGGCAGGCTTCAAAACTGCCGTTCCACAGATGACGAAAAATGCCATCAACCAGGGCATCGAGCAAGACGGGCCGTTGGTCAAGTGGGTTGTGATTATTGCTGGCCTCGGAGTACTCACTGGTTTGCTCTCGGGCATGCGCCGCTATGTGGCATTTCGTGAAAGCCGTTGGGCCGAAACACTGTTGCGAGAGCGTCTCTTCGCGCACGTCATTGGTCTCAACGTTGGTTATCACGACAAAGCACAGACGGGGCAGTTGATGAGTCGTGCGTCGAGCGACTTGATGCAGATTCAAGGCTTCATCGTGATGATCCCCATCACGTTGTCCAACGTGATTCAGATCATTGCCGTCACTGCAATTTTGTTTTATACCGATCCAGTATTGGCGCTTGTTGCATTGGTGCCACTGCCGTTTGTCAACATCTCTGCTCGCAGGTTTAGCAATCGCATTCACCCAGCATCTATTGCTGTGCAAGCCGAGCAGGCGCAATTGGCAAGTGTGGTTGAAGAGAGCGTCTCGGGTGTGCGAGTGATCAAGGGTTTTGGTGCCGAACAAGTGCAGTTTGACAAACTACGCAAAGAAGCCGACGACATTTTTGGCGAAACAATGAAGGCTGCCAAGATTCGCAGCAGTTTTTTGCCGGCAATTGATGTGTTGCCAGCGCTTGGACTTGTGGGTGTGCTCGGTGTGGGCGGTCACCGTGTATTGAATGGACAAATAACTATTGGCGACCTCGTTGCATTCAATGTGTATCTCACATTGTTGATCTGGCCGCTTCGCAACATCGGCATGATCGTGGCGCTTGGTCAGCGAGCCGCCGCAGCACTTGTGCGCATTCACGAAGTATTGAGCACCGAGTCGACCATTTCCGACCCAGTTAATCCGCAGCAATTGCCAAGCGTTGCAGCGGGTGCAACAACACTTGGCGCGGTCAAGTTTGACCATGTGCAGTTTGGCTACAGTCCAGAGCAACCGGTTTTGAGCAATTTCACACTTGATATCGCTGGTGGAGAGTCAATCGCAATTGTTGGTGCCACAGGTTCTGGCAAGTCGACAGTGGCACGTTTGTTGTTGCGGTTTTACGACACTAATTCTGGCCACGTATTTCTTGACGGTGTTGATGTGCGCAAACTTAAGTTGCGCGACTTGCGTCAGCAAATCGGTGTGGTGTTTGAAGACACCGTGTTGTTTAACGACACGGTTGCCCACAACATTGCGTTTGCAAAGCCGGCTGCAAGGCAACAAGACCTCGAGCGTGCGGCCAAACTTGCAGGTGCTCACGACTTCATCGGCGAGCTTCCGCACGGATATGAAACAGTGATTGGTGAGCGAGGGTTTTCACTCTCTGGCGGTCAGCGTCAGCGCATCGCCATCGCTCGCGCCATCATTGCCGACCCTCGAGTGCTCGTGCTCGACGACGCAACGAGCGCGGTCGACCCGAGCAAAGAAAGCGAGATTCGAGAAGCGATGCGTACGGTCATGAGTGGGCGCACCACCATCGTGATTGCGCACAGACCAGGCACCATTGCGCTTGCTGACAGAGTCGTGTTGCTCGATGGCGCAACCATTGCGGCCATTGGAACCCATGAGCAACTTGCTGCAACCAACACGCGATATCGCGAAGTGCTTGCCAGCATGGATCAGCCAAAGAAAGTAGCCAACTGAGATGTGGAATACAGGCGGCGGAGTCACCGACGAAGATCGCCTCAGTAGGGCACAGGCACGCACCATCATCGGTCGTGTTTTCAAAATGGCGTCGCCATTTCGCAAAACGATGTACATGGGTTTTGCGTGTGTCATCGTGACCACATGTTGCGCACTCGCAGCACCAGTCATCGTGCGCCATGGCATTGATGCCGGAATTCGTGCAAAAAATACACAGGCACTTAATCAGTCTGTCGTCATGTATCTCGCCGTTGTCGCCCTGTCGTACATCTTTGGTCGCATGCTTTTTCTTTACGTCAACCGCACGGGTGAGATGTTTTTGCGAGTCTTGCGCCTCGCCGTGTTTCGTCAGATGCAACGACAGTCAATGGCATTTTTTGATCGCAATAAGGCAGGTGTTCTTGTTGCTCGAATGACAGCCGACATCGAATCGATGGCCGAACTCGTGCAGTTTGGTTTGTTGCAGTTTTTGTCTGCTGGCTTGATGCTCGTATTTTCAATAGTTGTGTTACTGATACTCAGTTGGCAGCTCACTCTCGTTGCCATGTGTGTAATGCCAATCATTGTTCTTGCGTCAATCAAGTTTCAACACGACTCCAATAAGGCATACCTCACGGTGCGCGAGCGCGTAGGCGCAAACTTGTCTGCGTTACAAGAGGGCATCACCACCGTGCGCGTTATTCAAGCGTATGCCCAAGAAGAAGAAACGAAAGCAAAGTTTTTTACTTCAAACCGTGCGTTGTTTCAAAGTCACGAACGCAGTGTGCGCATCAGCACATGGTATTTTGCGCTCGTCGAATTTTCTGGTGTCTTTGCTTCAGCACTGATGATCGGAATTGGTGGGTGGCTCGTACATCGCGGTGATGTCACGCTCGGCACGGTCGTTGCCTTCACACTGCTGATCTCGAGTTTGTTCGACCCAGTGCAGCAACTTTCTCAGTTGTACAACACCGTGCAGTCTGCAGGAGCCGCATTGAGCAAACTGTTTGCAATTCTCGATGCCAAACCAGAAGTTGACGAGCATCCTGCAGCAATCACACTGCCCGCATCTGGTGTGCTCAAGGTTGACAACGTTTCATTCACCTACGCAACTGGTGAGCATCCAGCACTGAACGCTGTTTCGATCAGTGTTGCACCCGGTGAAAAACTTGCACTCGTTGGCCCTACTGGTGCGGGCAAATCAACTCTTGCCAAGCTCATGGCCCGCATGTACGACCCTGTGTCGGGCACTGTTTCGTATGGCGGAGTAGATCTCACAATGGGGTCCATGGATTCATTGCGCCAACGCATCGTGGTCGTGCCCCAAGAAGGCTTCTTGTTTAATGGCACCATTCGTGACAACCTGCGCATTGCAAAAATCACGGCTACTGACGCCGAGATCGATGCTGCGGTCGATGCCATCTCTGCAACCGAACACTTTGCACAGTTTCCTGATGGACTCGACACCGAGGTGCGTGAACGTGGTAGTCGCTTGTCGGCGGGCGAGCGCCAACTGGTTGCCCTTGCACGAGCAGCGCTTGTCGACCCAGCGGTGCTGGTGCTCGACGAAGCAACGTCCAACCTCGACCCAGGCACAGAAGCCGAAGTAGAGCGCGCACTCGAGCGCCTGATGAGTGGACGCACCGTGATTGTCGTTGCTCACCGCTTGTCAACCGTGCAGCGCGCCGACCACATCGCAGTGATCGACGCAGCGCAGGTGGCCGAGTACGGAACGCATACAGAACTCATTGCCAAAAATGGACGCTATGCCGCGTTGGCTAACGCATGGCAAACATCACAAATTGTGAACTAAGTGTTTAGAGCTGCATGCTCTTGATCTCGAGGAATTCCTCAAAGCCGTAGTCACCATATTCGCGTCCAACACCGGACTGCTTGTATCCACCAAACGGTGCGTTGGCATTAAATCCTCCACCGTTGACTTCAACCTGACCAGTGCGCATGCGACGTGCAATTGCAATCGCATGGTCTTTGTCGGCAGCCCATACGCCGCCGGCTAGGCCGTACACCGTGTCGTTAGCAATGCGAATTGCGTCTTCTTCGTCGTTGTAAGCAATGACGCTCAAGACTGGTCCAAAAATCTCTTCTTGGGCAATCGTCATTGACGTTGTCACATTGGAGAAAATTGTTGGCTTGACGTAGTAGCCCTTCGACACGCCCTCTGGCACGCCAACACCACCGACAAGAACCTTTGCGCCTTCATCGATTCCCTTTTGGATGAAGCCATTAACACGGTCGCGTTGTGCAGCCGATGCAAGTGGTCCAAGGTGAGTTGTCTGTTCAAACGGATCTCCTACAACTACTGCGTTGCCTGCTGCAGTAAGAATTGCTTCTGCTTCTTCAAGGCGTGCCTTTGGCACGAGCATGCGGGTGAGTGCCGAGCATGTTTGTCCGCTGTTGAGAAATGCTTTGCCAACACCCGACGACACAGCCTTAGCAAATGTCTCGGTGTCGAGATCGGCACAAATGATGTTGGCCGACTTGCCGCCCAACTCGAGAGCAACCTTCTTGATTGTCTCGGCAGAAACTTGACTGACGCGACGTCCCGCGCGGGTTGATCCTGTGAACGACATCATGTCAATGTCGGTGTGTGCCGACATGGCTTCGCCAACAACTGGGCCAGTGCCAGTGATCATGTTGAACACGCCTGCTGGCAAACCAATCTCATCAATGATCTCGGCAAGGATGAATGCATCAAGCGGTGCAATTTCACTTGGCTTAAGCACCACGGTGCAACCAGCGGCCATCGCAAATGCAACTTTGGCAGCGATCTGGTGCAACGGGTAATTCCATGGCGTAATGCAACCAACAACACCAATCGGCTCGCGCACCACAAGCGATGACCCAACTTCGCGTGAGTACGAGTAGTTCTCGGCAATTGCTGCTGCTTGCTTAAATGAGTTGATTGGCAAACCAACCTGAATCATCTGGCTCAAAAACTTTGTCATGCCAGTCTCGCGCGAAATGGCCGAGGCAATCTCGTCCATGCGTGCCGCCAAACCATCACCAATGCGGCTCATGAACTTGCCACGCTCTTGAGCGTCAAGTGCCGACCACGAATCAAATGCGGCGCGCGCAGCCTGAGCAGCGAGGTCTACTTCTTTTGCGGTGCATGAAGGAATAGTGGCCATGACCGACTCATCAGTCGAATCCCAAACCTCAATCGTGTCGGTGCTGCTTGGTGCAACCCATTTGCCGTTGATGTACACCTGGTTGTAGTTAGTCATTTTCGTCTCCCAAGACTCGTGATGTGTCTATTCAGAGTATCTACCCAAAGCGTCGCAATTCTCATCGCAACCCAGCCTTGTTAGGGTTGGGTCCGACGAGTTTTGGCTGGGAGGTAACTCTCAGTACCGCAAAAGTATGGAAGTGGCGACACAGCGTTGTGTCGCCATTTTTGTTTCTCTGCTGAGTGCTGTGAACTAGACAGTCACCTGGAACTTGTTCATTAAGTAAGGCCCACTCGCTACGGGTGCATAGAGCGGCTGTGTGTCGGTGAGGCAGGCGATGACAGCATCCCAATTGGGTTGGTGGAAGTAGGCAATGGATTGTCGGCGGGACGTTGGGTCGTGTTGAGCGGGGTTGGCAACGCGATGGAGAGTGGAGCGCCAGCGATTGTTTGTCCAACGGGCCATGAGATCACCGATGTTGATGATGAAGGCACCGGGGATGGGAGCGACTTCTTGCCAGGTGTTGTCGGGGCGTTGGATTTGGAGACCGCGGGAATTGTCTTGGGGCCACAAGATGGTGAGGGTGCCGTAGTCGCTGTGGGCGCCAGCACGAAGTTGGTTGGGTTGAGGTGCGTGATCTTGCGGAGGGTAATTGAGTGCGCGAAGTGCGCTAATGGGTGTGGTGATGTATTGGTCGAAGAAGTTTGGCTCGAGTTGGAGTGCAGTTGCGAAGAGTCGCATGATGCGAGCGGCGAGATCTTGCATGGCGTTGTAATAGTTGTTCCATGACTCGGTGAATGCAGGTGGGTGTATTGGCCACGGTGTTGGGGCGTAACAAAAGGCGAGTGCATCGGGGTCGGTGATGTGTGGAGGGATGAGCGGTGGGCCACCATTGAATGTTTCTTTGAGATCGGGTGGGG
>Ga0208966_1000439_pt1 | contig 13248 bp, 12 predicted proteins | sample GreLakmeHU45MSRF_FD_187701 | JGI IMG/M metagenome (GOLD analysis project Ga0208966, IMG submission 187701) | Freshwater lentic microbial communities from great Laurentian Lakes, MI, USA - Great Lakes metaG HU45MSRF (SPAdes) | ecosystem: Environmental > Aquatic > Freshwater > Lake | place: Great...
TATACAAACTCTACCAAATGTACTAGAAAGCTTAAGCGCTCAGCGTGATGCAGAAACTATTGCAAGAGATAACGCAAGAATAGCAGCTGAAAGAGCTCAAGCCGATGTACTTAGGCAAAGAATCGAAGAATACAGAAATGAGCAGGAACGCCTAGCGACATTACAGGATGCTCAAGCACGAATAATAGCAGAGCGCATGGAACACGCTAATCTTAACTCAAACAACAATTCTAGTAACCCCTTCGGTGCAGTTGGTGGTCAAAGGTCGTCGTTAGAAAGTTTGGCGCTGGAAAGACTAGGATTTCTAGGGGCGCTGGCGATAGCTCTCCGCACACCTGCGGCGGAGGCGAGGGCGGAGGCGCGCCGTATCAGCAATGCACGCGGCCGGCCGGCGACAGATACAGCAGATGATGCGGCACATGACAAAATGCGGGCTGCACGGATCGCAGCAGCGGGGGTGTCAGACGAGGAGTCCAAGAAAGATGATATGGTATATAATCATGAAAAAAAACCATTTTTTGTTGATGAAGAGTTTACTAAATCTAAAAGCGCTAAACTAAATATTCTCAAGAAATTAATAGGTAGAATGAACGGAACAGAACCAATATCAGATGATGAATTAACAAAAGAACAAATTAGAGCTGGCGAAACACACGAGACTATAAATGTTAAAGAAGAGATGAATAAAATTGTGCCCAATTTAGGAAACAAAGTAGTATTCGCATTAGAAAAGACACATGAGTTGATTAATGTAGGCCCTTGGGCGCACGCTCCACAACAAGACATACAAACATGGACTGATCATAATAAAGAAATATATAAGATTTTAACCGAAGACATGATTGAGAATCAAGATCAATTATCAAAAGATAAAGACGTTTATTTTAAAGTTCCAGTGGAGTGTTTAATGAAAGCGGGAAGATTTCTAGTATTTACACCGGCGACGCCAATGGGTGGACAGCACAAAATAGCTCGTAAACAAAATTTTACAAAAAAGCAGAGCAAAAAACATAATATTACAAAAAATAAAAAAAATAGAAAAAAATAAATTTACACTAATACACAAAAGCTTGTATCAATTTCATTATCCCATACAACATTAGAACCAATATATTTTCTAATAGGATTTATACCATGTTCAATATAAAATACTTTATCAACAGCATCGTAATCGGTTGACTTATAAAATATTTCTAATTCGGCACAAGTATTGCCACTTTTTAATGGTCTATTTGAAACTTTTACATTCATAATAAATGTATAATAACAATCAACTACGTTAAAAGTGTGATTACTAATGTCGTAAGAACTAGAAGACATATATAATATATTATATATTATATATTATATATTATATATTTTATATATATTTAGAAAAAAACATAAAAACAAATTTATAATACTTACTAATAGTATAACAATGCAAATTTTTGTAAAAACACTTACTGGAAAAACTATTACACTAGAAGTAGAATCATCAGACAGCGTTGACAACATTAAATCTAAAATTCAAGATAAAGAAGGTATTCCGCCCGAACAGCAGCGCCTAATTTTTGCAGGAAAACAACTTGAAGATGGACGCACATTAAGCGATTATAATATTCAAAAAGAAAGCACGCTTCATCTTGTATTACGCTTAAGAGGAGGATTTTAAGGGAGGATTTTAAGGGAGGATTTTAAGAGAGGATTTAAATAAATTGTATGTATATTTTCTTGCGTTATCTAAATTAACAATAATTTAAGAATTTTATAAATAAAATAAACACTATATATAAAAATGGCTAATTATAACAAAATTAATTATGAAACAATAAGAACAGATAAACAAATAGATACCGGGAGCTGGGAAGATGCACACTCTAGAAAAGTACAGGACGCCGCAGTGTTCTCAGAAACCGATTTTAGCGATTATAATGAAAAATATAATACTATGGTTACAATGGGTTTAGTTCATGCGATAACATATTATAGTAAGCATCCGGAACAAGCAAGAGCAGTTAAAGACTCAACTGAGTATCCCTTCGCCGCTCGTGCTGCGTTTGAATCATTTAAAATGACTGATTATGAAACAATAAGAACAGATGAAGAAATAGAAAACGGGAGCTGGCATGTATCACACATCAATGCAGTACAGAACGCTGCGGTGTTATCAGAAACCGATTTTAACGATTATAATGAAAAATATAATGAAAAATATAATACTATGGTTACAGTGGGTTTAGTTCATGCGATAACATATTATAGTAAGCATCCGAAACAAGCAAGAGCAGTTAGAGACTCAACTGAGTATATCTTCGCCGCTCGTGCTGCGAGTTTAGCACTTTTTGGACCTGTTTATGAGGTTGATACAAGAACAGATACAGTGGTTGAAAGACCAGCCCTATGGGGTGGTAGCAAGAGGTTCAAAAAAAAATCAAGACGCAGACGTAATAGAAAAACAACTCGTCGCCGCCGGCGCAAATACTAATTAAAAATGGTTTAATATGGGTGGTTGTCATCACAATAAACACTATATATAAATGATTTGCTAGTTATTATAAATTAACAAATCATTATTAGTCTTACATTTCATCATCATCCACACTTACATTTTTAATAATAGACTTAATAAATTGTTGTGCTAATAGCTTATTCTTTTCAATTTCGTTTTCTAATTGCTTAATAAGGTTGTTATTAGCATCACAATAGGCAACAACTTCTTGTTGCTTTTCAAGGCAAGGAATGGGAATTTTTAATGATTGTAAATCTTTTGAATATACGTGGGGCTGTGCTGCTCCAGACTGATGTTTATATAATGTGTCTTGTGTATATTTTAACAAATAATATAAATAATTATTATTGATACTATCCTCTTTTGGTATTATTGAAAAACAATCGCTAGCCCATACTTTTTTACTATATTTACTAATAAAACCAGCATATGCACCACTAGACGAACACAAAATTGTATTTTCATTTGTGTTATATTCATTATGAAAACCCATGGGTTTTTGTCCTCCACCAATGACCGGATATTCTCCATCAACAAGTGTATCTTTTTTAATTCCTTTTCCATTTTTAAAATTACATACTTCTCCTAATTCTTTTACGCTATTTTCTCCAAACAGTTTTTGATTATTTAAGCAAAACTCATTTAATTGCTTCAATTCTTCAATCTTGGTAAAGCTAGTTTTATTTGCTTTTTCGTATATATAATCTAAATAGGCTACAATAGTTTGCTGTTTTTCAAGGCAAGGAATTGGTATTTTTAATTTTGCAATATCATTTGTAGAAATATTAGCTTGTGCTGTTCCTGTTGCTATTTTTAAGATTTCGCTTTCAATATCACAACATAAATACCAATAATATACATATTTTTGAAGAATACCGCCTGGTTTAGCAGTTATTTTACCAACTCTTTGATTTAAATACGATTTTTTTTCCAAATTATATAATCCAACTTTGAAAGAACCCGTTAATCCAATTAATATATCCCCTTTTTGTATTTCAAACACTTTATATTTTTTATTTTCTTCAATATATTCCGTTATTTTATTTTCATCAATAAATCCATTTTGAATTGATTTAATTTGTAAAATACCAACATTTGTAGCATTCTGTTTTTCATAATTTGTTGATTTAAAAGAATAACCATTTTGAAACTCACAAACCTCTCCAAGCGTTTTAAGTACTACATTTTCTTCGTATTTGTCAGCTTCGCCTTCATCTTTCATATATTCCGCATAATTAAGTGAATAAAAATTGTTCACAATTTTCTCAATAGGAACTTCAACCAATAGATTTTTAACATCTTCATATGGATTAAAGTCATAAAATGCAACTTTAGTGGTTTGGTGTAAGTCAGAGAACTCATATGCTCTACTATTTTCCTTTTGAGTTTTAGCAGATGACTTGATTTTGGTTTTTAAAACATCACTTCCTTCGCTCTTTTTCACAAAATAAAATACACATGTTTTAATTGAAGTATATGTAAAAATTCCAGAAGGCAAATATATGATTTCTTTCAAATCGCAAGTTTTCATTAAATATTCACGTACAGCTACCAACGTTTTATTACTTTTTGAAAATAAATCTTGTCCATCAGGCAATACAAGAGCAGCTTTTCCATTAATTTTTAACATATAAATTATTGCTTGAATAAATAAGCTTACCGCATTGTCTGTTTTAATAGGAATATATTCATTTTTAAGAGGACTTTTAAAATCATCATAGTTTAATCCTTTAATACCAAACGGTGGATTAGCCAACACATTATCAAACTTTCTTGTAATTGGGGCATCAATACTATCACCTTTTTCTAATTGTTGAAACATATGACCTGATGAAATTAACATATTTGAAACAGCATATTGATAAGTATCTATTTCTAATTCTTTACCGTATAAGCCTTGTGTTGTAATAAAATCCCAATTCGGTTCTATAGTCTTAGCTTTTGCCTGTTGCAAAACATTAAACAAATAAGATTTTAAAAAGCCACCTGTTCCCATTGTAGGGTCGCAACAAGTCTCTATTGTACCATCAAGATGTATTTGTGGATTAATTAATTTAATCATCATTTTCTTAATTAACAACGGTGTAAAGAATTGACCAAACCCTTTTCCTGTTTCACCCATTTGTTGAATAAGGGCTTCATAGGCATCACCTAATACATCTTGCTCTGTTCTTGACAAATCAAGGTCATTTAACTTAGTAATTAATTTTTTATAATTACATTGTTTAGTAATATCAAAGCCTTTACCTTTTACAAATATATTTTTAGTATTTGGATGAACAGACAAAATTTCGTCCCATAATAATTTAATATTATGTGGAATACTTTCAGCAGTTTCCTTTGACAAATTACTAAAACGAACAATTGTTAATAGTTTTTGTTTATGCATAGCAAGTTTGTCATCTTCAACTTCAAAAATATAGTCATAGTCATCAATATTTATTTCAACTCCAAAATGAGGTTCAATTAAAATTAATACAATAAAATAAGACAAATTTTTCAATGCTTTATCATTCGTTAAACCTTCTCCTCTCATTATATCTAAACAACTATTGAATACACTAATAAGCTGTGACTTAGTATCATTGGATACTTCTTTTGCCTTAGTAATTTGCTCCATTTCTTCTAAACTAATGCATGGTGCTTTTTTGTCTTTGTGTCTTGTATAATCAATCTTTTGAGTAAATACTTTTTTGCATAGTTCGCAACAATAAGTTTTGAGATTCGCCATTTTATAGATTATATTTATATAATAAAAAAGTAATTTTATCTTTAAATCAATTTTTTTATATTAAATTAAAAAAATTCCTATATTTCAAAAAAAAAGGATTTTTTACTTTCCCACAGTTTACATAATAAGAGTTGATTTCTTTTTCTTATAATTAATAATAATTAAGTCTCGTAAATCTTTTAAATTATAATAATCAACCCATAACCCATTTGGTGGAAACAATGAGTCTTTTTTACATAATTCAAAACAAACAATTGCTAAATCTAAATAATGAGCTTTAATTTCTGGATATAATGCTAAATATTCGACCACCTTAGTTTTACAAGTTTGTAAGTCATAATACACTCGTTCTATGCTTAAATAATCAATCCAGTTTGTAAATTTGCCTCTATAAGTATCTTCGGGGTCTTGTGTTAATCTAGTGTCGCTTTCTGTTAAAATAAGATAGTCTTCTTTGGTCTTAATATTTTTTTCAGCAATTAGTTTCTTTGCTTTTTCGTAACTTGTTCCTAAAGCACATCGTTTTACTGTTTTTAATCTTAATAGTTGCGTTAGTTCTTCATCATAAGTACCAATATAATCAGCTTGTTTTGATTGTCTTTGTTTGTAATGATTAATACATTGTTTTCCTTCACAAAAAGTAATTTTATGCACTTTTACTTTATGACTAATTGTTTCATCTTCAAGACCCAATTGATGAATAACTTCTCTCACTTTCTTCCAATCTGAGTTATTATTATTATCAATCCAATTGTCATTATTTAAAATAGGCAAAATGATTTTGGTTAGTTTTTCGGGTTGTTTAGCATTTTTTCTACTAGCTCTTAGCGCAGATTGAACTATGCGAATATTAGAGGTCATATTTTCGGCAAATAGTACACCATCTAACAATGGAAAATCCCAGCCTTCGCCTAAACAATACACACAAGTAATAATTCCATAATCAGCCTTTTCAAAGTCAGCAATTATTTTGGTTTTTTTCTCATTTGTCATAGAACCATTGTAGTCTGAATACTTTAGCTCAGGTATAATAAAGATAGAACCAATCAAACTTTTAATATGAGCAACAATTTTTTCTGAATTGGCTTTACTATTTGCATAAATCAACAAATGATGCGAGTGGCCATCAATAATGCTTTTTAGTGCACTATATGCGCTTAACCATAGTCTTTTATCGTCTTCATCGTCTAGTTTGATATTAAATTTTATTACTTGTGCATGTATATCATCTTCATTTGCATAAAGAGTTTGAATAACATAGTCGCAAAGAATTGCGCGTTCAATCGCCCATAATAGGCAACGTTTAGTAATTACTTCACCAAAATGTTCTACGTTAGTATTTGAGATTATTATTTCATCATCTCTCAAATGCTCATTACATTCCAAAATTTTTAGTGTAGCAGTTAGTGACAGTTGTTTAACTGATTTAATTTGTAAAATTTTAACGTATGTTTTGTGATGTTCTTCAATGCTATACTGACTTGTTAAATGATGAACTTCGTCTAAAATTTTCATATCAAATATAAATCCACTAGAACTAGTAACACTATATACTTTATGAACAGATGCATAGCTGGTGAGCATAATACAGTGTTTTTTGTTTAACGTTAAAAATGAGTTAATAGTTTCAATACTACAATTTTCATAAACACTTAATTGTGGAATTGTGGGAAATAGTGATGTAATAACGTTTTTCCATTGGTCTAATAATTGTATATTTGGAACACCAATAAGAAGAGTGTTTGATTTTAATTCTTGTGCAATCCATAGCGAAATTAGTGTTTTACCTAGTCCACACATTAGCACAAGAATACCTTTACTGTGTTCTTGAAAATGAACAACGCTTGTATCAATAATAGTTAGCTGGTAATCTCTCTTAGTATAAGAGAGAATAGTAAGACTTGGGTCACTATGTTTAATAATATAGTGTTTGCCTGTTAGTCTCTCAATTTCTTCACTTGTCAATTGTCTAGCTTCAATGTTGTATTTTGTTAATACACTAAGAATGAGCGATATAATTGTTTTTTTATAAAATTCTGTTCCTCCATCAAAATAAACATTGTAGCTTTTAAACTCATGAGCCAGGACAACCTCGGCATGTGACAATTTTTCAAGATGCACTTCATAGACATGCGAAAATTTGCCGCGTTTAATTTCACCTGTTACATAACTTGATTCTCTATTTATAATATTATCGGTTTTACCCAATTTACATGCGTCATAGACATCATATGCTTCATGACTTCTAACATAAATATAGCCTTTATTTTCCATTTTTATTCAAATACTTAAAGTGTTTACTGAATAAATTATACTTTATAACTTATTTTTAAATTAGTGTATCAATTTTATTTTAACAATTAAATATTAACAATTAACTAAATTTAATTCTTTTTTTATATTTTTAATATTAATATATATATATATATATATATAAATAATTGTAAAATGAGTACTACACATAATCGTAAACCTAAACAACCTCGCCCAAAAATGAACTGTACAGATTTAGCTATAAAAATACATAATATCCTTATGTATTATATGAAAAGTTTAGAACTTAGTATAGATAGACTATATAGTGGTTTTACTATATCGCAAGTAATAACACATTTAGAGGAATTACAAATTGAAGTAAAAAATAAACTTGGATTGTATTTTTTTGATAAAATTACAATACATAGTAATTATGTAAATTGTGAGGAACCTACTTTTGTTTCTTTGCCTAATATACGGACTAATATTGAACGCTACGTAAGCTATTTTGACACTAATATACTAATTTTACAAAAAGATTTAAAAGATAATATAAATATTGATACGATTATACATAAATGTATAACTTCATTAGTCGATCAAAACGAATTTTTAAAAAAATCTAACACTATGCTTGAAAATATTACAGGCAAAAACTATATAGATTATGAAATACCGGTTACCGAATACCGGAGATTCGGTTACGACCCGAAACCGCAACCATTATGGGGCGGACGAAGGAGTAAAGTTGGGCAACATAAAACAAAACGTAGGCGTAATAAAAAAACAAAACGTAGGCACAACAAATCTATGCGCTTGCATTAAACTATTTTAGTATCATAAAAAAATTGATTATAATTTAAAAAATGTTTATTATTCTATACAAGTCTATACAAGTGTAAACAAGTTTAAGCAAGTCTATTACTAAGAAAATGGAACTCAAACCTTTGCCTAAATTGACAACACTATTGCCACCATTTTGTGGTTTTATGATTGATGATAATGTGACTTGTAATATATGTTTAGAAGACAATGATGGAAACATTGAAGTAGATGGTTGTATACAAGGAAGAGGTAAGCGAAGACTTATTACAGCGTGCGGCCACATATTTCATAAAAAATGTTTACAACCATGGACTCGTGCACTTAATAAAGGTTCATTATGTGGGCTAATTACTTGCCCTTGTTGTAGAGGTCCGGTATACATGGATGAGCAAAGCACCGAAACAAAAAAGAAATTATTTGATGCACTAGCGCAATGTGACTGTTGTATAAGACATCAAAGAGAGAAACCGTTGACTTATGCGTATGACGCAGAATTAGATGCTAGAACTATGTCAAAAGAGCAAGAAATTGCTCTAAACACTCTTTCAGCTGAAGACTATAAATATTGGTGCCAAGTCAACTCTTGGCGTCGCATGGATGAACGGCAACAATGTGATTGCCATTGTAGGACAAGAATGCGAAAAATGGTTCGTCGCATTCCGCCTCCTAGACGCGATGTCTACTAAATAGTGCAATCTCTCAACATAATTATATTTTTAAATCTTAAATTAGTAAACAATTTAAAATTTAATTAGCAATATTATTAGTATTAGTATTAGTCAAAGCATAATGAATCAATTAAATAAAGTTAGGCTATGTCTTTTTTTAAATAGTTGCTTGGTACTATTTATAGGATTTTATATAACAAATTTTGCTACAGATTCTAAATATTTTCGTTTTGGACCAAATGATGATTTTATATTTATAAGCGTGCAAATTAACACTATACAAAAATATTGTAGTTTATTAACCTTAATATTTGTAAATGATGTAATTAGAGTTATTATTCAAGAATTTGGAAGCCCTGTACTATTTATGAATGTTTATAATCCAGATAAAAAAGAAATAACTGAATTTAGTAAATTACAATTATATTTTTATGCCAATTCTATGTTTTTATTAAATAATATTAGATATATTTTTACAGTATTAATTAGTGTTACACAAATAGATATTGCCATTTTTTCTGTGCTTGTAGAAGAAGTAATTGTTATTTTTACAATAAAAATGTTACTCAATGAGAAAAAATTCATAAATGAAAAATCATTATTATATACCAATAAAGAAGTTGTTATAGAAATGGATAGACTAGATTCTAAAATTTAAAATGTTGGTATACTTTTTTATTTAGTTAATTGAGAAAAATATACATACAGAATGTGTGCTATGGTTCGTGTTATTTCACTTCTTTGTCCATATAACCGGTAAATAGCTTAATTTGGAAAAGTCTATTATTTTCTTGCGAATATTTTTTACATTATTTAGAGAATAAAAATAGCGAATGATGAAACGAAAACATCTTGGCCAAAAATAAAACGTTACACCAAAAAATATGGTAGATTCTAAAAAATAAAAATAAAAAATAAAAATAAAAATAATAAAAATAATGTTATACTTTTTTAAAATTGAATTGCTTTTTTATTTAGTTAAGTGCTGGCCTCTACAAATTGCAGCATCTAAAATCGCAATATCAATGAATGCAGCAATGATTGCTGAGATTCGGGATTTGTTTGGCGTTCTTATTATTGACGATCTTTTGTTCAGGGTTAGTATAAACATGGCAATTGATGAAGTGGTCTACGCTGTTCGAGACAGGTTTGATGTGGAGAGAATTCCTAGTGAAATGATGGCCATTATCAATTGTTGGAGAAGAACATTATCGTGGTATGATGAAGATTACGTGGCAAAGTTTGATCGTTGTTTGGAGGAAGCCGTGACCGATGAAATGAGAGGATTCTTGAAAGGCTTTTTAGAAGAACGGAGCAAGGACTTGGAAGACGGAATGATGCTCAAGGAAAGCGACTTGTATGATGCTGTGAAAAGCGCGTCGCATTATTTGTTGTCTAGGGATTGGGAAGCTGACCCTAAGTTGACAAACAGCGTAATTTGGTGGGCACAATATTATGGAGACCGTATTTTGCAATGTGACTATGAACATAGTGCAGTGTGGTTTAAGAATGAAAATAATACATTACATTACGAGTGGCAAGACCTTGCTAATCCTGAGGAGAACGAGGAATAACCAGATGGGTTTTGAAACTGTTGTGTATTGCGGCTTGACTATTTTTTTTTATTTTTATTTTAACTTCAAAAAATTATTGTTATGCTAATAAAAATTGAATTGATTTTCACTAGTGCAAAGTATTAGCATACAATCAACTATAGTAAGCAAAGCAATACAAAGCAAAACTACAAGAAACTATGGATGCCCGTATTAGTGTTTTGTATGATGATGAGACTAACGCGCCGATGATAAATGATGCAATAAATGTACTAGTAAATAGTATGCAAAAAAACATTATTACGCACAATCTTTCTAGGCATTTGAAGGCTATTATGAATAGTTGGATAAGAACACATTCATGGTATATTGATCATGAAATTAGACTGTCAAAGTTCGAGCATTGTCTTCGGAATGTAGTATCTAGGGAAATGAGACGTCATGTAATTGATCTTTTAAAAATACGCGATAAAGAGTATGAGTATGGACTTGGAAGTTCTGTCAATAAAGACGACTTGGCTTTAGAAGTTCTTCGTGTGTCTATGTCAGAATTTAGTAGTAACTATTTTTGGGATATAAACGTCAAGTTGTCTATCGAAGCAGAACGCTATCAACAAAATAACGGAGAGAGCCTAATAGATAGAGACTTTGAACGTCCTTTTTCATGGTTTAGCAAACGAACTATGTCAACACATTATCGCTTGCCTCATGTTGCTACGCACCCTAAGAATGTAATCCCATTAGAAGTATTGGCATTAGACTTCAAACATGACCCAAAATGGGAGTGCTCTATTTGCTTGGAAGTTGATTCAGTTAATCATGTTAATTTGTTTACTTCTCATTGTGTTAGAACCGCTTGTAAGCATATATTCCATATGGCATGTTTGGATGATTGTAAGCGTGTATACTTAGAGCAAAAGGAAAATCATAACAAGATATGTGTTCCATGTCCTTTGTGTCGTGCACCTATTTATTAGAGTCTTATGTGTATTGTTTTGTATTGTTTTACTTTATTAAAATTGAATTGCTTTTTTCTTTAGTTTTGACTAGTAGCCTCGGCAAATTATACAAAGGAAGCACTATGAATAATGACAATATTGCCGAGATTATGAGCTTGTTTGGCACTCTTATTATTGACGATGTGCTGTTTCGAACTATGATAAATATGAAACTCGATAAAGTAGTGGCCACTATTCAAAGCAAGTTTGATGTACAGAAACTTCCCCGAGAATTGGAGGCCATCATGAATTGTTGGATAAGAACCAATTCATGGTATACCGAGCATGGAGTGTCAAAGTTCGAGGCTTGTTTGGAGGAAGTCGTGGCAGATGAAATGACTAGAATCATGATTGACTTTTTAATCGGACGAAAAAATGCGCTCCTACACGGAGAGGCGCTCAATGAAAGTGACTTACGTGATGCTCTGAAACATGTGTCGCATGTTTTGTCCGCTATGGAGTGGGAATCGGAAATTATTTTCACATACTATGCAATGTGCTGGGCACAAAACCATAGAGATCGCATTCTGAGTTGTGACTACAATCATAATTTCTCATGGTTTAACACCGAAACAAGAGAAACACATTATAGCTTGCCTCATGTTCGCGAGTCCTTTAAAGATTTAGAGCCGCTGTTTTACGATAATTAAGCATGACACATAATAGAAACTCTTCTAATGTGTGTGATTTTTGTTAAAAAAATGTGTTTTTTTTGTTTTTTTGTTTTACTAACTTATTAACTTATTAACTACAATAATGCGTTGTTTCATTAAAAGTTATTCTTGACTTTATAAGAACATCAGCACGACATAATGGACAACTAATTTTTGGTTGGCTAGTATGCTGTTTAACAGCTTCATCAAACATTGGATATAAACATGCACTATGAAAACTATGTTTGCACAAAGTTGTAATACTATTATTAGCATCCATAGCATCTAAACAAATAGGACAATCATTTTCACATGCATCACATACTTGTGCTGCGTCTTCTTGCCTAAGATTACAAATAATAGCATAAATTTTGTTTTTTATGTATAAACAATCAACTTTGCTAGTTAATAACTCCAATGCTTTATTGTATGTATAATAAGCAAATAGTATAATCCAGTTATCTTTTTTAAACTCATCAACAAGCAAACGTAGTTGTTCTAAATCATTATGTGCCGATGCTTTAAACGTTACATAATGAAATATTTTTAATCGATTATCAGCTATGTATTGATGCATTTCACATTGTAGTGCTTGTGGAACTTGTAAGCCTCTATAATAACCGTCTTTATCTAAAAATAATGTATCAATAAACAATAGCAATCCATAGTTAGTTTTCAATTCAAAGTCATCTTCACAATAATAATGTGTATTAGTCAATACTTCATAAAATCGCTTAACATTTTGCTTATTCAAAATTATTTCCAATAAATAGTTTATAATTAGTTCATCCATACTATTTATAAGGCTTGTTTTAATTTAAGGCTTATGTAATGTGTTTGTCTTGATTATATTTTAATACAATCAAGACAAAATAAACTACAAATAATCAATTTTTTTTAGCATAATATTTATTATAAAAACAAAATAAAAACAAAATAAAAACAAAATAAAAACAAAATAAAAACAAAATAAAAACAAAATAAAAACAATATAAAAACAATATAAAAACAATATAAAAACAATATAAAAACAATATAAAAACAATATAAAAACAATATAAAAACAATATAAA
>Ga0208966_1000441_pt1 | contig 13222 bp, 26 predicted proteins | sample GreLakmeHU45MSRF_FD_187701 | JGI IMG/M metagenome (GOLD analysis project Ga0208966, IMG submission 187701) | Freshwater lentic microbial communities from great Laurentian Lakes, MI, USA - Great Lakes metaG HU45MSRF (SPAdes) | ecosystem: Environmental > Aquatic > Freshwater > Lake | place: Great...
CTAAGTGGTATAGTTCCTTGACCACAAAACCCCAGTCGCAAAAACCCAGAACAACCGCAACAACCGTATTTTTGAGAATCAATTAATGAAAGATAATGATAAAAATAATATCTTGACTTTTACGCCAAAGGATGCTAAGATTGAAATCGATGCTGAAATTGTAGATTCTTTCGTGACAGGTACGAGACACATTGATGCTTATACGGAAGCACAAAGAATCTCAAGATCATTAATGTATGGATTTGTCAAGGTATTTGAGGAAAGATATGGCATTAAGAAACCTATCTTTTTTAAAGATGCCGCAGTTTTGTCGCTTTTAATTATTGGCACAATTTTACGTCAACGTGGTATTGAGAATGCTGGTGAAGTACAACTTTTGAATGAAATTCAGGAAATGATGGACTCAAGGTCTGAAGAATCTGATGGACCTGAAGGGGAATAAATTATGATAGTAGTTGATTTTAATCAGACAGCCATTAGCACTCTAATGGCCGAACTTGCAGGCCGCAAGAGTATTGAGGTTAATATTGATTTGGTGCGACATATGATTGTCAATGCCTTAAGGTCTTACAAAAAGAAATTTGGCGCAGAATATGGTGAAATGGTTATTGCTTGTGATAACCGCCAGTACTGGCGTAAGCAATATTATCCATACTATAAGGCTTCGCGTAAGAAAGCACGTGAGGATAGCGGTTTCGATTGGAACTCTATTTTTGAAGCACTCAATCAAATTCGTAATGAGATTGAAGAGTTCTTTCCATATCCCGTAATCAATGTTGATGGTGCAGAGGCAGACGATGTTATCGCAAGTCTTGCAGCATATTCACAGACATCAAATAATGATGTACTCTTTGCCTCTTCAGAACCTTTCTTGGTTCTTTCGGGTGACCATGACTTCCAACAGTTGCAGAAGTGGTCAAACGTCAAGCAGTATTCACCGATTCAAAAGAAATGGATTACTGTTACGGACAAACCAGAACATGTTCTAATGGAGCATATTATTCGCGGTGACAAGGGTGATGGCATTCCAAATATTCTTTCACCTGACGATATCTTTGTAACGAAGGGCCGCCAAAGCCCGCTGAGGCAAACTCTTGTTGACGAATGGAAGACGCAAGAACCCGCAATATTCATTACAAATGATGTCCTGTGGCGAAACTTTCAGCGCAACCGTGAACTAATTGATTTGTCACGTGCGCCTGAAGAAATTAGTACGGCAATTATTGACCAGTACCATTTGCTGAAGAGTAGTTCTACCAAGTCTATGCTTCTAAATTACTTTATCAAATACCGAATGGCCAATATGATGGAGGTGATTGGTGACTTTTAAAGCACTTCTTACTGCCGACGAGTGTTTGAATATCATCGAAGATTTTGATAGTTCAACACAAACATCCGTTGAAACTGAGGTCTTCTATAACAACAGTATTGGTTTGTGGCAACCCGTCACTTCTCTGAAACATGTTGAGAAGTTTCAAAGAATGCTTGAACCAACATATGGACCGCTTAAGTTTGAAAACACTTACATGCGGTCTTATGTTAAAGAAAGTACGCTAAAAATACATACCGATAGACCGGGCTTGGATATTACCTTGTCGGTCTGTCTAGAGCATAACTTTGAGGGTGAATGGCCTCTTTATGCGAGTAAAGAAAAGTGGATATATCCGGAATGGAAAACATCTTTGTATAACTATACCAAGTGGAATAGTAACTTTGATTCATTCGAACTCGGTTTAGGTGATGGTTGCGCAATGAATGGTAGATTATACCCACATTGGCGAGACACTTTCACACAAACAGGTAGAGGTGTTTATATATTTTATCACTGGAGCATTGTGCAATGATATTAGGACTTGTTGGGTTTGCTGGCAGCGGCAAAGGTACGATAGGTGACTTGCTTGTAAAGAACCATGGTTATAAGACTGAGAGTTTTGCTAAGAGCGTTAAGGACGCTGCGGCAGTAATCTTTGGATGGGATCGTAGTTTGCTTGAGGGTGACACCGCCCAATCGCGAGAATTCCGCGAGACGAAGGACGAGTACTGGTCGAAGTCTTTGAAGAAATTGATAACGCCTAGAATAATCATGCAGCAACTTGGCACAGAATGTGGCCGAGATGTTTTTGGTACCGATGTGTGGGTAAGTTCGGTTGAGCGCAGAATCTCACAAGATCCGGATTCGGATTATGTGTTGACGGATGTTAGATTCCCGAACGAGATTAAAAAGATCCAAGACATGGGTGGTAAAGTCATTCGTATTACCCGAGGTCTAAAACCTGAATGGTGGAATACAGCCAGCGATAGTCCTGTACTAATGCCTTCGCTATTTCCAGAAGTACATCGTAGCGAATACGAATGGATTTCTTGCCCTTATGATATCACCTTTGATAACAACATAGATTTTAATAGTCTTTCCGCCAGGGTAGCGTCTTTGGCTCGCAATATACATATACATGTAGAAGATACATATGTTGAAGAGACGTATGTTGATGTTCTTGCTCGGTTAGCTCAGAGGTAGAGCGTATCGTTTACATCGATAGGGTCGGCGGTTCGATCCCGTCACCGAGTACCATTTTATTAGGAGTTAAAAATGTCATTAGATAATAGTAAGACAGCAAACACGTATAGAAAGTATCGTCAATTAGACCAGGCAATGAACTGGATTGTTTCCGCCAAAGAACTCACTGAGATGAAGAAGCGATTTGCCTTTGTGGTGCAATCAAATTCGGTTTTTCTCCGCTTCATTAAGTGGGGTGTAGGCGCTGAACCTGGTCTAACGGGTATTCCTGAAGGTATGCCACCGGTTAAGTTGGAAGATGTGCCTGTAGATATGGGCGATACGACACTTACAACCGAGTTTAGAAAGATTTCCACCTTCTTGGAAGGAGGACCTGTACATAATCTGACTCCATTCCGCAAAGAGTCGAACTGGATTCAGATTCTACAGGGCGTACAGTCTCTAGAAGCAAAGTTCTTGACTGATGTTAAGGACAAGAAGTTGCTAGAGGTTTATCCAGACCTTGTTGACATTCTACCAGATTTTATTCCTGGGTTTGCACAGCCTGACTTGACAATTAAGAAGAAAAGTAAACCGAAAAAGGTTATAAATAAAGTTTCTGAGCAAACAAATCAAGCATAGGAGTGTGATTTAAGTACAATGAAAGAGAACAACCCGTGGGGCTGGCACCTAATTATTGATGCAGCAGGCTGCTCATACGTAGAAGATGCCGAAAAGATAAAGGCCTTTGCCAAGGACTTGGTGAAGCGTATTGACATGACCGCTTATGGTGAACCAAACGTGGTACACTTTGGCAGTGGGCATCTAGAGGGTAATACGTTAGTACAACTAATTGAAACGTCCAATATTATTGGTCATTTTTGTGATGCGGATGGTAGTTGTTTTCTTGATGTATTCTCTTGTAAGACCTTTGATCCACGAGATGCGGTAAGGTGCTTTGAGGAATATTTCTCACCGAAGCATGTTAAGACCGTATGGTTGGAAAGATCCATTCCAGAATCAAGTTCGGATGTAACGCTAGGAATTTAAAATGAAAACGGCGATGACAGGTCATACCAGTGGTATTGGCCTTAATCTATTTGAAAAACTTAGCCCTAATGTAAAGGGATTTAGTAGAGGAACTGGATACGATATTAATTCTTACGAAGATCGCGCTAGGATAATTTCAGAGTCGAAAGACTGTGATATTTTTATCAATAACGCTTATTCTGGTTTTAGTCAGACATACATGCTGATCGAATTATTCCGTGAGTGGAAACATTTAAATAAAACTATTATTAATGTTGGTAGTCAAGCATCTGAACTTTCTTTACCGGAAGACCATCTGCACTTATTAACCTATCAAGCAGAAAAAATCGTGCTGAGAGAAATGACCAATAAACTTCAAGGATGGAACTGTAAAGTTGTTTACAAGTGGTTTGGGTACGTTGGTACTGATGCCATTAAAGCAGCATATCCACATTTTACATCCAAAGATTATATCTCAACAGACCAAGCCGCATCAATCATATTAGGCAAATGAAATTCTTCCTCTTCTTGCATAAGAGCGAAGTCTGGATTGTAAATGATCCTCAGATAGTTCCTAAACCTAGAGAACTACTTCTTCAGAGTACAAACATCGAATTAATTAGAGAAAAATCTATCTATTATGCTAGTTCCAATACGTCTGTAATTGTTGATAAAGTCAAGCAAAAGAGAACAAGACGGCATACGCCAGAAGGATTACTTCGAATTGCCTCGGCAAAGATGGGTGATAAAAATCCCAACGCTAATGGGCTTAGTGACGATCATAAAACTAGAATAAGTAGAACAATGAGAGGCACCAGAATTGGTGAAAATAATCCTATGTATAACCGCCGGCATAGAGCGGACACAATTAGGAAAATTGCCTTTAATGCATCTCTCAGACGCAGGCTGTGGTGTGTTGAACCTTCTGGTAAAACGCACTTGGTCGATGTAAGAACGTTTTCGCTGCCAGCGGGATGGCAATGGGGTAGATTCTATGATGTTTACAAGACGAATTTATAGAAGAATTTTAAGATATTTTAGGTTGACACCTTCCGGCCGGCGTGATATGATGGTAAAAATAGAGAGAAGTGAGAAAGAAATTATGAACATTTATCAAGAGATGGCACTACTTAGAAATTTAGGTAATGTTAGTGAAACCCTAGAAAAACCGAATTTAACGCCATGGGCAAGAAATCACTGGAATCTTACCAGAAACATTCTTAAGAGGAAACTCTTGCAGATGCGAGCATTTAATAATGCCTCTTCGTCTAACGGTAGGACGATGGACTTTGACTCCATTAATCGAGGTTCGAATCCTTGAGAGGCAGCCAGTTTTAGGAAGGGTGGCCGAGTGGTTTATGGCTCTAGTCTTGAAAACTAGCGAGGGTGAAAGTCCTCCGTGAGTTCGAATCTCACCTCTTCCGCCAACATATATAAAACGGGGCCATAGCTCAGTTGGGAGAGCGATTGCTTTGCAAGCAATAGGTCGTCGGTTCGATCCCGTCTGGCTCCACCATTTTGTTTTAATAAGAAATGTATTGCGATGACAACTAGAGATTTTACAGATGCTAGAGTTGCGATTATAAACTCTAGCCTTACTTCTTCCGTCTACATCGGAGCAGATTCAATTCGCTATAGAAAAAATGACATGTGGTACGCTAGGTATTCCACTGTCATTATCCTACATATTGATTCGAATCGCGGTTGCCAGTTGTTTCATGAAAGCATTGAAGAGCGAGACTATGGCAGTTTGCGCAATCGTCTAATGCGTGAGGCCAATATGACCATTGAAGCAGCCTTGCAAATTCTTGATGTGCTAGGTGACCGTAAACTTGAAATTCATCTAGATATCAATCCCAATCCGAAATATAAATCCAACTCGGCCGTTAAAGAGGCTTTAGGATGGGTAAAGGGGTCTACTGGTGTAGATGCGAAGATTAAACCTTATTCTTTTGCAGCCACACATGCAGCAGACCACGTAACACGAAATCCTTTTGGGGCATACAACTGATGAAAATTTTTATTAGCATTGCATCATACAGAGATCCGCTTCTAAAATACACACTAACAGAAGCGTACAATAATGCAGTGCATAAAGATAATCTGTTTTTTGGAGTAATTGAACAGGCAAGTCCCGAAGAGGCTATTGACACCAACTCTTTTACGTTTAATAAACAAATTCGTTACGTCAGGATAGATCCACAGCACAGCAGAGGTTGTTGCTGGGCAAGGTCGCTTGCACAAACTCTATACAATGGAGAAGATTTCTTTTTCCAAATAGATTCTCACATGGGGTTTGATAAGGGCTGGGATATTTGGTTTATTAACTCAATGCATGAGTTAATGAAATATCATAAGAAACCAATAATTACAGGTTATCCTCAAGCTATTACTGCACTTAATGATGATATTACTAACCCTATTGTAAAACAGTCAAACGACGATAATAGTGGAATGTTTGTTCTTGTTGCAGAGAGAGAGAATGCTTTTATTGATAGTTATTATCTCGGAACAAAATCTCACTGGATCAAAACTGATGACAATTTATTACATGGGTATCTTTTGAGTGCAAATACTCTATTTACTGTTGGCGCATCAATTGAAGAGGTTCCATATGATCCATTTTTGTTTTTTAGTGGTGAAGAACATTCTTTAGCTCTGCGTTATTGGACGCACGGTTATAATATTTTTCATGGTAAAAAATTGCCAACATATCATTACTATGGTAGAGAATATAGAAAACTTTTCTGGGATTCAAATGAAGATTCCACTAGATCACAAAAATGGTGGGAATTAGATGGCCGGTCTAAAAATAGACTAAAGGAAATTGTGACAGGAAATCTAAAAGGAATATATGGAATCGGTACAGAACGATTTTTAAAAGATTATATGCGGCTTACTGGTATAAAATACGATCTAGGTTTTTGCGAGCCATGTGCATATGATGGATCAAATATTTTTTCTCGAAACTACAGAGAGAAATTGACTTACTCTAAAACCTCTTCTGGAATCCCACCTATACCAGAAAGAATACGAACGCCAGACATAAAAAAAAGGTTGACAAACAACTGAAGTTGTAGTAATATAAGTAAATAGAAATTGCCCTTGTAGCTCAGTTGGTAGAGCGCCACACTTGTAATGTGGATGTCAGGAGTTCGAATCTTCTCGGGGGCACCATAATTGTGGTAGTTCTGGTGACTGAATGTGGTGTCCCTGATCGGACATACAGACTTGATCAGAAGTTAAGCAGGGGTTCGATTCCCTTGACTATCATTATTCCGTGGTGGCGCAGTGGTAGCGCAGTTGACTGTTAATCAATTGGTCGTTGGTTCGAATCCAACCCGCGGAGCCAAATTTGGCCTCATAGCTCAGCCGGATAGAGCAACAGCCTTCTAAGCTGTGGGTCGGGGGTTCGAGTCCCTCTGAGGTCGCCAAGAGCGCGAGAGTGGTGGAACGGTATACACAACAGACTTAAAATCTGTCGCCAATGGCTTGCGGGTTCGAATCCCGCCTCTCGCACCAATATAAATAGTAGAGTGAAAATGTTTTATGAGGAATAATCCCTATGATTGTCGAATGCGGATTCAGCGACAATAGACAGAAGTTTGAAATAGTTATACCAGAAAATAAACGCATCGGCATCATGTTAAGTAGTGGTGCTGATAGTGCTATTTTGTTGTATCTTCTGTGTCTTGAATTGCAGAATCCAGGACGTAGCATAGAGGAAATAAAATACATTTTCACCGTACCTAAAACGGACGGAGCCGAATTGCACTCTCCCAAAATTGTAGATTGGATCAATGAAAGATTGAAAATTAATTTACCACAGCCAACAATTTTTGGCGCAAAAAATGTGCATACCTTGCATCATTCCAAACAAGTTGGTGACAGTATTACCGCAATTTATGATGAATATAATCCAGAACATACCGATCTTTTTCTATTTCTCGCCGATCAGAGGCCTGTACCAAAACCTTGGATAATTGAAGGCGTTTATCCATTTAGAGTTGATGAGAATCTTTATCCTGAGTTTATAAGTCTACCTTTTAACCATTTGGATAAATCGCATACAATTGATCTCCATTACATGTTCAAAACAGAATCTTTGTTGGAACTTTCACATTCGTGTACACAAAAAGACAGCGGCCGTTGTAATCGCTGCTATCACTGTTTAGAGCGCCAGTGGGCGTTTGAACGTTTAGAGAAGATGGATCCTGGAGTTAACTGATGCTTAACATCTCAGAATACATTTCTTCATTCGGAGATTTCATTGAGTTAAATTTGCCTAATTGGGACCAAGAAACAATCGAGGCGGTGAAGAATGAACCCGACTGGATTTACTATAACAGGTTTAAACCGGGGTTTAATCGCTGGGCAATTCCTCTTGTATCGCCAGACGGTTCTTATAATCCAGATTATGTGGGAAGTCTAAATGATTATTACCAAAATACGGGAAACCTGGTAGAAGAAAAAGACTTCAAATTTAAAACCCCCATTGTCTCCAAGTATCCTACAATTCAAAGATCGCTAGACTTCTGGGGTGAAGATGTTTGTAGATCGCATATCCTTAGACTTGATAAGGGTGGGTTTTTCCCACCTCACCGCGATTCAACATGGGTAATGCCAGTGAATATGTTTCGCATTGCCATACCGCTCATGAATTTTGGGCAATATCAGGCTAAATGGTATTTGGAAGATAAACCTCTGAATTTTGAGATGGGTAAGTTCTATTTCATCAATACCAGCAAAATTCATCATCTTTTTTCTTTCGTGGATAACGCTATAATTGTCATATTGTCCGTGCAAGTCACTGATTCCTCTATCAAAAAACTTATCGCCCATCATAGCATTTATTGAAGAAATAGCTTGACTTCTGCTCGGTTTTAGTGTAGGATGAGACCATAGACTGAAAAATGGAGAGATTATGAAGATTGAAGTTCAATATTTTGATTATGAATCAAACACTTACGTGCCTACCGCAATGGTGGATGCACCAGATTCCAGTGTCGAAGATGCCCTAGAGTATGCCTTCCGCTGGACACAAAACATTGACGGTTCTTGGTCGATGAAACTAGGCCTAGATGGTAACGATAGCGTCACCGTGCTTGCTCCGTTTCCCCGAGACGATAGGGGTAAGCAGTGGGGTCACCGTAGTAGTATGACGGGAGATCGCTTCCAGATCGTTGGAGGCGCTCTGTACGAGTGTGCCTCTATGGGGTTCAAGCTCGTAACCTCTTGATTTTAAACGGTTTAATATTTTCAATTATTTTCATTCCGGTGGTTGCCTTTTACTCCAATATCTGTATAATGGTATCATAAAGTGAGAGATGAGAGAGAAATTGATGTACACCTTTGATGACAATATTGTAAGCGACCTTCACAAGGACGCTTACGGGTTTCGCCCCAGCGAGTATTTCTGGTCTAGCTGGACTGGCAGCAGCGATGCTGAAAAGCAGGTGGTTTGGGACAACCTAATCATTAACCTTGACCGCGAGATGGAAAGGGAGCGTGAGGCTCAAGCCGCCGCTATCGTCCGTTTTGAAGAGCGGATTCTTGACACCATGTCGGTCGTGGTCAGTGCCGACCGTGGTGATGTCGTCCGTTATTTTGCTGACATGGAAGGTTGTGATGACGACCTTGAACATCTTGAGTATCTGATGGGTCTACCCTACGGTTACATTACCAAGGAATTTGGTCGTTTTGTGAAGAAGGCTGCTTAATATGAGAACTAGTAAATCATTTGTTGGTAAAGTTCCCGTTGTCAAGGGGGAAATTCGAGTAACCGGCGATTTGGTACTTGCGCGTCTCCAGGTTGGGCCCGGCGAGAGAATCAAGTTTGCTTTTCGTGGTCCCCGTAACCCTCAAATTGGTGGTTCTCAGGCGTATTGTCTGAAGCGTAATGCCTACCAGGCGGACATGTACATTTACGCAAATAGGAGAATTTAGATGATGGTTAATCAAGAATTTTTGATAAATATAGTTGGTGGCCCGGAGGTTGCCAAGCGTATAATTCTAGGTGAAATCGACGTTATGGAATCAGGAGCATTTGATGCACTTTTTGAACACTATCTGCCAGAAATGCCGTACGGTACAGCAAAAGCTAGAGATGGTTGCCCTATCCAGTGGATTGGTGACCAGTTCTCCGATGATTTGCGAGACTGCGCCTATTTTGGTATTGACTTATTTGCTGAACCGCGGGTAAAAGAAATTTAACAATGCGTAGTGCCGATGACGAGGAGATTCTGACTTGGGTTAAGGTCAACCGAAATCCGGTGGCCCGCAAGTTGCGTGATCCTGAGTTTAAGCAAAGAATTGTGCCGGAGTATAAACAGTACAACCGTAAGAAAGTTAAAATGCGTGATTGGTATGAAACCCAAGAATGAGGCAATAGTTGTTTATGACCCGGAATGGAGTGATAACACCGTTGTCTTCATTCTACATGAGGGTTTGATAGTACAACGTTTTCATTTTGGTAATTATTCGGTCGCACAAACATTTGCGAAAGATTACAACTTGAATCAAGAAAGAGCTTAATTATGTATAATAGATTTGACCTTGAAGAGTCAATGATGTCCTGTTGGCATATTATGGAAGATATTAAACTATTAAACGAAGACGTTATGGAAAGTCCTAAAGAATTGAGCCGAGACGAAATTTGTAATTATTTACAGGGTCTAGAAACAATCTACGGCCGCCGATTTGAAAAAATGTCTCGCATCTTTGAAATGTTGATTGCAGAAGCAAAAATCATTTAACATAACAATAAGAGGTCTGTATGTTATTAATAACAGGCGCGAAACTGGAAAAAATGGACCGCAAACTTATTCGTTTGTATGCCCGTTTTGTACTCAATCGTTATGTAACAAAATCCATTCAATCGAAATCTGTTGTTAACATTAAGGTTCTTACCAATGACTCTTTTTATAAGGAGGCAGTGGATAAGGACTATAATGCTTGGATGACCTATGACAGAAACGTTGATGGTACACGGTATTTCACAATTAAGATGAACTTAAAGTTTATCAAATCAAAGGCAAAAAGACCGCATACCAGAATGAAGGCGTTTTTAACGGACTTAGGTCACGAACTCATACACGTTAAGCAATATCTGAATGGTCAAATTTTTGATTATGCTAACGGAGACACTCGCTACGGCGGAAAAGTTTTCAGCGGTGAATATTACGAAAACGAAGAATCTTATTATGAATCGCCTTGGGAAATCGAGGCATACGGCCGAGAGACTGGGTTGTACAAATTGTTTTATAACAAAATGAAAGAAGACGGCATTTACTAGTTGCCGTCACTATATCATATAACATGCCCATATGGCGGAATTGGTAGACGCGCTGGTTTTAGGTACCAGTATTGCAAGATGTGGGGGTTCGAGTCCCTCTATGGGCACCATTTTCCATGACAAAAAAAAGTTAGTAACCAATTATGATCAAATTGAAGACCTTTTACGAGACCTTGGTAAATGATCAAGGCATTTCTAAACTGATTAGATTTTTGGAAGTTTCTACGTGCCTTGCCGTTTTACTAAACATTATTCATCACTGGTAGTGGTTGACAGTATCACATAAGTAGTGTAGAATGATTTTAGAATACGGAGATTGGCGCAGTCTGGTAGCGCATCTGGTTTGGGACCAGAGGGTCGCAGGTTCGAATCCTGCATCTCCGACCACTTTGACTATTATATAGGAATTATATGATTAATCGAATATTGATTTATGGACGACCTGGTGCAGGTAAGACCTTTCTTGCGGAGATGTTAGAAAGAAATCTGGGTAATAAAGCTGATTTTTGGAATGGCGATTTGGTTCGTACTGTTGCAAATGATTGGGATTTTTCTGTAGAGGGTAGAGACCGGCAGGCGCGCCGTATATTATCTTTTACACAATCTTCCCGAGAAAAAGGTAAAATTGCCGTTTGTGATTTCGTATGCCCTAAAAATGAATGGCGCGAATTGTTTCGAGACGATCAAACGCTCTTTGTATATTGTAACAGAACACCAGTACGAGACTTTGCCGATACCACGGCGATGTTTGAAAGCCCGGAACCTGGAGACTTTCACTATCATGTGGTCGATACCACAGATATTTCAACAATTGTTAGCAACTTAATGTCGAGGTTAGGAATAGTTTTTGATAGTATCAAACCCACAGGCATGTTGTTAGGTCGGTATCAACCTTGGCACCAAGGGCATCAGGCCTTGTTTGAAAAAGTTTTGGCAAAACATGGCCAAGTTGCGGTTATGATTAGAGATATGCCAATCGATGAAAAGAATCCTTTTTCACCTTACGAAGTGTCAACAAATATACAAAAAAAATTAATTGAAACTGGCCACGCCGGTAAATTTACGATAAAAGTTGTGCCGAATGTGGTTGACGTATGCTATGGTCGTGATGTAGGATGGACAGTAAGTAAGATTGATCTGTCTCCTGAAATTCAGGCCATCAGTGCTACCAATATACGTAAAGAAATGAGAGATAAAAATGTCCAATGATTTTGAAACTATGCCACTAGGCACTATAGCAGAAATTACTAAGATGCGTAGATTATCCGCAGAATTGTTTCTTCTGGCACTAAGACACAAGACTGAAATGCCTTATGAGGTCTCTTCGAAGATCGAAGAGATTAGACGAATGTATGTTTGGTTGAGTGAAGAATATCCAGTAATAGTATCCTGAGTCATGGCGGTGCCATTTGGAGGAACAATCAAGATGAATTGGGATGAACTTTTTATAAAGCAAGCAAATCTAATTGCTCAAAAAAGCAAGGACAAATCAACTAAGGTTGGTTGCGTAATTGTTGGTCAAGACAATGCGGTACTTTCGATGGGATTTAATGGATTCCCTCGCGGTGTTGAGGAGTCGAGTGCCGAAAGATGGGAACGACCTGAGAAGTACGAATGGGTCGAACACGCCGAGCGTAATGCTATCTTTAATGCGGCAAGGCACGGCATCAAACTTGCTGGTGCTAGAGCGTATCTAAACTGGGGTGGTGTGCCATGTTCCGAATGTACACGCGCCCTTATCCAAGCAGGCATCACTGAAATTATTGGACCAAATATTCCCTTCAATGGTAAAGGTGTTGGTGCAGGATACAATACAAAATATAGTCAAACAATGTTGAACGAGGCTGGCGTTGCCTTAAGGATCGTAAATGAAATCGCTGAACTTTGATGAGTGTCTAAAATGGAGTTCGACAATTGCTCTGGTACTAGGTGCAATTTTGACCTCTATGAATGCTTACCCTTATAATATTATTGTGTCCTTTTTAGGTAATCTTGGATGGTTCTGGGCAGGCTGGCGCATGAAAGAACCTAGTCTTTGGTCTGTTTCACTCTTCCTCTTGGTTGTATATGTCGCAGGGATTATTCATGCGTATAATTGATGACGTAAAGTTGGACTACAATGACGTATTGATTGTACCTAAGCGAGGTACAGTACCTAGCAGAAGTCTTGTGAACCTGAACGTTCAGTACAACTTTGTGAATGGTGATTTGTTTCGAGGTGTGCCCATTATTGCTGCCAATATGGACGGCGTAGGTACTTTTGAGATGGCCAAGTCTTTAGAAGAATTTGAATGTAGTGTGGCGCTTTCTAAGCATTACACAGAACAAGAACTGGTTGAGTATTTTAACGGTTGGCAGAAACAAAGGCCAATTTATTCTCTAGGCATCAGCGAAAGTGATGTGGT
>Ga0208966_1000445_pt1 | contig 13130 bp, 10 predicted proteins | sample GreLakmeHU45MSRF_FD_187701 | JGI IMG/M metagenome (GOLD analysis project Ga0208966, IMG submission 187701) | Freshwater lentic microbial communities from great Laurentian Lakes, MI, USA - Great Lakes metaG HU45MSRF (SPAdes) | ecosystem: Environmental > Aquatic > Freshwater > Lake | place: Great...
CGCCTCATAAATCTCAATCGCCTCATAAATCTCAATCGCCTCATAAATCTCAATCGCCTCATAAATCTCAATCGCCTCATAAATCTCAATCGCCTCATAAATCTCAATCGTCATCATCTTATTCGTTACCTTCGTCATCTAAAGAATTTTCACAATTAGATTTATATTATCCTGATATGGATGATGAAAATTTTGAGAAAAAAATAGCAAAAAATAAGGAATTTTCAATACATAAAATAAGTAAGTTTCCAACTATAAGAACTATAGAAGATTTCAATAGAGTATCTAATGAATTATGTGGTAAATTTGAAACAACCCTATATCAACATTTTATAAGTCAATATCTTTCATATAGAACTCCATATAGAAGTATTATGTTATATTATGGCGTTGGTGTTGGTAAAACTTGTACTGCTATTACACTAACAGAAGCATTATTATCAACAAAAATAATGGATACTACAGAACCGCATATATGGGTAATAATGCCTCAAGCATTAGAAGAGAATTTCAGTAAGGAAATTTTTAATTATGATTTTAAAACCTTTAAGGAGTTATTAAATCAATGTACTGGAGATAATTATATTAAATTACTCAATATATATGAAAACGCATTTAATAATGATAAAAATAAAAAAGATAATATTAATATTAAAAATTTATTAAAGAAAAGATATGAAATATTTACATATGATAGTTTCATGAAACGTATTAATGAAAAATATAATGATAAGATTGTAGAGAATAAGGTAATTATTATAGATGAAGCACATAATATTAGAAGCACAAATAATAAAGAAAAAGGAACTTATAGTACTCTAAAAAAAATATTAGAAAAAGGAAATAATAATAGATTAATATTATTATCAGCAACACCTATGTATAATGAACCGAGAGATATATTAGACCTCTTTAATTTAATGCTAATAAATGATAAACGCGATAATATTTTAAAAGAATATTATAAAGTATTTAATAATAATAATAAATTTAAATTCGATGATAAAACAAAAATATTAATAAAACTATTATCATCTAATTACATTTCATATTTAAAAGGTAAAAATCCATTTACATTTGCATTAAAATTAAAAGCATCATATAATAGTAATATAAAAATATTAAAAACAGAACCTTCTAAAGACCCTTCAAATAATCCTATATCTACGAAAGAATTAGGATGGCTTGAATATATAACTGATGATATTGTAATTTCAAATCTTGGAATATATCAAAAAAATAAGATTGATAAATTAAAAAATGTAATAAATAAAATAAACTATAATAATGTTGAGGAAAATGATGATAATGAATTAAACGGCGATTTAGATGATAAATCTCAAGGTACTCAAGGAGTACAAAATCAAAATATGAAATTATTACAACCTATGAATATTGTATACGATAATGATATAGGTAAAATGGGTTTTAATACATTTTTTAGAAATGTTGAAGGTACAGCGAGTATATCAGTAAAATATGCTGAAAAATATAATAATGCCTTATATCCAACAGAAGAATATTTAGGAAAATATTCGGGTAAATTTCTAAACATTTGTAATATAATTAGAAAGTCTGATGGAATAGTAGTTATATATTCTAGATTTGCGTGGGCAGGTATAATACCTCTGGCAATTTGTTTAGAACATTTAGGTTATTCTCGGGAGGGTACAAATAATATATTGAAAAATCCCGATATTGTTAAAGATAAACCCATATATAAAGACGTAAGTAATCCAAAATACTGTATATTGACGAGTGATAAAAAGGAAATTATGGGTTCAACTACTATAAATAATTTAATAAAGAAAATTAATAATGATAAAAATATAAATGGAAAGGATATTAAGGTTATATTAATAACACAAGTCGCGAGCGAAGGACTCAGTTTTTATAATGCTCGCGAAATTCATTTAATAGAACCTTGGTATCATTTTAATAGACCTGACCAAATTATAGGAAGAGGCATACGTAATTGTAGACATCAAAATTTACCATTTGAAAAACGAAATGTTACTGTATTTATGCATGCTAGTGCTAACGATGACAAAGATGATATTAATACAGAAACAATAGATATACATGCTCTAAGAATATCTACGCGAAAATATATAGAAAGTAAGGAAATAGATAAGATAATATCTAATAATTCTATTGATTGCTCTTTAATGAAAAATCTCAATTATTTTCCTAAAAATATATTTGAAATGGGAAAAGTTGATATATTGACATCGCAAGGAAATAAAATAAAATATGAATTAGGTGATAATATAAATTTAGAACCTTCATGTGGCAATGAAAAAGATAATAATCGTGATACTCGTGATAAATCAGGATATAGAAGTGATGTCTATAAACATCTTTTAAAAAGAACTAAGAATATTATTAGAGAAAAAATAATAAAATTAATACAAGATAATATATATTATATATCATATGAGGATCTTATAAAAGGCATTGATGTAGATAAAGAAATTATAATATATGCTATAAATAATTCTGTAAGACCTAATATATTAATAGAAAATTACTACATAGAACATCATAATAACGGAATTAAAATAACAATTATAAATGATGAAGTTAATAAAATTGAAAAAATTAAAATAAAGATAGATGAACAAGATTTAAAAGAAGATATTGTAAGTAATTTCGAAGACAAAATGAATGAAAATATAGATAATATATTGAAATTGATAGATATTAATTATGATAATATAATTAGTACTACAATTTCTATATATTTTAATTTAAATGACAAAAAATTCAAATTTTTACTTGAATATATTATAACTAATTATAGCAACTTAAAAGAAAAAAATGTATTATATATTGTTAAGTGTTTAGATTCACAAGGTATCTTAATTAGGAAAAAAGATATGCTTTCTTATAATAAGTATAATAATCAAGATTATATAGGATATATTAATATATATAATGTAGAATCAAAAGATCGTGAAGATATTAATAATCTAGATATATCACTATATAATAATATAGAAAAGAAATGGGTAGAATCATTGACAATTACACAACAAAAAGAATTTTCTAAAAATCGCAGTAATGATATAATGACAATACCTGAAAATATGGAATTAGAAGAAATGCCATGGGGTATTATAGAACCCCAATATTTTAAGAAGGAAAATATAATTAAAAATAATTTTAAAATATTCTCTACAGATGCTATAGTAGGTAAAGGAAAAAAAATAGGTCGCGTGTGTTCATTTTATAATAAAAAAGAACAACATACTTTTATTAAACAATTAGAGAAGGATAAGATATCTGTTAAAAACTTTAAAGATATAAAAGATTTATTATGTAAACATATAGCATATAAATTAATGGAAAATAAAAAATTAATATTATTACCACTATTTAAACCCTTGAAGATTTAGATATATTATATCATTATAATACCATTATTTTTATTATATATAATATTTTTATTATTGTAAACAACACATTTATCAAATAAGAAAGATATAAATAATACAGTTGACTTATTAAAACGGTTATTAGCAATTCCAGACATTATTTCAGCACTCTTAGTTATACCAAAAACTTTATTGAATTCTTTAGAAGATACAAAATTTATTATTTTTTCTCTTACATCATCTCTAAATGTTTCATATGTCTGCGATTCTTCTAAAATAATTTTCATAGGACTATTTATATTTTTTTTAACCTTATTATTAACTTTATTAGGATTATTAACTTTATTAGGATTATTAGGATTATTAGGATTATTAACTTTATTAGGATTATTAGAGTTAACTCTATCTACTACAATAGTAGATATCTTATCTACAGGCATATCATTAATATCTAATTCTACAGGGACAACCTGATTTCTATCTTCGAGGATAGAATAATCGCGTTTGTCTACAGGGATATTAGGTTTAACAATATCTACAGGGATAATAGCATTAACTCTGTCGGCTATGACAGGAATAACATTAAGAACTTTTGGAATTAAATTAGACTCTTTTTTATTGTATTGACAATACTTATCATATAGAACAGGGTCATTACACTTCCATACTATATTTTTTTTATCTATTGACTCTGGTAATTTATTAGTTAAGATATTTATCATACATTAATATATAATATAATTTATATATCATTTTTTATTTAATTATTTATATTTAATATCTTTTTATGTAATTACATATTCTTCATATGTTAATTCATTTTCTAATATATTTATTGGTATTATGTTATTTTGTTTCATAAACTTCTTTTTAAGCAAATAGAATTTCATACTAGATGAAAATTTCTGTCGTATATTATTATCAACATTATCTTGTTCTATTATTTTATTATTATTATCAACATCTTTAACACTTATAGTTTCATTAAGAAGACTTTTCATTAATTCATATTTAGTAATTTCATTTTGAGATTTAATACAAAATAATATATAATTATTAAGTTTTTTGAGTGTTTCTTCATTTAACCAATTAAGATTAATAAAAACGCCATTATTATTTTTCGTATAATTTTCACCAGTTTCTAATATTATTTTGAACAACTCTATAATTTCTACATTAGTTAACTTATTTACACTGTTTTGTATATTTTTGCATAATTCTTTTTTATTCATTATATATAATAAATATATAATTCTATTTATATAATATCATTTATTCTTCTGCAAAATCATCATATTCAGCATAAGATTCATCCTCATCTATATCATCTTCATCTATGTCGTCTTCTAATTCATCATCTTCTTCTTCATCTTCGTCTTCATCTTCCTCAATATCATCATCAAATTCTAAACCACCTATAATTTTAGTACTTTTACCTTTGTTTAACTTGTAATTATTACCTTCATCATCTTCATCTTCTTCATCTTCGTCATTAAACATTTCTATTCCATCATAATTATTATCATCTATTTCAGAATTATCTTCTTCATCTATAGATAAATTATCATCATCTATCTCTTGAACTTGAATAATATCATCTTTATCTTTAATTATTTTACCTATAATAGATATCATTTTATCATATAAGGTAAACTTTTTACCACATACTTGAACATTAACATGGTCGCCTATATTAATATTATCAATATTAACATCAGATTGTATTCCTGATGTAATTTTGGGTATAATCACTTCTAAAATAGCCATATCTTCGTATATTCCGATTGCTCTTAATCCTAAATTATTCTTTGCTTTAACCTCGCATTTAATAATAGAATCCTGTGCTGGATTACATATTTCTGCTACGCAACTTAAATCAAATGCTATATTACCATTTAAATGTGATTCTTTAAAATATCCTGCTGAACGTTTTATAATCTTAATACTATCTTTTTTAATATAACCATGCTTACTACAACAGTTCTCTAATGTGCTTCTAACTTTATTATAAACTATTGAATCAAAACCTTCTGTCATTTCTGAAGGAACAAGGATAATAGTAGTATTGAACTTAATAGGCATAAACATTTTATTAATAGGCATTTATAAATATGTTATTAATCTATAAGAATATATCATTTTTTTATTTATATATTAAAAATTGATATATAAAATCTATAATATCTATATTTATTAGAGAATATACATAATGGAAATATCAAAAGATGATGAAATATTTTCAATTATAGATACACATACTTCGCTAAATCAAGAAAATAGTTGCGAATGTTTAATTAAATTAACTAATTCAGGAGAATGGACGGAAAAAGAGTTTGCTAATTTTATAAATGTAATGAAGACAGAAGAATATGATGAAAATATAGATAGACAAACATTGGAAGTAATAACAGAAGATATTATATTAGAAATACGCGAAAATAGTAATATATCAAAATATTTGCGAAATCCTACATATATAAATTATAAGGATACTAATATATCTTTTTATAAATATAAGATTCTTTTAAAAAATAATTACGATAACTTATTTAATTCTAACTTATTATTTAAATCAACTGTAAAAAAAACTATTGATAAAGAGAATATATCTGATAATTGGAATGATAAGAAAAAATTCTTTAAAATTAATAAACGTATATTTTATACAGATAAAAAAACGAATATCCGTTTTATTGCGAATATTTGCAAATGCAATAAATATGATTATGAAGATACAGGAATTGAAGAATTACATAATAATATAGTAAGTTCTAAGATTATAAAATCTTCCCGAAAATATGAGTTTTATATAGATATAACAAATGCTTCCAAAGATAATATATTACACTCTTTAATTAAAATGGAACAGTCGTTATATCTTACACCCTTTATAATATCTAAAAAACAACAGAATGATGTTATAATAAAATATTCGGGTCTCGTTTCTAAAGATATTAGTATGCGTTATAATTATAATAATCGCAATAAAAAACAAGATATAAATAAACCTGTTCTTTTAACCCCTAAACCAGTTACTTTGGAAAAAATTAATATTTTAGAACCAGACGAATATACAGGAATTAGTATTTTATCAGAATATACAGTAACAGAAAAAGCCGATGGAGAACGATTATTGATGTTCATAGATGATGTTGGAAATATATTTTTAATTGATAATACTTATATTGTGATTGATACAGGACTTCATTCTACAAAGGAATTATATAATTCATTAATTGATGGCGAATTTATATCTTGTGATAAAAGAACAGATAAATCTAATACAGGATTATTTGCAGCCTTTGATATATATTATTATGGTGGTAAAAAAATCACAAGTCTTCCGCTTATTGAAGATGAATCAAGCGAAAATAGTCGTTATAAATATTTAGTAAATACTAAAAAAAATATTAAATCAAGGGATACTAATAATTCTATTGATTATATCGTAAAAGAGCATTTGTATAGTAAAAATATATTAGAAGATTGTGATAATATATTAAAAAAAACATCTAAATATTCTTATAGTATAGATGGTTTAATATTTACACCTGCAAAATTGGCGTTATTATCTTATTATAATAATAAACCTGTAGAAATAACTGAGAAACTCAAGTGGGATAGAGTATTTAAATGGAAACCACCCGAACAAAACTCGATAGATTTTTTCGCAAAGTTTGAAAATATTATTACGATAGAAGGTGAGAAATATAGAGAGATATCTCTAATGGTAGGATATAATTCTAAACAATATGGAAAATATACTATAAATGAAGCGTTGCGTCAAATATATGATGAAGAATATAGAAAAATAAATAATGAACAAAACTATAAATATAGTTTAAAATTATTTAAACCTGCTAAATATTATTCGGTGGGTGTAGAAAAATCCTATATAAAATTAAATTCACACGACGAAGCACGTTGTGAAAGTGGAGAATTGATTGATGGTGACAAAATTATTGAATACCGATATTTATTAGATGAAAATATAAATCCTTCAATGCGATGGATTCCTATGCGTTTGCGAGAAGATAAAATGAGAATATATAATACTACAAATGAAATTTCAAAAACGGCCAATGATTATTCTGTCGCTATAAATATATGGGATTCCATACATAATCCTGTTACAGAAAGTATTATTCGTGGAAAAACACCTACTATAAAAATGGATATAAACAATGAATTATTACAAGCAGATGATATATATTATTCGCGAAAAATTAATAGAGTTGAATTATTATCTGTAAGTATGCAACAGTTTCATAATATTTGTATTAAAAATATGTTATATGCTGAAAGAAAAAATAAAGGATATTTGTTAGAATTAGCATGTGGCGAAGGCGGAGATATGAATAGATGGGTAAATAATGATTATAAATTTGTTCTAGGAATTGATTATGTTAAATATGGAATATATAATACTGAATCAGGTGCTTATAGTCGTCTTATTAATAAAAGGGTTGAATACTTTAATAATAAATATAAAAAGTTTCCATTAAGATTTCCAGATATAGTATATGCCGCAGGAGATTGTGGTAAATCAATAATTAACGGAGAATGTTCATTATCTATAGATGATCAAGAAAGTGCTAATATTTTGCAATTAGTTTTAAATAAAAAAGGGGCGAATGTCCCTAATTATTATAAACATATTGTTGGAAAAGGTGCTAATGGTTTTGACATTTGTTCGTGTATGTTTGCTATTCATTATTTCTTTGAAACTGAAGATAAAATAAATGGATTTTTAAATAATGTTAGAACTATGTTGAAACAAGGAGGTGAATTTGTATGTACATTTATGGATGGTAAAAGTGTAGTTGATGCTATAAATGCTAATGGTGGTGATATGGTAGAAGGGCGTAAAAAACTGAATAAATATAATGAGGATAAGGGTGTTCCTCTATGGGCAATTATTAGAAGATATGACAAAGATATTGAAACTGACTTTAAAAAGAAGGTAGATGTTTATATAGAAGCGACTAAAAAATTTATTCCTGAATTCATTGTTAATTTTGATGTGCTTATTAGAAAATGTAAGGAATATAATCTTGAATTAGTTGAAAGCGAATTATTCTCTCAAACATTTAATAAAATTAAATCTAAATATTTAGATATTAATGTGAAAAAGAATAATATATATAATATTATTACTGACCTCGATAAAGAAGAAGAACTTAAACAGTTCAGTTTCTTTAACCGTTGGTGTATATTTAAGAAAGTGTAGTCATAGAGTAAGATATCCGATATTATTAGCACCCCCTTATATACAATCGTATAACCTTGAGACAACCAATAATTTACTATTTTTTAATTTTAGAATTTGAGTACATAACTTTATATTTTCTAATATTTCAAAAGTTTTTTATAAATTTCTAAATAAATAAAGTTATGTACTCAAATTTTATTTTGATATTTTTGAAAGATTCTTGGTTGTACGGACATTTTGCTAATACCTGCCTTTCTTCTAATAAATCAACATCATCTTCAAAAACTTATAGTAAATCTCATTAACATCAAAAAATGTGTTATATATGGTAAATACGGTCATTATGAAACAAATTGTAATTACTTTTAGTAAGGAAAAATTCTATATCATTATCATTTATAATATAATTTATTTTACTCGCTTTCTAATATTTCATAAGTTATAGTAAATGCCTTATTCGTATATAAGACATTATTTATTTTTATAGTTATAATTAAGATGATATTATTTTATAGCGCGGAATGTAATCATAGTAAAATGTTGTTAGATAATGTTACAAGATATGATAAAGAAAGGAAAATAAAATTAGTACCTATAGATGAATTAAAAAAACAAAATATTAATGTTGAAAAAAAAATACATACAATACCTGCGTTTATGATACTTCCAAGTAAAGAATTATTATTCGGCAAAGATGTATTTGATTATTTATTATTACCTGGAAGAGGAATATTATGTAATAGTCAAAATACTAGATTAGATAAAAATATAACAGATAATAAATCTGTTATAGATAGTTCTATAAAACCTATGGAAAATATTAATAATGAAAATGATCCATCGGCATTTGCTCTTAATAGTTCAAAATTATCAGATAATTTTTCAACAATAGAAGATAATGAAGGCAATACTATATGTAATGATAAAAATTATAATTGGGATTTTATAAATAATGATAAAAATATTACTGATGGTATATCTAATATTAATATTAATTATGATGATAATAAGAAATCTTCAATGCCTTCTATAGAACAACTTATGAAAGAAAGAGATAATTTAAAATTATAAATATATATAAGGAATATTAAATATATTTTACTATAGAGATAATGTCAAATCAATATGTATTTAATCAATATTACATAGATTTTATTAAAAGATTAAAACAGGCAGCAAAGAAGATGAAAGAAGATAATAGCGAGAATGTAGAAGATGAAAATATAGAAAACCAAAGAGAAAATAATTATTTATTTGCCAAAAAAATAATTAAAAGTATAAAGTCTAATTATGTTACTTTTGATAAATCTTCTGACGAATATATTAAATATATCAATTCTCTTCCAGAAAATTTTTGGACTTCTTATGCTGATGCTGAGGAAAGTACAATAGATGATTGGTTTGATTTAGATGATGTTAAAGATGTTGAGATATTTACTAATATTAGTATAAAAAATATTCAAAAATTAATAAATGACAACTTCTTGTGTCATCATTTTCTAACAGTATTCTATTTATTCAAGAATGATTTAAGCGACGAAGATGTTAAGAAATATATTAAAATATTTCAGGAATCAATTAGTGAAGAACTATTAAATGAAATTGAAAATGATAAAAATAAAAAAATAATTACTCGACTAAACTCTTTGAAAAATAAGAATATTAAAGATAAAACTAATATAAATATGGCTGGTATGGAAGATACTATGTTGGGAAAATTGGCGAAAGAAATATTAGAAGATGTTGATGTTGATAAATTACAAAAATCTATTGGTGATAATGGCGATATTCTTAAGGCAATTGGAGATCCTAATAGTGGTTTTAGCGATTTAATTTCAAATGTAAGCAGAAAAATGGCTACTAAAATATCTAGTGGCGAATTAAAACAAGAAAATCTTTTACAAGATGCCATGAAATTTGCTTCTGCTATGCCAGGTATGTTTGGAAATCAAGGTGGTGGAGGATTTTCGGGTGCTCCCGGTTCATCGGGTGCTCCCGGTTCATCGGGTGCTCCTGGTTCATCAGGTACTCCTGGTTCATCAGGTGCTCCCGATATGGCTTCTATGATGAAAATGATGGGTGCTATGATGAATAACAAAGAGGGTATGGAAGCATTTGGAAATATGATGAATCCCAAAGGAAAAAAGAAAGATACTCGAACAACCTTTAATAAAAATGCCTATAGAAAATCTTTAGCAATAAATAGATTAAAAAGTAAATTAGATAGAAAAGGCAAAGAAAGTGAATAAAAATAATATAGATATTAGAATAAGAATAATAATAATGTTTTGGTTAGATAATTTGAATGAATTATTTAATCCTATTTTATACCCCAATATGAATATGACAATAGATGAAAAAATCAATGCTATAATAAGATTAATACTGTTTACTGGTATTATAGCAACATTAATATTCAATGATTCTCGGTATATATTATTTATATTTATAATTATGTTAATTTCTATATTAATATACAATTATCAAATGGATAAAAATAAAATAATAGAAAAATATCTAAATGATAATGATTTGGATATTATTAATTCTGAAAAATGTGTTAAACCGACACAAGACAACCCTTTTATGAACCCGAGTTTAATTGGTTATAATAAAAAATACGAATCGTGTTCTATTGAAAATAAAAAAATAAAGGAGAATATAGACCACTATTTTAATAGTAATGTTTTTAGAGAAACTGATGATTTATATGATAAATCATTATTAGATAGACAGTTTTATACAGTTCCTTCAACTACTATACCAAATAATAGGGAAAAATTAACATCCTGGTTATATGAAAGAGGACCTTCGTGTAAAGAGAATAATGGCGAACAATGTTATAATAATTTATACAATAATATCAAGAATACCGCTCATTTTTAGATATATATTATAATAAGATTTTTTTTCTGTATTTATATTTAGTAAAAGTCAGTATATAAATAATATAATTATTATATAAATAATAATGATAAAAAAAACGAGTTTAAAGTTTGATATCGAGGTTAACGAGGATAATACAGCATCAAAGGAAATAGAATATATGAACTATTCTAAAAACAGCGATAACACTGAGAACTTACTTACTTATAAAAATATAATTAGATATGATGCTTGTGGTAATAAATGTGAGAATAACGAAACATTTAATAAGATTAAAAAGAATGATGAAATTATTGACGAAATAGTTGGAAATAGTGCTAATAATAATGATTGGAAAATTTTACAATTTAAGAATCATGTATTAGAAAAAGATTATAGTAAAATTTATGATAATATTAAATTAGATATAAATTATGATATTATTAAAAATTGCGAAGATAAAAAATACATAGTAGATAAATAAATTATTTATTTATTATTAAAATATAGATAATGGAAAATAATATTTTTGATAGTACAACAAATATATGTTCTGATGATTGTTGGAAAAATGCTAAAGAAATAAATAATAATAGAATAGAAGGTTATAATATATATCCTACTAATTTAGTTCCTTGCGAAAGTCCCTTCGTTAGAATGACAGATATGTATTTAAATCATCCTAATTTAAGAGGCCGTCCTGGATATGGTTTAGCGGACGATTGTTTAATAGATAAATATTCTATGTTAAGAAACGATCCTTCGTCTATGACACAAGACAGATGTCGTATACAATTAAATAACAGAATTTTTACATCTGGACCAAATCTAAGATGCGGTAAAACAGATATAGGAGGTGAATTAGAATTAATAGAAGGAAAGGATACAAATAATGTTAGATGTAAAAAACAGATTATGGAAGAAGAAATGAATAATTTTATGCCTTTATTAGATTGTGTAAAAGATATTCAAAGACCCGAAAATATAGTTCCTAATTGGACTAACGGAGGTGAAGATACACGCTCATATATTCATAGAACAGAATTTAATAAAAATTGTAATTGGATAGGAAGAAATAAAAACTTTTCTATATAATATAGGAGAGTATATGAGTTTTAATAGAACAACGTATGATAATTGTTCGTATAAGCAAGAATTACAAGGTAATGTAAGTACTTTAAGTTATTTATTATCGCCTTACAGATATGAGCATGAAAATAAATGTAGACATCAATTAGGTTTCTTAGGCGGAACAGTTGTTTCACATATTCAAGGAAATCTCGTTGATTTAGATAGTGAATTAAGAGGACAAACAAGAATAATATCAAAATGCGGAACAAATCAATATGTTCCAACCGAAGACGGTATTATTAAAAATGATAAAACACCGCCTATAGATACATCGATGCTTCATTTACCCGCGTGTCAATCTATTATGTATCGCGAAGTACCTATGCCCCCTAAAATTAATTATGATAAATGCTAAGATATTTTATATAATTTATTAAAAGGTTCGCATTATTTTTATATTATTAATGACTGTATTAATATTACACCGACCGAAAAGAAAAATGAGACAAGAATATTTATTTTTTATATATCTTAAAACTATGTTTTAGGTAATTTGTTAAATGTTCTCGCTTTATTTTGGTAGTTATTATATCTTTTATTACTCT
>Ga0208966_1000446_pt1 | contig 13128 bp, 16 predicted proteins | sample GreLakmeHU45MSRF_FD_187701 | JGI IMG/M metagenome (GOLD analysis project Ga0208966, IMG submission 187701) | Freshwater lentic microbial communities from great Laurentian Lakes, MI, USA - Great Lakes metaG HU45MSRF (SPAdes) | ecosystem: Environmental > Aquatic > Freshwater > Lake | place: Great...
GCGCCAATAATAAATACCAACAGTTGCGACGTTGCTGATGGGCTTTTTCTCAGCGACTTCCGTAACATTGCCTAAGCTGTTTAGTTTTACGTAGCTCCATTTTGGATGCGTTGACTTGAATGTTAAAATGTTTGCGTCTAGATCGCTAGCGGTGCAAGAGTATATAAATTCATCATTATCCCATTCTACAAATTGATCGCTATTAGCAATAATCAGTGGCTCGTCTTTATTAATGTATTGTTTCGCAAGCAATGTGGTACATGCAGCGCCTTCAGTTACGTTTTCAATTTGTACTATTTCGTTATTTGGGCAAAAGTTGTTAAACGTTTCTTTGAGGTTGTACTTTTCAAAATGGCTTCGCTGCACGATGAAGATATACTTTGCCTCTATGTTCAAATTGTCAACTACCCACTGGATCATAGGCTTGCCGAAAACGTCTATTAGTGGTTTTGGGAAAGTGTACCCAGCTTTTTCAAATCGACTACCTGCGCCCGCCATTGGTATTAATACATTCATTTTCCCTCCTTGCCATTTTGGTTTTTTATACGTAGAGTTTATAGAATTTATATAGTTTATTATATCTTCATAAACGACATCGTTCGGATTATTTATGCCCATTAGGTACGCGCCGCTTTCGTTCGCTGCTTTTCTACCAACGACGCTGTCTTCTAAAATAAGAGTTTCTTTTGGGGTAACGCCAGCTTTAATCATTGATCTTAAATAAATTTCAGGATGGGGTTTTGGATGTTTAACGTCTTCATTTGATAAATAAAAGTCAACGTATTCCAATAATCCCAACTTCAAAAGCGTTAGTTTAACGCTGTCGCGAATGCTGTTGCTGGCGACCACAATGGAGCAATTGCCGTTCTCCTTTATGTTTTTGAAAACGTCTATGAGCCTAACGTCTGGTTTTAATTCCCGCAGCATCTGTGTGGTGTAAAATTGTTTGCGTTTCCAGACATTGTCAAATTCGATCTCAGGCAGTCCCTTTTCACTAGCAAGTATGTTTAATTTCTTGCGAGTGCTCAATCCGTCATACTTGGCGACGTGCTCTTCGTGTGAAATTTCATACTTTTTATCAATATCAGAGAGCGATCTGTTAAAAGCGTCGTAATGAAGTTTTTTTGTTTCCACCAAAACGCCATCTAGGTCGAAGATTATTAGTTTCATAGATCTTTCTTTTTGCCGATGACTATGTAATTAGGCCAGTGTGTTTTGGGGTATTCTTCGGAGACGATAATATTGAAGTCGTTTCCTATTTTGTTTAAAAAAAACTGCTTCCTTCTCTCGTCATGAAGGTTCATCGTTAAATAAACTCTATCCGATTTTAAAATTAGCTCTTTGTAGAAAGAGTTTATGTGTTCATCGTCAAACTCTGAGAGACAAAATTCGCTTATGAATAAATCATATTTATTGTATTTGTTTTGATCGTTGGTCGTGGTGATATTGAATGCGGATAAATATTTTTGAGCTAATTTTTGAACTTCCGGCAGGTCGCAGAGTATATAGTCTTTTAATTTGTTATTGGTGTTTAAAATGAAAGATAGCCCCCCGTATCCAACTCCGAGTTCGGCAATTACAAAATCATTCAAATTTCCAAAGGCGATCTCTATATCGACTAGTGTTTTAACATATCTAAGTGTATTTGGGGATATTGAAAGGCCGTCTTTGGACACCCACATTGCGGGGGAGCCAATCAAATCGTTTCTTGCAAATAAATTAATTTTATCAAACACTTTTTTGTTTTTTTTAATAAATTCATAAAAAAACGGAGCCTGCCATTGCTCGCTCATACCTACGACGCTGTTGTAACGGGGGTCACTTTTGAAGTTGGCAGAATCGTTTATTGCTTCAGCGACTGCTGATTTATAACTATCTTGTGTAGTTTCGCTTGCCAGCCACATATTTTTGTTTTTAAAAGCTCGTTATTAACCAACTAAGAAGGCGGAGTAGCCTTCTTTTAGATGTTTTTTACTTTCGTTAAATTCGTATTTTTTATAAAAATTGTACGGGGGGTGGTTTTGATAAGAGCTTAATTTAATATTGTATTTACCCCAAAACAAATCGTTGTCCGAATTTAATTCGGATAAAAAGAAATTTATTCCAACTTTATCCATGAGTTTGCTTATGTATTGTTGCGTTAAGTGAATTTCAGGAACCACGCACCAAGACGTGTCTTTAATGTCGTACAGTTCAATCAGATGGTCTATATCTCCAGACATTAAATAATCAACTAAATATCCGGGGCATTTTGGATAAACCTCGTGACAGTGCCAGCATAGAAAGTTTAAGTCGTTGTTATCTAAAAGTTTTAAAAATTTATTACTGTTGGTTGGAACGAGGTCGCTTCTGAGCTTTAAGGCTTTTTTAAAACCTAGTTCTTTGGCTTTTTTTAAACCGGAGGTGGTTGATATTTTTTGAAAATTAAAATTAGCTGGACCTGAATGTTTTGGTATTTCATTAAAAATTACGATATCTTTATCTGAATACTCGCTCTCTTCGCCAGCCCAAGCGGAGTAGATAACGTTGTGTCCGGTTAAATGTTTTTTCATTAATCTTACGTGATTGGATTGACCTTGAACAACTATAGCCAGATTATCCATATTATCTAATGCCTCTGATTTCTTTTTTAATGCCGTATTCTTCGTATATGGACTCTAGTTCGTTTGGGTATTCGGAATAGTTCCACTTACCTTTCACTATCGCCGTGGCTATGTAGGGATATACGCGGGAGTTAAAGTGATTGCCTATTTTTTTTCCCTTCTCTTTGACGCATAATCCTATTTTTTTTAAATTTTTTAAATAGCTAGAATTTTTACATTCATCCCATATGGCCTGCGTTCGAGAAGATTCAAACAGCTGTTTAAAGTCTTCTTTTCTCCACACGCTTGCTTGCGTACTGAAATAGTATTGATGGTCGGATTCTAAATAAATTAAATCGTCATTGTATTGAGCGGGGATGAAATCTATGCCGCTGTGGATTAGCCTTACGAATGATATTCGCTTGTCTGTTTCTAATACATTAATGTATTTTTTTAGCTTATCTAAATCGACGTAATCAAATAAAACATAGTCTTCTTGCGAATATATAATGTAGTCGGTTTTTACTTTTTTGAGCGCTTCAATAATCTGCTCGTGGTATTCGCTTTTGTTGTTATACTTGGATAAAACTACACCATCTTTGTAAATGTTTGTATCGCACAAGGCCACTTGATTCGCTGGGTTAAAAAATTTTTTAATTCTATCAAAATAGCAATCGTGTAAATCGGAGGCTTTGCTATTTGTATACGTAAATAACGTTAGATTATCGTTCATACTTTATTTCAAAACACTGAGTATTGACTGTATTACTGACGCAGATGATCCATCTCCGTATGGGCATTGTTTTTCAATCTTGAAATTGAATATCAAATCATCGAAGATTGGGATTAGTGATGCTGGGTCTTTACATAAAGTTGTGTGTCCGGACTCTATCCCTTCTGGTCTTTCGGTGGTCTTTCTGCAAACTATAACTTTCTTGTTTAAAAAGGACGCCTCTTCCTGAATGCCCCCTGAGTCTGTTATTATTAACTTGCAGTCTTTCATTAAATTGATTAAATCTTTATGAGGCATTGGCCCTGTTTTAGTTACTGATTGTAGTTTTTTTGCTTTTTCCTTTATCTCTTCGTTTGGATGTAGTGGATAAAAGAACTCTATGTCTGGATATTTTTCCGCTGTCTTTTGAATGTGTTCGAACCATTCTTCTAGGTGTGGTATGTTTTCCCTCCTGTGCAGCGTTATCAAAACCTTGTTTAGGTACGAGGCTTTTTCTTTTATCTTAGTAAGATTGTCTAAGCTGGTGTTTCCGACTACGAATTTGTCACCACCAATCTTTTCGTCGTTTAGGTTCTTTAGAGATACTGAGGTTGGGCACAAGTGAACGCTCGCTATTCTACTTATCATCTGCCTGTATCCTTCCTCTGGGAAGGGGTTTTCTAAATCAAAGCTTCTCAGTCCAGACTCTAGGTATATTATTTTTTTACCTAAATTGAAAGCTGATATAGCGCACGCAGCAACAGTGGCCGTGTCTCCTTGAACTAAAACATAGTCAAAGTCTTTAAATATGTCTCCAGTTTTTAAAAATATTTCAGAAAATATGCTGTTTAGTCTGCTTTCGCACTTCTTGTCTACTTTAATAGAGAGGTCTGGCTTTCCAAAGTCTATTATATCGTTATGTTGTTTAACGTGGAGGGTCTTTATCTCTAATTGAGCGTTTATGTCGAGTAAGGGCTTTATCTTGAGATACTCTGGTCTTGTGCCGTATACAGCTAAAAACCTCATAAATTAATCAGTTTAAAACCCTTTGAGTGATAGTGCTTTAGTGATTCGCCGAATATTTGCGAGTGGTAGTTTACTGATATTGCATTTTTATCGCAACCCAATTCATACGCTAGGCTTGGATTGCTTCCCCACATAGTCTTGTCATCCTTGGGATGCGGAGGGACGTATGTTGACAGTCCAAGATATTTTTGTATAGAATAAGAGAAGTGCATATCTTCTCCGCATAAGGTGGATACTGGGACGCTGACCTCTCTCCAGAACGCCGACAAAAGGTCTCTATGAAAGAACCATGAGTGTCCTACTATATCAACTTTTTGCGTTTGGTCGTTGGGGTTTGCCCACCCGTGTCTGGTGTACGATGAGTAATTAAGGTCGTTGAACGTGACACCTATTGTCCCGTAGAGTCCGTTTTGTTTTTCCGCGCAGTCAATGCAGTTTTTGAACCAGTTTTCGGAAGGTATAGTGTCGTCGTCAAATATGCAAATATAGTCTGTTCTAGAATTTAGAGCGAACGCAAATCTTGACCAAACTCCATAATTAACGCTATTGACTGAGATTGCTGCTTCGTTCAGCTCGGAAAGATCGAACTGCGTGTCGTTCATTGGGTTGTTTTTCCAAACCATTATAGCGGTGGGGGCGATGCTCTGTTTTTTTACAGATTCGTACTGTCTTTTTAGCGCGTGCGGGCGGCGAAAGCAGTTTAAGATTGCGGTTACTGTTTTCATGTATTGCTACTCGAAGACACTCTTCCAAAAAATACTATCAGCATTCTTGCAATTTTCAGAAAATTTTTGAATTCCTATTCTGCTAGCTTCGTGGGCACATCCTATATTTCTGTTTATAGAAAGTTCCATCCCGCACAGCATGGCTTCCCCGACCGATCTACAGAATGGCTCTTCTATTATTGGGTGGTAAAAAAGAGTTTTGTATTTATTAAAAACTTCTGGCATTTTTTCGTGATCTATTGAACCTAAAAATTGAACATTGCTTGCAGTTCTGGCTAGATGCTCGTACATTGGGGACCCCCATCCAGCAACTACGAATTGCTTGTCTGGATTTTTAAATACGTAATTGTAAAACGACTCTGAACCTTTTAGGAAGTGCATGAAGCCGACGTTGAGTATTTTGTCCTCTCTAGGCCCTTTTTTGTCTCGAAAGGTTTTTGTATCTATTGGGTCTTGTACTATCTTTACATTAACAAAGAAATCGCCATACGTATCTTTAAACAAGGAGTGATGGTACTCTGTAAGAAAAAATGTATTTCTACAGTTGGAAAATAAGGCTTTTCTGGCTTCTGGAGACAGGTAGGAGTTCTTGTCGTGCTCAAGTCTTGAGTGATTGTTTTGCTCTGATAGCCAACTCGTAACGACGGGGTATAGGCTGTTTATAGCTTCTAGGTTTGACGATATTATATGGTCGTACTTTAATGTTAGAAGATTAAGGTCCCCGTCATGCGTAAAGTGCGATATTTCATGGCCTAGTTCTATTCCTTTTTTGATTATAATATCGTCGCTTCTTTGGGCTCCGCCCTTGTTGTGTTTAATGGAGTAGTCGCTGATCCAGAGCACTTTCATAATCTTACCTGTCGATTATAACTTCGTCCTTTTCGTCATTAACAAAATTAGAAAAGATAAACTTAATCTTGGATGCGTTGCTTGTTTTGTATCCGTGAAGGACTTCGTAAAGCGTTTTCGTATCTTTTACTTCATTTAAATTGTCTTTAATTAGACCTTCTTGCCCGGACGGAGAAAAGCCGGAAATTGATTCTAATTTAAGATTTTTATATTTTTCGATTAATGTCATTATTTTGTGGTATCCTGGGTCTTTTTTCTTAGCTTCGAAAGCTTCAGCGTTAGAAAACTTTAATGCCGAAAAGCATGGATGGGACTCATGAATGTCTATTCCAAAAAAGAAGACTAAATCGGCGTTCCAATTTCTATGAGCGTCGTCCACAAAGTAGCCGTAAAAAGTTCTTACTTCTTCTCCTGCTTTAATGTCCCTAACGGTGTAGAATGTAAAGGTGTCTCTTTCTATTTTCCATCCTGCATTGTTTTTGGTATTTGAGGAGTTGTATATGCAACCCATTCCAAGCGGCAAGACTTGAAAGGAAATTTTCTCTCCAGAGAGATCCGGCTGCGGTGGTGCCCATGTGAAGTAATACTTCTCTGGGTCTTTAAAGCCGAGGTTCTGACGAAGGTTTTCATGAAACTTAGTTTTGTCCGTGCAATAGCCTACTGAATTTGAGAATTCGTGAAAGGCTCGACCCAGAAAGGTGTACTTTGGCATTAAGATAAAGGGGACCTCCTCTAGCACTTCGCCAGCCGCAATGTCTTCCGTGGCAAAAACTCCGTTTCCTTCAATCGGGGATTTTTTTATTTGGATTTTTCTTGAGATGGCTAGTTCTGTTTTCATATTTGTTTATTAAATGTTTTTCTTTTATTTCGTCTTTTCCAGCTTTCGATTTTCTTTTGTTGCTTAATTCCTGGGAGACTTTCCACATTTCTCCGAGATTGTAATTCTTCTCTCTTGTCTTTCTTGAGAAGTCAGCTGAGCTGAATTCATCTATGGATTGATCTTTGGAAAGGTTTGAGCATTCAAATATTCTCTCATATTTAATGCCTTTTTCGTCGACGTATTCGTGCTTGTCGTTCATCTTTTGCACTACCTCAATAATCTTGTTAGTTTTTGGGTGTTTGTAGCTGTAAGACGGCATGGTTACATGGTTCTATATTTGGCGAAACATATGTCAAGTTGCGCTTTTGAAAACATAAAGAGTCTGTCGTTTTGTTCGCTGATCTTTTCAGAGACTCCATTCAAAAACCCACCTTTCTTTTTTATTGAATCTACTATTTCTTCAGATTCGCTTGGGGAGCATTTAGATTCAAAACATAAATTTTCCACAGCAAATAGAGAGTGAGAAAGCTTGAGTAGTTCAACTTCTTTATTGGGAGCGGATATTTTTAATAAATAAATTTTTTCTTGTAAAGCTTTGATTATTTCGTCCAGCGTGGAGAAATAGCAAAGCTCGCCTTTTTGATCGTCGGGGCCCGCTATGGAAACGTCCGAAAGGTTGTAAAAAGCGTTGTTTACGAGTTCTGGTTTTTTTAAGTACGCGAACTCGCTGGTTTCTTTTATTCCAATTTGATATGTTGAAAAATCCTTAGAAAAGTTTCTAAGATTTTTGACTAGTATTTCATGGCTCCATGCGGATGGTTCAAACGCATACACCTTCTTTGCTCCGTGCAGAATGCTTACTATAGAGAAGGATCCCGCCCCCGCGCCTATATCGAGCACTACGCTGTTTTGCAAAAATCTATTAAGCCTATAAGAGTTAGAATACAGCACCTTGTCGAGTGCGAACTGGTCCGATGAGTGTGATCTTATCGATATTTCAGGCAGTTGCATATTTAATTATATTTTCTAATAGTTTTTCTTTTGAGAATTTTTGGCAGAGCTTGAATCCTTCTTCGTTTGTTTTGTTTTCGGAGACTTTCTTAATTGCTTTTTCGCAGGCGTCTATAAACTGGTCTTCATTGAAGTCAAAAATATTACCTTGATTAAATGGGGATCCTTTTTGAAAAAACAAACCGTCGTAAGCTTCGACTTTGATAGACGGGGGAACTAAGGTGCTATTGCTCTCGCTTGCCCAGTCTTTGTAAGAGTGAGCGTTCATGATTATGGAGTGTTTTCCAAGGCATACGGAAGTAAACTCTGGTAATCCCCAGCCCTCTCCTCCAGACATTCCGATTACTATGTTGGAGCTGTTAAGGTAATCGTTGTACGCCGCATTTTTTTCTAAGAAGCCTATAAAGCTAACGTTGAACGGCTTTTCTCCGCCTAATATATTGTTTATAACGCCGTTGTTTACTTCGGGTTTCATGAAGGGGTTATAAATTGAGCATTGTAAAAAAAATCTCCTGTCGTTCTTGAATCTTTTAATCCATGCTTTAATAATCTTTTCGTGATTTTTCCTTTTCTCCAACTTTCCACAAAGATTAAAAACGACTCTTTCATCCGAAAAATATGTTTTGGTTGTTTTTTGGAAATTGTATGAGTCGAATGCTAGCGGTAAAAAAGAAGCGCTTGCTCCTCTGCTTTTGAAATTTTCAATAGAATAATTAGAAGAGAATAGGGTATTATTGTTTTTTGCTACGTTAAGTTCAATATCCGTAGGCTGGTCCAGTTCGTAAAAGGAGAGCAGTGTTTGCTTTTCTGAGATTGATTCAAGCGAGCCGTTAAGATGCCAAAGTTTAAATGTGGGCGTGCTTCTTTTGTGGCTCCTGACGGTTTCGTTTATTTTGTTTGAAAGCCATGAAGAAAAGTCCTGTGGCAATTCCTGAGTGCGGCTGTCGATTTCGGAGATTGGATAAATAGAAAAATCTTCGTCGCTTCTTTTTCCGCTTTTAATTTCATCGAAGAGTGTTCTTAAAATCAAAGCAGAAGTTTGCCCGAATGATGTGCTGTTAATCGGTAAGTGTAGGTTTAATTTCATATCTTATCGTAGACTTCTTTGCTTTTTATTTTTCCAGAAAGTATTCTTACTCCTCTTAGGTGAAGATTGATGGCTGTCTGCACGCTTATCTTCATTTTAAAAGCTATATTCTTCCATTTAGTTTTCCTTGAGTCTTCAAGGTATCTCAATTGAAACACCTGCTTAATCCTCTTATCTTTCATGTTGTCTAACAGAAATATCGCGTAACTGAAATCGTTTTTATAATCATCAGATTCTGAGTTCATGCAGGCTCTGTTTTCTATTGCCTTTTTAATTTCATCATTAGAAAAGTTTACCGTTCTTTTCCTGGAGCTTATCAGATTAAGGCAGTAGAATCTGGACTTGTTCGCCAGCCAAGTAGAAAACTTAATATTCCTTGAGGGGTCAAATGTTTTTATAGAATCTAGAAATACGAAGTTTTTATTGTCGTATACATCTTCTTTCTGAATACCGCACGCAGAGAGAACATAGATATACTTACCGCATATTTTATAAAAAAGATTAGAATGCAATTCGATCAGCCTACAAAAGCACCCGCTGCATCCGTTCTCCTTTACGCTTTTAACTAAATCCAAGTCGGTCACGTATTTTAGAGTTATGAGGAGCGGGTCTATTCAATAAACTACATATCTAAGTTTTAAATCGTACTTTGTTTTAATGCGCTACTAGCTTTGGAATAATAACTTTTCCCGAGGAAGTGGAAAGAAATAATATGTCAACTTAGCATATGTATTATATGCTAAACAATAAGCGAATAGTCACCAACTTCAGTCTCGCAACACTTTTTAGGTGCTTTCGGCCTGTTTCAGCCTAGCTCGTTACTGACTATTCTATTTACCGACACTCAGCAGTGTGACTTTTCTTACGCGCTACTAGCTTTTCCCTGAGTAGGGTTAAGTTTCTAATATCCCATTTCTGGGCTTGGTTTATGAAGTCGCTTTTTCCCGAAATAACTCCAGAGCTGTTAACTCTGTTTAACCAAGGTCTTTTTACGGGCCTGTTGTATCTACTGTTATGCTGGGATAACCCCAGCAAGCTATTACACTGCTATCAAAAGTATTCTATCAAAGTTTTTACACTTGTCAATTATTTTTTAAATCAGCCGGAGGAATCAATTTAGAACTGACTACGTTTTCTTTTTCATAAAAATCACTAATCAAAACTAAATTAATAATGTCTCTTTCTGTGATGTTAAGAGGGTCGCAGAGATCCGTAAAGTCATTAATTTTTTTGCAAAAATCATTGAGACACGTAGAAACTCTAGAAGCAGTATGACCGTTCAATGAGACGCTTTGATTGAAATTTTGCATTACCTTTTCTAGGACGTATACCTTAATGCTCTTTTTATTTTTTTGTATTTCTACGCCTTTAATTATTTCAAGCTTTTCCAATCGGTCCAAAGACACGGTGAAAGCGGCCATGTCTGCCTCGGTGTTTATTTTTAATTTAGTTAAATTAACCGGGTCGTCTATTGAAAAAGAATCATTGTTTTTAAACCAATCAAAAAGCGATATTGTGGATTCTAGAATAGTCATACTTTTTTGTTCTTGCTTGCTATAATATGTTATGGATATTAATCAATTTCAAATAACTTTTTTAAGTTGTGTGATCGTTTATCTCTGGACGAGAACTGATGCTTTTTATGATTATTTCAAGCATTGTGGATTTACCACCTTGAAAGAGTATGGAGATTTTAAAGCTAAAACCCCAGTTCCTATGAACTTTACTGACTTTTTAGTAGTAAAGAAGCCGGGATTTGTAACCAAGTTGATTTCGTGCCCGATATGTCTGGGGGTTTATTTAAATTTAATTTTTTATATTTCGTTTTCCTTGTGCGGGCTGAAGCCGATTAATTTATTTTGCTCGATTTATTTGAGCTGGGTTGGTTTTTTTGCTTTGGAAAAATTAAATTCTAAATGAATATCTCAGAATTAACCTTAAAAAGATTGGAAGAAGATAAAGAGAAACTAAAGATAAAGCTTACCGCCCCAGAACCGGAAGTTTTGCAAGACCCGATTTCTGACGTGAGTCAGTTTTTTCAAGGGCAATCGGAAGATCCGTCGGTCAATAGTAATTCAGACCCCGAACATTCATACAAACAATGGCTAAAAGAAAACGACTTAGAGCAGCAAGAGATAAACCAAGAGGAAGTTAATATTTACGGAGCCGCCACTCTTTCAAATTTATTTAGATCAATCAGGAACAAACTCAATGAAGAACAAAGAGCGGCATTTGCCGGTATAGAAAACATAAGAGATTTCTTAGACTCCTCGAATTGCAATTGTCAATCAAAAAGAGCAAAACTAGAAGAATACTACAGGGATTTCGTAATTTCAAATTCAACAACAGATCTTTTTACCAAAATAAAAAATCAAACTAAACTAAATAAAATTACTTTTTTCTATGAAGGCCAAGAAATATACAAAATCTAAATTCTCCTGCTTCAAAATAATCAACAAAAGAAACAAATACTTAGAAGGCGTTTTTCCCCTTTCTAAAGAAGGGAAAGATCTGGCCGAAAAATTTGCAAAAAAGCTGGGTAAAAATTTTAAAATGGTAAAATCTAAAATATGATAACTGAAGGCTTTGTCAGGGAAATGCACCACATTTCGAACTACTTTAATACCCCAGTTAATGTGGTTTTGAAATATCTAGGAAAAGAAATAGAAGCGGAAGTTTTCTCTAGATATGTGACAATCAATTATAAAGGAAATAAAATTTGGGAAGAGTGTATTGACGAAGAACTAGGCAACTTTGGAGTTGAATCAATCCAGCACATATTTTTTATAGTTGATAAAATAGAAAAAGGAGAAGAGTGGAAAGACTTGGCTTTTTACGAAAAACCCGAGGATTTAAATAAATTTTATAAAGAAGAAGCCTTCAAATTTAGAGAAGAATTAATACAACTTTCAGAAAAAAATGCTCATCAACATAACGACAATAATCCCCAAGAAGAGCAAGTCCAAGAAAAAGATAGCGTGTAAAGATTGCCGCATGACTTACTCCTTGGAAGAGTATTTTATTCTTTTTTCAGTTAAAAAACTTATTTATTTCCATATCTTCGACGACAGCAGCAAGCCCTATTGCCACGAATGTTGCATGAAGCGGCTGGTGTTTTTAAAGGGTGAAATGCCGAGTTTGGTTTTCTCAATAATAAATGGAAAAGAGCGAAAAATAATTAATCTAACGTGAAATTTTTTCTAAGGAATCAATTGACATAAGCAAAAAAAGAGCTACAATTACTCCATGAGCAGAATTAGCTTCGACGAGATGTATCTCTCCATGGCGGCTTTAATTTCACAAAGAAGTATAGACCCGTTTACCAAAGTGGGTTGTGTCGCAACAAACGACAGAAACGAATTAATCGGAGCCTCTTACAATGGATTTGCGCCAAAATACGAACCTTTTTTTGATCCCGCTAAAAATCGAGAACTTAAAAACGCAATAGTTTTTCACGCAGAGCAAAACATTATACTAAGACACCAAAGAGGCTCGATAAATACGCTTTATCTCACGCATTCTTGCTGTAGAGAATGCGCGAAGCTAATTGCTGGTCACGGCGTTAAGAGGGTAGTGTATTCTTCTGAGTACCACAAAGAACAAGATTTCAAATTTATTTTAAAAGAATATGGGGTTTCTTTCTCCCATCAACCAATTCAAAAAAACGATTAAAAATACTATACTAAAATATGGAAAAAGTAGACGCTCTAAAAGAAATGTCGGAATTCGTTTTCACCTCAAAATACGCAAGATACAATGAAAAGGCTAAAAGAAGAGAAACTTGGGGGGAGGCGGTTACGAGAGTTGAAACGATGCATTTGAAAAAGTACGCCTTTCTTCCTAAAGAAGATAAGGCTGAAATCGTAGCCGCCTTTGACTCTGTTCGAGAAAAGAAAACTATCCCATCCATGAGGTCCATGCAGTTCGGTGGAGTTCCGATTGAAGCGAAGAATGCTAGAATTTATAATTGCTCCGTTAGGCACGTTGATTCGCCAAGAGCCTTCTCGGAGATATTCTTTCTTGCCTTATGCGGGTGCGGGGTAGGTATCGGCTTGCAAAAGCAATTTCTAGATAGGCTTCCAGACCTCGTAGATTCTTCGGATAAAACAGGCACGGTTATTACTTACGTAGTAGAAGATACCATCGAGGGATGGAGCGACACAGTCGAAGCTCTGTTGAATTGTTATTTTAAGAACACAGCTTATAGTGGTAGGAAATTGGTGTTTGATTTTTCTCGCATTCGAAAAAAAGGTTCGAAGATTAAAACCGGAGGAGGCAAGGCTCCCGGTTACAAACCTTTAAAAAATGCATTAGGT
>Ga0208966_1000448_pt1 | contig 13086 bp, 9 predicted proteins | sample GreLakmeHU45MSRF_FD_187701 | JGI IMG/M metagenome (GOLD analysis project Ga0208966, IMG submission 187701) | Freshwater lentic microbial communities from great Laurentian Lakes, MI, USA - Great Lakes metaG HU45MSRF (SPAdes) | ecosystem: Environmental > Aquatic > Freshwater > Lake | place: Great...
GGGTAAATTAATCTTGCATGAAGAAAAAATGCAGGCTGATTTGGAAAACAATTGGGCAGTTGTTGCCGAAGCTATTCAAACTATTTTACGCCGCGAAAACTACCCTAATCCATACGAGGCATTGAAAGATTTAACAAGAGGCAATAATAAGATTGATAAAAAATTGATGCATAAATTTATCGATGGCCTGAAAGTTAATGCAACTATTAAGAAAGAATTAAAAGCAATTACTCCGCATAATTATACAGGGGTGACTGCGGATTATTAGTATACGCCAAAAAGCATCTTAACTTAATCTTCGGCATCTGACCGATCATTCGCGATTTCATTAGGAGGCGGTACTATTTTTTTTCTTGGTTCTTTTTTCGCCAACAAACTATGAATAGGTTTCATCCCTTCTTTTTCAATTGCCATGGTTAATACTTGTGCGGTTGCTGCGGCATCACCCCAAGCTCGGTGTCTTCCTTCAATACGAATGCCTAAATCACGGGTTAAAGAACCCAATCCATATTTTTCTAATCCTGGAAAAACACGTCGACTTAATTTAATGGTACATAATTTAGGCGCCGACCACTGAAATCCACATTTTCCCAATAAATAATGCACAAAGGAATAGTCAAAGCTTACATTGTGCGCCACAAATATGCGTCCATTCAATAAATTAAATATCTGTGGTGCTACTTCCTCAAATAATGGCGCATTTGCCACCATGGCATCACTAATGCCGGTCATATTCACAATAAAAGGGGGTATTTTTTGCCTAGGGTTAATCAAAGTGACATATTTACCCGTCACTTCTACCCCATTATGAATCACAATAGCGATTTCAGTAATCCCCGCCGATTGGGGGGTACTGCCTGTGGTTTCGATATCTACTACTGCAAATTCCATTGAGTGGCTAAGGTCGTATTTTTTAGCAACTTATTGCTTGTCCCTTTTCCTTATTTTTGTGGCTCAATATAGGTAAAGAAGCAAAGCATGGAATTGAGTAAAAATTACATACCGGGTGAAGTCGAAATTAAATGGTACAAACATTGGGTGGACAGCGGTTATTTTCACAGCACGCCCAATGAAAAAAAGGCATACACTGTTGTGATACCTCCGCCAAATGTGACGGGTGTGTTACATATGGGCCATTGTTTAAATAATACGATTCAAGATATTTTGGTGCGTCGTGCACGTATGCAAGGATTTAATCCATGTTGGGTGCCAGGAACGGATCATGCTTCCATTGCAACCGAAGCAAAAGTAGTGGCGATGTTAAGAGAAAGAGGCATTGCAAAATCATCTTTAACCAGAGATGAATTTTTAGGTTATGCATGGGAATGGAAAGAGAAATATGGCGGTATTATTTTGCAACAATTAAGAAAGATGGGTTGCAGTTTAGATTGGGAGCGTACTTCATTCACCATGGACGCGGATTACTACGAGTCAGTAATAAAAGTATTTGTTGATTTATATAAGAAAGGAAAAATTTATCGCGGTAAAAGAATGATCAATTGGGATGTACGTGCGAAAACGGCTTTAAGTGATGAGGAAGTGATACATAAGGAAGTAGCAGGTAAAATTTATCATCTACGTTATAAGTTAGATGTGCCAGGTGAAGAATATATCACCATTGCAACAGTTCGTCCTGAAACTATTTTAGGGGACTCCGCTATATGTGTGCATCCTAAGGATGATCGATACAAACATTTGGTGGGTAAATTTGCTTTTGTGCCTTTAATCAACAGACGTATTCCAATTATCGCAGATGATTATGTGGAGATTGAATTTGGTACTGGTGCATTAAAAGTTACACCTGCGCATGACATGAATGATTTTATGTTAGGCCAAAAATATAATTTGGAAGTTATTGATACCATGAACGATGATGGTACCTTATCCGAAGCAGCGGGCTTATATATTGGACAAGATAGAATTGAGGTAAGAAAAATAATTACTAAGGATTTAGATGCAGCAGGAAATTTAGTAAAGATTGAAGATTACACGCATCAGGTGGGCTTTAGTGAAAGAACCGATGCGATTGTTGAACCAAGATTAAGTTTACAATGGTGGGTGGATATGAAACAATTAGCAGCACCTGCCTTAGAAGCAGTGATGTCAGATGAAATTAGTTTTCATCCTGCTAAATTTAAAAACTTATATCGCCACTGGATGGAAGGCATTAAGGATTGGTGTATTAGTCGTCAGCTTTGGTGGGGTCACCGCATACCAGCTTGGTATGATGAAGAAGGGAATTTTTATGTTGCACATAATGAAGCAGAGGTTAATGCAAATCATCCTGAAACCAAAGGAAAAACATTAACACAGGACGCAGATTGTTTGGATACTTGGTTCAGTAGTTGGTTATGGCCATTTGAAGTATTTAAAGGATTATCCAATCCCAATAATGCAGAAGTTAATTACTACTACCCTACCAGCACTTTAGTTACCGCACCTGAAATTATTTTCTTTTGGGTAGCGAGAATGATAATGGCTGGAGAAGAATACATGGGTAAGATTCCATTTAAAGATGTTTACTTCACAGGTATTGTTCGGGATAAGCAAGGACGTAAAATGAGTAAAAGTTTAGGAAACTCTCCTGACCTTTTAGGATTGATTGATCAATATGGTGCAGATGCAGTTCGTTTTGGAATCATGATTGCTTCGCCGGCAGGCAATGATTTGTTGTTTGACGAATCAACTTTAGAGCAAGGCAGAAACTTTAATAATAAACTATGGAATGCTACTAAATTATTGAAGATGTGGGAAGCACGTCAAAATAAGGAAGGTGAAATTCCAGAGGATGCTAAATTTGCAATGGATTGGTTTCAAGCAAAATTAACGAGTACGCAAAACGAGGTGGATGAAATGCTTAAAACATTCCGATTGAGCGAAGCCTTAAAAACGATTTATGGTTTAATATGGGATGACTTTTGTAGTTGGTATTTAGAATGGATCAAACCAGGCTTTGAACAACCAATGCATGAAGGGGTTTATGAAAAAACAGTAGAATTTTATGATGCACTTTTACAATTGTTACATCCGTTCATGCCATTCATTACAGAGGAAATTCACCATACTTTAAAAACGCAGACGGAGGATTTATGTGTTAAACTTTATACACCTACGACTAAAGTTGATGATGCTGTTTTAAAAGCAGGTGCTTTATTGCAAAATGTAATTTCTACTTTACGTGATGCACGTAATAAAAATCAGATCAAACCAAAGGATGCGATTGAATTACATATTCAAACATCGAATAATGCACCTTACCAAACAATACAAAAAATATTAGCAAAGCAAATTAACGCATCTGATATACAATATACTTCAAGTGCCATTGGCGCTTCTATTGTGGTTGCTTTAGAAAAAGATAAATTTTATATTGTTGCTGATCAAGCAATTGATACTGCCAGTTTAAAGGAAAACTTATTGAAGGATTTAGCACACCAACAAGGATTTTTAGTGAGTGTAAGCAAGAAGCTAGATAACGAAAAATTTGTTCAAAATGCGAAGCCAGATGTTTTAGCAATTGAACAAAAGAAAAGAGCAGATGCTTTGGCAAGAATCCAAACCATTGAAGAAAGTTTAGCGCAATTAGGATAGTATGAGTGAAATAATCATAACCCGCGCTGGATTATCCGACCGAGCTTTTATTCGTTCCGTTTCAGAACGCACTTGGCCAAGCACTTATGGACATATCATTTCGCAGGATCAAATTGACTTTATGTTGGACTGGATGTATAGCGATGCCTCTTTAGAAAAACAAATGAATACGGGCTGCGAATTTTATATTGCAAGCAAACAAAATGATAATGGAGATTTAGACCCAGTCGGATTTTGTTCCGTAAGTCCAGAGGATGGGGCGCACAAATTAAATAAACTCTATGTGCTACCCGCCGCGCAGGGCACCGGCGCTGGCAAAGCTTTATTAAACAAAGCCATCGAAGTTGCCAAAGCTGCAGGATCAACCTCCCTCTTTTTACAAGTCAACAAACAAAATACAGCCCACACTTTCTACTTAAAAAAAGGCTTCATCAAAGAACTCGAATTTAAGTTTGATATCGGTAATGGCTTTTACATGGACGACTACGTCATGCGTTTGCATTTCTAAATCTTAGCAATTAAAATAGGCTTTAAAATTAAAGCTGTTTTAAGTATAAATACGTTTTATACCTAGGCGGTCACAATTTGTGACCACATACCCTTAGAAAATAAACTATGTGTTGCTAAATCTTGGAAATCACCACGCCTTTTAAACTCATTTGGCGATCGTTGGGATTGATTAATATATCAATTTTATTCTTCCATTTTTTATTCATCAAATCATGAATAAACCAGACGCCATTATATTTTCCTGCATTCGATATCATTACTTTATCACCGAAAGAGAACAATTCTTTTAAATCTCTGCTAATGGCAATAACCCGATGCTTTTTTGGATTCAAGCTATCTAATTTAAATCCGCTAGCAGTTATTAATGGGGTGCTATCAGTTTCATTTGAATCAGTCGTATAAGTAGTCAATGATACCTGTTTGAAAACATCAAGTGAAAATGGATATCGATGAACCAAATATTTAGGTTGCTTTCCAGGATATAAAATAAAATAACCAACAATGATAATAACCAAGGCTAAACCAAGTCCAACAAGCTTATTATTATTCATAATATTTAAATTGAAAGGGTTAGAAAATTATACAATTAAATGGGTTTGTTTTACGATACCCATGATAAAAACGCTTTGTACCTGACTGATATTGTCGGCCTGGCTTAATTTGTTCACGTGAAAATTGTAATAACTATTCATATCCTCTGTTACAATCTTCAACATAAAGTCAAATTCTCCTGAAATACTATAGCACTCCACCACATCAGGCAATTCATTAATCAATTTGATAAATTGGCCCCCCGACTTTTTACTATGTTGATTTAGAGATACATAGCAAATAACCATCAACCCTTTCTTCACTTTAGTCCCGTCAATTAAAGTAGCATATTGCTTAATCACCCCATTCGACTCAAGCCGCTTTATACGCTCATGCACCGGCGTAGTACTCAAATGAATCTGATCTGCGATTTCTTTCACCGTGATCCTAGCATTGTCTTGTAATAGGCGTAAAATGGCTAAATCCTTCTCGTCTAATGAGATGGGCTGTTGCGCAATAGCCGAATCTACTAATGGAGTACTATTTTTCATTGTTTTTTAGCATAAATCATCATAAAAATAGTATTTAATAGTTGAATATCCTAAAAATATCAAATATTTTGTTATTTTATCCTATTTCATACCTTTGCCCTCTAAACAAAATAACATGTCTAATTTACAAAACATCGATTTTAGCCTACCTTATAAAGTAGCCGATATCACATTAGCAGATTGGGGTCGTAAAGAAATCCGTTTGGCTGAAGCAGAAATGCCAGGTTTAATGAGTATCCGTGCTGAGTATGGACCTAGCCAACCATTAAAAGGAGCTCGTATTGCGGGTTGCTTACACATGACCATTCAAACTGCTGTATTAATTGAAACATTAACTGCATTAGGAGCGGAAGTAAAGTGGAGCTCTTGTAATATATTTTCAACACAAGATCAAGCCGCTGCCGCTATCGCTGCAACAGGCGTTGGTGTTTTTGCTTGGAAAGGTCAATCTATCGAAGAAGGTGACTGGTGTATTGAACAAACTTTATTCTTTGGTGGTGCAGACCGTCCTTTGAATATGATTTTAGATGATGGTGGTGATTTAACCAATATGGTGTTAGACAAATATCCTCAGTTTGTTGCAGGTATAAAAGGTTTAAGCGAAGAAACCACAACAGGTGTTCACCGTTTATACGAGCGTATGGCAAAAGGTACTTTACCAATGCCAGCAATTAACGTAAACGATTCAGTTACGAAATCTAAATTTGATAATAAATATGGTTGTCAAGAATCATTAGTTGATGCGATTCGTCGTGCAACTGATGTAATGATGGCTGGTAAGGTTGCAGTAGTAGGTTCATACGGTGACGTAGGAAAAGGATCTGCTGCTTCTTTACGTGGTGCTGGTTGTCGTGTAATGGTAACTGAAATTGATCCTATCTGTGCTTTACAAGCAGCTATGGATGGATTTGAAGTAAGAAAAATGATTGACGCAGTAAAAGAAGCAGACATTATTGTTACCGCTTCTGGTTGTCGTGATTTGATCAACGAAAATCATTTTAGAGTAATGAAAGACAAAGCGATTGTTTGTAATATTGGTCACTTTGATATTGAAATTGATATGGCATGGTTAAATAAAAACTATGGTCATACAAAAGATACCATCAAACCACAAGTTGATTTGTATAATATCGAAGGTAAAGACGTTATTGTTTTAGCTGAAGGCCGTTTGGTAAACTTAGGTTGTGCAACTGGTCACCCTAGCTTTGTAATGAGTAACTCTTTCTCTAACCAAACTTTAGCGCAAATAGAATTATGGACCAACCATAAGAACTACGAAAACAAAGTATACGTTTTACCTAAACATTTAGATGAGAAGGTTGCACGTTTACACTTAGCGAAAGTAGGTGCTGAATTAGATGAGTTAACAACTGAACAAGCAGAATACTTAGGTATACCTGTAGCTGGGCCGTTCAAGTCTGATGCTTACAGATACTAAGCTGTAAATAGTTATTAAACTAGGCGCCAATTCAACTATTGAAATTGCGAATGAAAAAAAGCAAATGAAAATGATTGATTTAACTGCATAGCTTATAGAATAGTTTTAACTTTCCCCTTGCCGTCCCGATGTATCGGGACGGCTTTTTTATTTATCCCATTATATGCAGCAATAATTTTTAGTATCTTTAAAGCAACATTTAAAATAGATTCATCAACAACTATTAAAAAGGCCCTATGAAAGTTTCAAATTTTATATTTACCATTTCATTACTTGTTATCACAAGTTTTTCGAATGCACAACAAATCGCAATTATACCAGAACCTTACCAAATGAAAGTGGGCAATGGCAGTTATACCCTACCTAAAGTTGTGCTAATGAATACGCCTACTTCTGCAAATGAGATTAGTGACTTAATATCAAAAAAAATAAATGCAGTCACCGGAAATCAAGTAACTAAATCAAGTGCTAAATCAAATATTGACATTCAAATGAGTAACGAAGCCGAATTAGGCAAGGAAGGCTATCATTTAGATGTAAATGAAAAAGGAATCCAAATTAAAGCCAATACTAATGCAGGTTTATTTTATGCATGGCAGTCATTACTTCAAATAATGCCAACTGCCGTATTTAACAATACGATACAAAACAATATTAGCTGGAAAATTCCTTATGTATCCATTACCGACAAACCTCGTTTTGGATGGAGAGGATTAATGTTAGATGTAAGCCGACACTTTTTTACAAAGGCAGAAGTAAAAGAATACATTGACAATATGGTGTTATATAAATACAACGTATTGCATTTGCACTTAACGGACGACCAAGGCTGGCGTATTGAAATTAAAGCATTGCCTAAATTAACTGAAGTGGGTGCATGGCGCGTGGATCGTAAAGGCAAGTGGGGAAATATAACCGCCCCTTCACTGGATGAACCAAAAACCTATGGCGGATTTTATACCCATGAAGATATTAAAGAACTGGTGGCATATGCAAAATCAAAATTTGTAGAAATTTTACCTGAGATTGATATCCCAGGACATAGTATGGCTTTTTTAGCTTCCTACCCTTTAAGCACGACGCCGAATTATAATTACCAAGTAAATGCAGGTACGGAGTTTATGGATTGGACTGGATACAATGGACATGCAACAGCAAAAATCGATAACGCATTGAACCCTGCCAATGAAACTGTTTATAATTATTTAGATAAAATTTTCACGGAAGTTGCTTCCCTATTCCCTTTTGAATATATCCATATGGGTGGAGATGAAACTGCAAAAAACAATTGGGCAAAAAGCGCAGAGGTGCAAAATTTAATGAAAAGAGAAAACTTAAAAGACCAAAATGAGGTGCAAAGTTATTTTGTAAAAAGAGTAGAGAAAATTATTAATGCAAAAGGAAAGAAATTAATGGGATGGGACGAAATATTGGAAGGTGGATTACCTGGCAATGCAGCAGTAATGAGTTGGAGAGGTATGCTAGGAGGCATTGAAGCTGCCAATCAAAAACACCAAGTAGTGATGACCCCAAATGACTTCGCCTATATTGATTTTTACCAAGGTGAGGTGACCGCCGAAGGGAAGGTTTACAAAGGCTTAAGAATGAAAAAAACTTATGAATTTGAACCCCTACCTCAAGGTATTGACCCTAAATATATTTTAGGTGGACAAGCGAATTTATGGACTGAACAAATATTAAGTTTAAGAAGTGCCCAATATTTAACCTGGCCAAGATCCATGTCTATCGCAGAAACACTTTGGTCGCCCAAAGAAAAAAAGAATTGGCAAAACTTTTCCGGAAAAGTGGAAAAGCAATTTGAAATTTTAGATGCATTAAATATTAAGCATGCTAAAAGTATCTACGATCCAATCGTGACAACTACCTCCAACACCAAAGGAGAACTTATCGCGAAAATGGAAGGCGAAGTTGACAATTTGAAATTTTACTACTCCATTGACGAATCCTTACCAGATCAATTCAGTGACGAATACAAAGGGGCATTTGTTGTTCCTAGCGATGTAACAATTTTGCGAATCATTAGTTACCGAAACGGAAAGCCTATCGGAAAGATGTTACATATCCCTATGGAATCATTACTAAGCAGGGCTGTTAAAACTTTGTAATCAACCCAAAGCTTTAGAAGGTAAGTTTAACTTAAAATCACTGCCTTCATACAATAAGCCCCGTCCCCCCGAGTACTCGGGGGGACGGGGCTTATTGTTAGTTATATTCAGTAAATTTGAACTGTATACATTAACATCATGAGGGTATTACTTATTTTATGGCTGGCTTTACTGTTCAATCAATATCCCCTTTATGCACAAAGCAGTCAATCAGATAGTATACCAAAACAAAATACAACTGACAAAAAAAAATTATCCCTAAAACTTAAAATTTTAAAAAGCATTACAGGGAATGCTGAATCCATGACCGATACCAACAGAGATGTGATTGCAAACAATATTGAGCTATTATCAAAATATAATGGCAAACAAATCGATAATATTATTATTGAACAACATAATTTCTCCACCAATATCAACCTTCCTCAAATAAACCAAAAGGACAACTTTACAAATATTGCCAATAAACTACATAAAAGCTCATCTGATAATACGATTAGGAAAAACTTATTTTTTAAACCCAACGACATACTGAATCCTACGATCATTGCCTATAATGAAAAATGGTTAAGGGACCTTACTTTCATTCAAGATGCGCGTATTATTGCAATTCCTATAAAATACGACACCAATAAAATTGATCTATTCATCATCACCAAGGATATATTCCCATTAGGAGGAAATTTAAATTTAAAAAATCAAAATTCATTTGATGCCTCATTGAGTGATGAAAATTTATTTGGCACAGGAAATGCATTAAAAATTAATCACAATTTTGACAATACCCGAATACCAAAACCTGCATGGGGATATAACCTACAGCTAAGAAATATTTTTGGCAGCTTTATTAATATTAATGGAGGAATCAACAACTATACAAATAGCATTTCCGATGGATCAAGGTCCGCTATGAATAAGTTTGTATTTGGAGAGCTTCCATTTCTCCATCCTTTAAGTAATTGGACGGGCGGATTTGAACTAATGGAATTTAAAAACACAAATGCTTATCCTAATAAATGGAGTGATAGTTTATTTAATAGCAAATTAAATTACCACTACGACACCAAGGATTTTTGGCTTGGCTACCAACTTTTTTTTAAAACAAAATTAAATAAAATTAATCGACGACATATTATACAGTTACGTCACCTTGAAAACAGTTTCAATACTCGCCCTATTAACTTCTTAGCCCAATTAGATAAAAATTATCGAAATATCAATGCTAATTTTTTGTCAATCACGGTATTCAACCAAAATATTATCAGGACAAAGTATTTATATGGCTTTGGTCGTAACGAGGATTTACCTATTGGACAATCCTTGAGCTTAACTTTTGGGAATTACTACCGAGAGAATAATAGCATTTCGTATGCTGGTTTGAAATATGAAAAATACGCATTGCAATCCTCCGGAAATTATTCGCATTTAAATATCAATGTAGGCAGTAGCTATGCGGAAAAGCAATACCAGGATTTCAGGTTTTTAGCTAGCATGGAAATTATAGGAAAATTAAAATATCTTGAAAAAGGATCACCCTACCGACATACATTCAATATTAGTATTGCGCAAACTTTAAATAATAAATTTAATGAGGCCTTGTTGATTTATAGTAATTATGGCATTCCACAGCTAAACAAAGAACAAATTAAAGGGGGTACCCGTATTTCAGGAAATTGGGAATCGGTTTTGTACAGTGCGAAAACTTTTTATGGATTTAAATCCTCCCCATTTGTATTTGCCAACCTTACTTATATTAGAGCCATTGACGAAGTAAAAAAGAATGGCGGGATATTCACTGCAGTGGGGACAGGCACTAGAATACGTAATGAAAACCTCATATTTGGTACTATTGAATTAAAATGCTTTTACCTACCCCGAACGGATTTGCAAGTAAGTCCATGGAACTTTAGCTTCATTACAAACTTGAAATACAAATACAATTCAACCATCATTCGCAAGCCCGATTTTGTTGAAATTAATTAAAAATCCACTGGTCCAAATTCAACCTTTAGCCTTTATTTTTGTTATATAATTTATGGTTCAAGCATATAATTTTTTAGCCAGCTGGCAGTTATTCCCCGAAAAAAGTGAATTCGAGTACCAACTCGTTCCAAAATCCGGAAATTACAAAATTGAAAGCGTTCAAAATGCCCATGCACTTAGCTTTAGTCATAATTGGGTAAACATTGAAAATGAAGCTTTTTATGCCCAGTACAGTGTAAATCCCAATGGCGTCGCTCAGCCTTTCGACAACCATTTATTAGGCAATGAAGTTATTGCCGAAGTGAATAATGGCTCCTGTTTAACAGTGCAGTTTAATAAGGACAATAAGGAAGTATTAAAAGTGGTTCATGAAATATTAGCCAATGGATTTTTAAAAGTGACCCAATACGGCTTTAAAGAAAACGGCGATCCATTTAAAAATATTGAAATTTATCATAAACAATTAAGTGTGCTCCCCTATGCCTCCTCTGCAGGAAGTGTTGCAATTAGACCCACCAAGGAAGGGGTTATCAAACACAAAGCTTTATCTGCCATGGAGGATCAAACCAATATGCAGTTAAATCAAATTAAGGAACAAATTGAATTATTGGCAAGACAAGCACAGGAAATACGTAAACGTAAGGAGTTAAGCTTGATGATTTACGAAGCTAAAATAACTTTCAAGCCGCAAATTGGTCAAGTATATCATGTATATGAAAAAACGGATGGCTCACATGTTTTATCACTAGTAGCTCCTAGTGAATGGGGCGGCGGCTCGGGGCCATTTGCTGGATTTATTGCAACGGTGAAATTATTAGCCGATCATACTTGGATTGAATGTTAATAACCGTATTTAGCTAGTATCGTATCTACTCTTTTTTCAATGGCTGCATTTTTTTCAACAGGGGGTGCATGGTGTTTTTTTATTGTCGCATCAAAAATTAAAGGGCCATTTGCGCCCCAATGTTTTTGATCAATAAAACTATCCACTCCTTCCATATCATGCGAAGGATTCGTTCTTGTAAAACAAGCCCATAAAAAATTATTAATCTCTTCTGCCATCCAACTTGGATTTTCAGTCAATATTAACATGACTACACCTAACTCATTTAATAAATTAGCCCCCTTCCCTTTTAATTTTTCTTGTAGCCCTTTTGTATTTATTAATGCAGCATCTAATGCGATAATACCAGGTAATACTAATTTTGCATTTGCATTCAATTGATGAATTTCATTGGGTACAGTATTTGCCAAACTTCTTTTCACATCCCCATAAGCAGCAATCACTACTTTGGATCCAGCATTTAAATTTTCACCAGAATAATCCAAAGTATCCATGGTTGTTTTCGTGTAAAAATGAATATCGCTGGTTAAATCAATGCGTTCTAATAAAAATTGTAAGTAAGCAGGAACTTCATGTGTGCTTATTTGATTGGTATCATCGGCCGTTATAAAAACGAATTTAGCCAAGCTTAATTGTCCGGTACCTAAAATATGATTCGCAATCGTTAAAATTTCAGCGGGTTTTTTATTTTGCAAATACGGTGTATATCTTTCACTTCCTATCGCTAACAATAATGGATGAACGCCTGCAGCGTCTACTGCATGCACTTCTTTTAAACCAGGTATTTCATTAGACACCGCTGATCCTGTCATACTATGTATCAATTGTCCAAAGCTGGTATCTTCTTGCGGTGGCCTACCGACAACAGTGAACGCCCAGATTGCATTTTTTCGCGCATATACTTTATGCACTTTCATCACCGGAAATGGATGTTGCAAACTATAATAGCCAAGATGATCCCCAAAAGGACCTTCGGGTTTATTTTCACCAGGAAATATTTCACCGGTGATTACAAAATCGGCATCTGTACTTATACAAAATCCATCAACATAAGTATATCCAAATCTTTTACCTGCCAATACACCCGCAAAATTCATTTCACTCATACCTTCGGGAAGTGGCATCACTGCAGCTACTGAATGTGCTGGAGGACCGCCCACAAAGCAACTCACTTTTAAAGGCAATCCTTTTTTGTTTGCTTTTGTTTGATGCACCCCAATACCACGATGTAATTGATAATGCAAACCCACTTCCTTATTTAAAATATAATCATTCCCATCTAATTGAATACGGTACATGCCTAAATTGGAATTGCCAATACCTGGCTTATCTGCATCTTCTGTATATACTTGTGGCAGTGTTACAAATGCACCCCCATCCATTGACCAATGATGAATTAATGGAAGATCACTAATGTTTATTTCTTCAAATAAAACCGGTTTTAAAATTGGATTTTTTTTGGGCAACGCGTTCAATGCTGCGGGCAAAGCGGCCAATGATTTTAATGGATTT
>Ga0208966_1000449_pt1 | contig 13051 bp, 14 predicted proteins | sample GreLakmeHU45MSRF_FD_187701 | JGI IMG/M metagenome (GOLD analysis project Ga0208966, IMG submission 187701) | Freshwater lentic microbial communities from great Laurentian Lakes, MI, USA - Great Lakes metaG HU45MSRF (SPAdes) | ecosystem: Environmental > Aquatic > Freshwater > Lake | place: Great...
TGAATCCTGCATCAACAACTCGCTCGGCAAATGCGAGCACGCTTGGAGTAATGCCAGGTATTTCGTGAACAACGACAACGCCAGGACCTGCACCTTTGCGATACGTGGCGTGCGTAATACCAGCAGAGGTAAATGAACTTCCTTGCCAGCCAGGTGGTGCGAGCGCAATATCTTTCTTCATACCTACTTTGGCCTTACTACGCCAACAACCTTTGACCACGACACTGCAGAAATTTTTACGACATCACCCGTGCGCGGAGCGTGCACATATTGACCGTTGCCGAGATAAATGCCAACGTGATGAATTGGATAGCCCTGAAAAACCAGATCGCCTGGTTGAATTGCGGCGGTCGGAATGCGCGGGAGACCTGCATATTGCGTTCGCGATGTGCGGGGAATACCCACGCCTGCCACTTCCCACGCCCACGAGGTGAGACCAGAGCAGTCAAATGCACTGCCTGGAGACTTTGCTCCCCATCGATATGTCACGCCAAGTTGCGAAAGTGCAGCCTTAATTACAACCCCGGTTCGCGACGATGGAGCAGCAACGTTCGCAAACTTGGTTCCGGCAAATTTTGCTGCTTGCGATTTTGCGTCATCGAGAGCAACAGCCTCGCGGCGTTGACGCTCCGACTTGATTAACGATCCAAGTTCGCGCTCTGCTGCAGCCTGACGGGCTTCATAATCAGACGCAAGTGCTTCGGCCGCATTCAAACGTGCAACCGCATAGTTGGCCAAATCGCTGGCCTTCTTTTGTTGTCTCTCGAGTTTTTTCTTTTCCTTGATGAGATCATCAATCAAACCCTGCAACGCGTCGGTGTTGCCCGCACCCGTATTGAGCGCAACCGAAGTGAGGTATTTCTTGCGCACCATGTCGCTCAGTGAATTTGTCGAGCTCAAGATGCTCGACAAACTATTGGACATTCCGCCGCGCACAAACGACTTCATCGCCACGGCTTTCAAATCTTCTTGCATCGCAGCGAGTTTCTTTTCCAACTCGGCGATCTTGGCAATCGTTGCATCGATCTCTAATTGCAAGTCTTCTTGCTGGTTCACAGCCTCGGCATAGAGTTCGTCAAGTGCGTCAATCTGGTTACCGATCCTGTCCAACTCAGCAATGATCTGATTGACTCGTTGCTGCTGATCCCCCGATGACCCAGTTGCGGGGCGCAAACCAAGCGCCTGCGTAGGCATAGCAATAACACCCACAGCCACCGAAGTGGTGAGGATGATGGCGGCCAACTGAGGCACACACCGGCGTACACGCCTAATGGCGTCACGAATCATGATCCCAGAAGTCTACCGATTATTACGGTTTGATGTCAGATTTTGCCATGGCCCATATTGCTGCCTAAATAGTTGCCCGATAAGGGGTTTAGTGGCTCATTCCCACTCGATTGTGCCTGGTGGTTTAGATGTCACATCGTAAACAACGCGATTAATTCCCTCTACTTCGTTGATTATTCGTGACGACATTTTCTCCAGCAAGTCGTACGGCAGTCTCGCCCAGTCGGCCGTCATCGCATCATCACTTGTTACTGCGCGAATAATTATTGGCCGTCCATACGTTCGTTCGTCGCCCATCACGCCAACTGAACGAATGTCGGCGAGCACTGCAAACGCTTGCCAAATTTCGCGCTCAAGACCAGCCAAGCGCACTTCTTCGCGCACAATGAAATCAGCTTCTTGCAAAATTGCAACTTTGTCCGGCGTTACTTCTCCGATGATGCGCACGCCAAGACCAGGGCCAGGAAATGGTTGACGCCACACAATCTCGTCGGGTAAACCAAGCTCGGTGCCCACCTTGCGAACTTCATCTTTAAACAACGTGCGCAATGGCTCACACAATTCCAAAGTCATGTCGTCTGGCAAGCCACCCACATTGTGATGACTCTTAATCACACTCGCTGTACCGTCGACTCCGCCGCTCTCGATCACATCTGGATACAGCGTTCCTTGCACTAAAAACTTTGCATCGGTAAGCCCGCCCGTGTGCTCCTCGAAGATGCGCACAAAAAGTTCGCCTATCGCTTTTCGTTTTGCCTCTGGTTCGGTGACGCCCTTCAACTTTTCAAAAAATCTTGCGCCGGCGTCCACATGAATCAACTCAATTCCCATATGCCTATGAAACGTTTCGACAACTTGCTCGCTCTCGTTTTTGCGCATCAAACCGATGTCTACATAAATACAAGTCAGTTGCTTGCCAACTGCCTTGTGCACCAGCGCTGCAGCAACGGCAGAGTCAACACCACCCGACAAACCACAGATCACTCGCTCAGTACCAATCTGTTCGCGGATTGCAGCAACTTGATCCTCGACAATTGATGACATCGTCCAGTCGCGTTTTGCTCCCACAAGTCGATGCAAAAACTGCTCGATGATTGACTGGCCATGCTCGGTGTGCGCAACCTCTGGGTGATATTGCACTCCCCAAATTTTCTTCTCAGGGTTTTCAATTACCGCCATTGGTGCATCCCGAGTGCTTGCAGTTGCCACAAAACCACTGGGCAAAACCGACACCGCGTCGAAGTGACTCATCCACACATTGAGTTGTGCAGGAATATCGTCCTTCAGCAGTTGTGATACGGCCCCAGCAATGCGTTGTGCGACGGTGCGACCATATTCGCCCCTGCCGCCTCGCGATACTTTGCCGCCAAGTTGTTCGGCGATCAGCTGTGCGCCATAACAAATGCCCAAAATAGGAATACCGAGTTCGTAAATCTTCGGATCGAGCACAGGCGCACCATCCACATGCACGCTTGCTGGTCCACCCGACAAAATGATCGCGATTGGCTGGCGCTTGAGCACCTCTTGCGCCGAGATCTTGTGGGGCACGATCTCTGAATAGACCTGAGCCTCGCGCACACGGCGTGCAATCAACTGTGCATATTGGGCACCAAAATCAACCACCAACACGACTTGTGAGTCGTGAGTCAGTTGCTTTGCCATAGTGACCAATGACTGTAGTTGAACAGTGGTATTTGGGCCCAAGAGATGGAACGATGGAGACGCATGCAAATTGTCCAAACAACTCGTGTAGTACTCCCCGCAACTGTTCCCGACCCATTAGGAGGTCGTAACGTCAGTGACTGCATCGGCCTCTACCCAAAGCCTGGGTGCGGAACCGAGGCTGTGTTGTCTGGTGATCGCGGCGGCTCAATGCAATATGCCACTTTTGGCATCATGATCACAGCACTCATCGTGATTGGCGTGCGCATCTCGCGCAGCATTGTCAAACGAGACCGTGCACGCGACAAAGCACTGGGGCTCAACGACTAGTTTTGCTGTGTGCCAGCAAGCCAAAACGTTGTTAAAAACCAAGGCGTTCTTGGAATTGTGCTCGCCCTCTTGAGCGCTTCGCTCTATGGCATCACACCAATTTTTGTCTACCACGCCTTTGAATACGGGGCAGATCCATTTGGATTGATGACCTCGCGTTACATCATTGCGTGCATTGTGCTCCTGACAGTTCGTACTATTCGATTTGGTCGAACCAATTGGCCATCGCGCAAAACCTCCATTCAACTTTTCTTACTTGGTGCAATTGGTTTATATGCCAACAGTGTGTGCATGTTTAATGCACTCAAATATTTGCCGAGTGGCTTGTCAATGGTGATCTTCTTTTTTTACCCAATTGTCGTCGTGTTGTTTGGCTGGGCGCTCTACAAACACAAACCACCAGCAATTATCTGGCCATGTCTTGTCACCACAATCATCGGCGTGATCTTGAGCGCCAGCGATGTTTCGGGTGGCCAAATGAAAGGCCTTATCTTTATTGTTGTTGGTGCATTTGCCTACGCGTTTTATTCGGTGCTCGCTGGTGCGGTCATGCCGCGTGCCGAACTCACAACAGGTTTGCTCCTCGTCTTTGCTGGCGCTGGATCTTCATTTTCCGTTGTATGGCTTCTAGATCCCCCCGGCTTACCAACCACCATGCCCTACGTTGCAGATGTGTGGTTGCCTGCTCTCGAGATTGGGCTTGTTGGCACGATCGGTGCAATGGGCGTTTTCTTTGCGGGCATGAATCGCATCGGTGCAAGCAAGAGTGCAGTGATTCAAACTTGGGAAGTGTTGGTCGCAGGTCTTACCGGCATGATTTTCCTCAATCAAGATTTCACCCTTCGTCAGGTGTTCGGTGGCGTGCTGATTTTGGGTGGCGTGCTATTGCTCACTCGCGCCGAGATCAAACGGGGCGAAAACCTTCCGCAATCTGCACATGCCTAGAAGCCCCAAAGAACCCTTAGCCTTGTGGGTACATAGCAATTTGAGTATTTCTTGCAGGGTTGGGTGAAATCCCCTACCGGCGGTGAAAGCCCGCGAACCTCACGAGCAATCGTGGGGTTGATCTGGTGAAATTCCAGGGCCGACGGTCAGAGTCCGGATGGGAGCAAGAAGACGAAAGTTGTGTTTGCGCGTATCACGGAATGCTCTTGTGGCATTCCATTGCTGCTGCGCACGCATTGCGCTCGTCGTCCTTGCCCTGCCCTGTCTGAGGTGCCTGAAGCGCAACGACGAAAGAGACGCCTGCAATGACCACAGATGACGAACGCATGATGCGACTAGCAGTAGATACTGCTGTCGACGCACGCTTGCGTAGTCGTCCAAACCCCTGGGTTGGAGCAGTCGTTGTTGCAACCGATGGCCAAGTTTTTTGTGGCGCAACAATGCAACCCGGTGAGGCACACGCCGAAGTTGTGGCGCTCAACGCAGCAGGCGACAACGCTCATGGCGCCACGTTGTACACCACGCTCGAACCATGCAGCCACACTGGAAAAACTGGCCCGTGCACACAAGCAATTGTCTTGGCAAAAATTTCTCGTGTAGTGGTTGGTGTCATTGACCCCGACAAACATGTCGCAGGTAATGGCATCAAGCAGTTGCGTGATGCGGGCATCACCGTCGATGTTGGTGTGGAGCAAACACTCGTTGCGCAACAACTTGCGCCATATTTACATCACCGTCGCACAGGCAGGCCGTATGTCATCTTGAAGATGGCCATGACGCTCGACGGTCGCGTCGCGATGCCCGATAGCTCGCAATGGATTACTGGCGAGACCGCACGCAAGCGCGTGCATCAACTGCGAGCAGAGAGCGACGCAATCTTGGTTGGCGCAGGCACAGTGCGCGCAGATAACCCGTCGCTCACAACTCGCGATGTCGACGGCCCGTCACCACGTCGCGTTGTGCTGGGCAATGTCTCACCAACCGACAAGGTCAACCCATGCCTTGAGTGGACTGGATCGCTTCCCAACCTGCTCGACACACTTGGCAATGAAGGCGTTATTCAGTTGATGGTCGAAGGTGGGCCGCGTGTGGCTGCCTCGTTTCACAACGAGCAATTAATCAATCAATACGTATTACATCTCGCACCGATCATTGCTGGTGGTAGCGAATCGCCACATGCACTCGTCGAATCAACAGATTTGTCGTCAATGATGAACGGTCACATTGTTTCGACCCAAGTTCTCGATAACGACATCGAAATCATCCTCGAACCAACTATTTCAACAGCGAAGGAATCACTATGAACACCACCCAACATTCACGCGACAACGGCATGGCCCCTATTGAAGACGTCATTGCCGCAATCGCCCGTGGCGAGATGGTGGTGATGGTCGACGACGAAGACCGCGAAAACGAAGGCGACCTGATCATGGCTGCCCAGTTTGCAACCGCCGAAAAGATTGCGTTCATTGTGCGCCACACATCTGGAGTGGTCGTTGCTCCCCTTTCTGGTGAGCGCTGCGACGACTTGCGCCTGCCACTCATGGTCGATCACAACACCGAGAGCCATCGCACCGCATTCACTATCTCTGTCGATCTTTTGGAAGGCACAACAACTGGCATCTCTGCAGCCGATCGCGCGGCGACATTGCGCGGCTTGGCCGACCCAACTGTGACACATGGAGCATTTGCTCGCCCAGGTCACATCTTTCCGTTGCGCGCACGCGAAGGTGGCGTGCTCAAACGAGCAGGTCACACCGAAGCTGCGGTCGACTTGGCACGTATGGCTGGTTGCGAACCGGCTGGAATCATTTGTGAAATTCAAAATGATGACGGCACCATGTCGCGTCTGCCAGACCTGCGCAAGTTTGCGGCCGAACACAACTTATTGCTGTCGTCCATTGCAGAGTTGATTACCTATCGGCGCCACAACGAGCGACTTGTGGAGCGCATGGGTTCGGCAACAGTTCCTACCGAATGGGGTGGCTTTACTTGCGTCGCATATCGCAGCACTGTCGACGACATCGAGCATCTTGCTTTTGTAAAGGGCACTGTTGATGACGGCAAGCCTGTGCTCACGCGAGTGCACAGCGAGTGTCTGACCGGCGACGTGTTTGGCAGCAAGCGCTGCGACTGCGGCCCACAACTTGCCGCAGCGATGCAACAAATTGACGCAGAGGGTCGCGGCGTTGTTGTGTACTTGCGCGGCCACGAAGGACGCGGCATCGGCATCGGTCACAAGATTCGTGCATACTCATTGCAAGACCAAGGCTTTGACACGGTCGATGCAAATACCGAATTGGGTTTACCTGTCGACAGTCGCGAATACGGCATTGGCGCACAAATTTTGGCCGATCTCGGTGTGCACGAGTTGCGCCTGATGACCAACAACCCTGCAAAATACGGCGGCATCGCTGGCTACGGACTTTCTATTGTCGAGCGAGTTTCGCTCAGCGTCTTAGAGACTCCAGAAAATGCTTCGTACTTGCGCACCAAGCGCGACCGGATGGGTCATGTGTTTGACGGATCAGATATCGACAAGGTAGAGAAACAACCAAACGAGGAAGGCAAGTCATGACCACATTTGAAGGTTCGCACGACGGAAAAGGAATGCGCGTTGGCATTGTGTGCTCGCGTTTCAACGAGTTCATCGTCTCGGCTTTACTGGACGGTGCAAAGCGTGGGTTGAGTGCGAATGGTGTGAGTGAAAGCGATGTTGATGTTGTGTGGGTGCCTGGCGCATTCGAGATTCCAATCGCCACAAAAGCCATGGCCACAAGTGGTCGCTACGACACCCTCGTCACGCTTGGCGCTGTTATCCGTGGCGAGACTGCGCACTTCGAATACGTTGCAGGCCCAGTTGCCGACTCAATCGCACAGATACAGCTTGAGACAGGCATGCCAATTGGCTTCGCTGTACTCACTGTTGAAAATGTTGAGCAGGCAGTTGAGCGCTCTGGCCCAGGTGCTGGCAATAAGGGCGAAGAGGCCGCAATCGGAGCCATCGAGATGGCCAATGTGTTGAAGGCGCTGCGCTAAACATTTTTTGCACAACCGCCACTTGTGCGGCACACATCGGTGCAACTCACAAGAAATCCCTTGTGGGTGAAAGGCGATCGTTATGGGCATTGTGCTCAGCATGCTCGTTGCGGTCACGAGCGTGTTGCCCGCCCAACTTCCCCCAGATGCTGCAACTATCACACAACCAATTCCCGTGTTATCCAATGTCGATGCGGTACGCCACATCCAGTTTGATCTCGACATCACCACGTTCACACGACAACGATCTTCATTACGCCGTCAATATCCCACTCTCGATTGGTCAAATGATGGCTGCTCGGCGCCAATCGTGGGAAGCGAAGGCAGATCGTTCAACTTTCGACCGGCGTGTGATCGACATGACTTTGGTTATCGAAACTTTAAAAATCTTGGTCTTTTTGATACTTCGACTCGAACATTGATTGACGAGCAGTTGCACCGAGACATGAATAGAGCATGCGACTCTCAGCGCCGCACGTTTAAGGTGCGATGTATTGCGTGGTCCGAGATCTTTTACACAATGGTGCGTGCAGCGGGTGGACCGTGATTAATCGGCAAGACCAATAGAGATGATCTGATACAGCATCCGCCCAGTGGCACCCCAGATCGTTTCGTCGTCTAAGTGAAAAAAGTGAAAACGAAATTGATTTGGTGGTTCGCCCCACTGCTCTTCTGTATACGTATCAATGCGCACCAAGTCGACAACCGGCACCGTAAAGACTCTGTCGACTTCGGCATTGCGCGCGTGCAAAGAAGGCTTGTCTTTGAGAAAACCCACGATGGGCACAATGTGGCTCTTGCTTACATAGGTATTGAGCGGAGTCAATTGTCCGATGATCTCCACATGATTCGGATCGAGATCGATCTCTTCGTGGGCCTCGCGCAATGCAGCATCGAGTGCGCTCTCGCCACCGTCTAGTCGACCACCCGGAAATGAGATCTCGCCTTTGTGATTGGTGAGATCTTGTGACCTGCGAGTAAACAGCAACTCTGGGCCAGACTCGCCGTCGAACAACAGGATCAACACTGCTGACGCGCGTGCGTCTGATGCTGGCGGCACATGTGGCACCGATGCAGAAAACTTTTTGATGCGCTCGACCAACAATTCGGTTGATCTCAGACCAGAGTGATCCAGATTGTGAAATGGATTATCGGGCCGCACCCACACCGATTGGGGGCGAGGAATTACTTGATCACCACCAGGTCGCATGGTGGCGTTGTTTATGCGGTTGGCTTCCAGCCAGCTGCATAAAGTTGCTTGAGCACTTCGTCAAGACCAGCAGTCTTCAAGTTGGCAAGAGTTTTTCCTGGCATCTCTTCACCTTTTTCCCATGTTTGCCAAGCGAGCAAGATCTTTTCCATATCTGGCTGTGGTTGTTCAAAACTCATGTTGTAGAGCCTAACGATGGCGTCGCAGATTGAGGCGTGGAGTGCGTGCTTCGCTTGGAGACTTTTGGGCAAAGTTGGTGCCCAACACGACGATGCCTTCAACAAGCCCGAGTGCGATGAGCGCAAGTCGTCCAATCGAGTCCAAATCTGCCACTGCTGCGGCCACGAAACACAACACAATGATCAGCCAGTCGATGTATCGGTGCACGCGTCGACTCACCCACTTAAATGCGCTGACGCCACCGTCTGCAATTGCAGCGTTAATCAGTAATGCGATGCCAAGTCCAACAGGTACTGCAGGCGATTGTGATTGGGCCGACATCATGATCAGACCGCCAGCAATGCCGTATTCAACAAGTTGATGAAGCCAGAAGCCTCTACCCTGCGCAGCCATGAATGATGACTCTAGTTGTTGGGGTGAAAATAAAAATGCCTCGGGTTTTCACCCGAGGCATTTTTGTAATTCTGTACAACGTGTAGAAAATGATTTACATCATCCCCATGCCGCCGCCGGGCATGCCACCGCCTGCTGGTGCGCCATTCTTTTCTGGCTTGTCAGCAACGAGGCACTCGGTCGTGATCACCAATGCTGCGATCGACGCTGCGTTTTGCAACGCTGCACGTGTCACCTTGGCTGGGTCGATGATGCCGGCCTTGACAAGGTCGACATATTCGCCAGTTGCGGCATTGAGTCCGATTGAACCCTTTTCTGATTCGATGCGCTGGATGGCAACTGCGCCTTCGATGCCTGCGTTGTCAGCGATGTGACGAGCAGGTGCGGTGAGCGAGTCGTACACGCTGCGTGCGCCAGTTGCTTCGTCACCCGTAAGCGACTCGACAACCTTGAGCACTGCTGGGCGTGAGCGGATGAGGGCAGTGCCACCACCGGCGACAACACCTTCTTCAATTGCTGCACGAGTTGCAGAAACAGCATCTTCGATGCGGTGCTTCTTTTCCTTGAGCTCGACTTCAGTTGCTGCACCGACTTTGATCACTGCAACACCGCCGGCCAACTTGGCCAAACGCTCTTGCAACTTCTCTTTGTCCCAATCGGAATCGGTGTTTTCGATTTCGGCTTTGATCTGGTTGATGCGTGCTGTTACATCGGCTTTGTCGCCTGCACCGTCAACAATTGTTGTGTTGTCTTTGGTGATGATGACGCGCTTTGCACGGCCCAACAAGTCGAGAGTCACGTTCTCAAGCTTGAGACCGACTTCCTCGCTGATGACCTGACCACCCGTGAGGGAGGCCATGTCTTGCAACATTGCCTTACGACGATCGCCAAAGCCTGGAGCCTTGACTGCCGACGAATTGAATGTGCCACGGATCTTGTTGACAACGAGTGTTGCGAGTGCTTCACCCTCAACATCTTCGGCGATGATCACCATTGGGCGACCGGTCTTCATCACTGCTTCAAGCACTGGCAACATGGACTGAACTGTTGCAATCTTGCCCGCGTTGAACAAGATGTATGCATCTTCAAGCACTGCTTCTTGACGGTCTGCATCGGTCACGAAGTATGGCGACAAGTAACCCTTGTCGAACTGCATACCTTCGGTGAACTCGAGCTCGGTGCCAAACGTGTTGGACTCTTCAACGGTGACAACACCGTCTTTGCCCACTTTGTCAATGGCATCGGCGATGACTTTGCCGATTGAAGCGTCAGCAGCAGAGATGGTTGCAACGCTGGCGATGTCACCTTTGTCGTCAACTTCTTTTGACTGGCTCTTGATCGACTCAACAGCGGCTGCAACAGCCTTTTCGATGCCGCGCTTCAAGCCCATTGGGTTGGCGCCAGCAGCGACGTTGCGCATGCCGTGTTGCACCATTGCCTGAGCAAGCACAGTTGCTGTTGTTGTTCCGTCACCGGCAACGTCGTTGGTCTTGGTTGCAACTTCTTTAACAAGTTGCGCACCCATGTTTTCAAATGGGTCTTCAAGTTCAATTTCTTTTGCAATCGAAACACCGTCATTGGTGATCGTTGGTGCACCGAACTTCTTGTCGAGAACGACGTTGCGACCTTTTGGTCCAAGCGTCACCTTGACAGCGTCGGCGAGTTTGTTAACTCCGGCTTCGAGAGCACGACGTGCCTCTTCATTAAATTTGAGTTGCTTTGCCATAGTGAAATGAATCCTTTGGGATGAGTTGAGGGGAAATTATTTGGAAACGACTGCGAGTACGTCGCGGCTGGTGAGGATCAAGAGATCGTCGCCCTTGTGCGAAACTTCGGTGCCGCCGTACTTGCTGTACAGAACTACGTCGCCGACTTTGATGTCGAGTGCGAAATGCTTGCCACTGTCGTCGCTCCAGCGGCCTGGGCCTACTGCGAGAACGGTTCCTTGCTGCGGCTTTTCCTGAGCGGTGTCAGGGATGACGAGACCGGAAGCGGTGCGCTCTTCGGCTTCGCTTGGCTTGACAACAATGCGGTCGTCTAGGGGCTTGAGGTTCATATCGTTTTGTCCTCCGTAGAGCATGAAACACGGTGTCTCATGCGGTTGAAACTGGGTCTTTTACTTGCCACATAAGACTTGCGCTTGGTTAGCACTCGACCTCTGCGAGTGCTAATGATACGGGCCTAAGCCTCGTTTTTCCAACCACAATCCACCTGCACCAGCAGGTCGGACAAGAGGTCGAGGGGCAGGCCAATCACGGTGGTCAGGCTGCCCTCCACGCGCTCTACGAGGGCTCCACCATCGCCCTGAACGGCATAGGAACCCGCTTTGCCCAGCGACTCTCCGGTGGCCAGGTACCACTCCATCTTCTCGGGGGTGATCTCGAGCATCGAAACGCCCGCCGAATCGAGGCCGTGAGCTTGGCTCAACATCGTTCCGTCATGGGCCAAGTGCACCACAGCAACCGCGGTGTGTACTTGATGCGTGCGACCCGAAAGTTCGTTCAGCATTGTTCGAGCATCATGCTCATCTGCTGGCTGTCCAAATATTTTGCCGTCCAGATCAACCGTTGTGTCGGCAGCAATAATGACAGTCGCGTTGTTGTAACGCGCTGCGACTGCATGAGATTTGGCCACAGCAAGACGTTGCACGTGAGCGATCGGAGTTTCACCTGTCAGCGCAGTCTCGTCAATGTTTGGTGGATCAATCGCGAACGTCACTACCCCTTCACCAAATTGGTGATCGAGTAATTGTGTCAACAAGTCGACTCGGCGTGGCGACTGAGACGCCAAAACAATTTGTATCGACCCCTCCATGTTCATCAACCGCCGCTGAGTTGCATCACATGACCGTCATCAGGAACAGTCATGTCGTCAAGATCATCGAGATAGCCATCTGGCAACACCACACGAATTGGTCCGTTGGTGTGACCACGCGCAATTCGCTCGCCACCCTCAACAATCGTCAACGTGTGGTCGAGTGCGCTGCACAGCTCGCGCAAGTTTTCGAGCGACATAATCTCGCTGAACTTGCGACGTGTCTCGCCGCCCACTGGGTAACCAGTGAGATACCAGCCCGTGTGTTTTCTAAAATCACGAATGCCGCGCTCTTCACCCAAGTGACCGCACAACGCAGTTGCATGCTCGAACATCACTTCAAGCACATCACCAAGTTGTGGTGTTGCTTGAATTGGATTGCCACTAAACGCATCGATCAAGTCGCGAAACAACCATGGACGCCCCAAACATCCGCGACCAATGACCACGCCATCACAACCGGTTTGCTCAACCATGCGCAACGCATCTTTTGCTTCCCAGATATCACCATTGCCGAGCACCGGAATACTCGTGACCGCTTCTTTCAGTTCTTTGATCGCTTCCCAGTGTGCACTTGGCGCATAGTGCTGACGTGCTGTTCGGGCATGCAAGGCAACTGCCGATGCACCCGCCTCTTCGCAAATCACACCTGTCTGTACAAACGTAATGAGGTCGTCGTCAATACCCATTCGAAACTTGCACGTGATTGGAATGCCATAATTTTTGCCCGTCTCGACCGCTGCTGTTACAAGGGCGCGCAACAATTGGCGCTTGAGTGGCACTGCTGCGCCACCACCACGGCGAGTTACTTTTGGCGCTGGGCAACCAAAATTGAGATCGATGTGATCAACCGCATCGGCGCGACCAAGTTTGTCGACTGCTCGTGCAAGCATTTCGGGGTCACTGCCATACAGCTGCAGACTGCGAAACGTTTCGTCGCTTCCAAACTTGAGCATCGTGTCGGTTTTGCGATTGCCGTGCACCAAACCAGTAGCCATCATCATCTCATTGACATACACAAGACCTGGCCCAAACTTGCGACACAATGACCGAAACGGTGCATTGGTGACGCCGGCCATTGGCGCAAGCACCACAGGCGGCCACACCGAATGGTTGCCGAGTTGCAGTGGCGCAAGGCGCGGCACTGTGGTGTTTGAGATTGGCAAATTGGTTGCGTAGTGAATAGTCATG
>Ga0208966_1000454_pt1 | contig 13023 bp, 10 predicted proteins | sample GreLakmeHU45MSRF_FD_187701 | JGI IMG/M metagenome (GOLD analysis project Ga0208966, IMG submission 187701) | Freshwater lentic microbial communities from great Laurentian Lakes, MI, USA - Great Lakes metaG HU45MSRF (SPAdes) | ecosystem: Environmental > Aquatic > Freshwater > Lake | place: Great...
AGGCTCAGGCCGCGGCATTAAGCAGTGAAGATTTAAAAAACATAGGTATAAGTGACGGCGGTGCTGGCATAGAGGGCATATCAGTATCCTCAAATGTTATTAGTTTTGGATATCCAGATATGTGTCTGTTTCAAATATTAATAAAAAAAGGCAACTCAAATGCAGAATCACTTTCAACAGTTTTTGAAAGTGCGCTTTGTGTAATAGAGAATGTTGCGATTGATTATGGGTCTCAAAACAAAATGGTTTTCTTTGATCCTGGCACTGGTTCGAACACTTATTATCCAGCCGAAGTTACACTTACGATTTCTTTAACAGAAACAACGCTAACAACAGCTGGATCAGTTACTGAAGATCACAATCAAGCCACTTCAACAATTTTCTAATACATATGAGCATATTCACATACTATCCTAAAATTGCGTACAAAGTAGACGATTACAATTTCCTACAAGCAATTGACATTACTATCGTCAATAAGATAAAAAAATATCTTACGGAATATAGAGGAATTTCATATAGTCCTTACGTTGTAGCTGACGGAGAAAAAGCCGATTTTGTTTCGTACAAATTCTATAACAATCCAGGATATGATTGGGTTATATTATTAACAAACAACATTCATAGTATCTATGACGATTGGCCTAAAAGTTCAGAAACATTCGAGCAATACATAATTGAGAAATATGGTAGCACAACAACCGCAATGAATACGACAAAATACTACTATGATGTATATGACAATATAATAGATGTAGAAGAATATGCAAATTTATCGGCTGCAAATCGCAGTTCTATAAATGCATATGAATGGGAATTGGACTTAAACACAAGCAAGTCTAGAATTAAAATTCTAAATTCAAATTTAATAGGATCAGTAGAATCTGGAATACAATCTATCATGTCCAAACCAATAGTATAATATATGGCAAACATTTATTATAATTTACCTTATCCATTTGGAAAAATTACAGACAATGTTGGATTTGAGAGTGCGCCTTTAAGTCTAAAAACAAAAGATTCTGTAGGCAGAAATCTCGGTGGAAATTTCGTAATAAACGAAATATCCATTACGACAAGACAGGGACAAAAGCTATCCTTGTTGGATGCGTTTGAAACTATAAGCATCGATGAGCATATGTTTTCGTCTGCCGTTGTGGGTTCTATTACCCTAATAGATGTTGGCGCTGGCATAGAAAAATTTCAACTTCAAGGTGGAGAAAAAATAACTTTAAAATTGTCAAAACCAACAACAAATGAAATATTACTTTGGCGAGAAGATTTTATCATAAACAAGATTGGCGCACATGTGGTTAACATTACCAATCTTGCTTCAAAATATACTTTGTACTTTACTTCTAGAAGTTTTGTAAATTCTACAAAAAAGAATTTGTTTAAAAGTTACAAAGGTAATGTTGCAGATACTATATTTTCTATTTTCTCTGAAATGTCTAACAATGATTTAATGTTAGATGATCCTAAAATTACTTTACAGAAACCTTTTATATCTACGGGATTGATGCCACACAGAGCGATTGAAGAATTGGCACAAAGATCATGCTCGAAATCTAAATTCTTTTTGTTTTTTGAGAGATTATTTCCTGTAGTAGGCACATACGGAAACGGAAGCACATTTGCAGCCACTCATTATTTTGGTAGTTATGACAAGTTAATAGCAGACTCTAATTTGTCAGGAGGAGGGCATGACGTATATTTTATGCCAAACGAAGATGGACAAATTGAATCAAGCATAATTCGCACATCAAGACTAACGAAAAAAGATAATTTTAATCACATTGAACTGCTGACAAAAGGACATTACAGTAGCACAATAACATCTTTAGATCCAATTAAAAGAAATTCAAAAACAACTAGTGTGGGATATGCAAATAATGCAACGCAAGATTTTTACTCAAATAAACTTTTAGATGCAAACAATATATTCAGTATGTACAGCACTGTTAATGGAGAAACACCAGGAAGAAGACTTGTTTTTAATTCTGAATACTTTAATGATCCTATTCAAAGAGAATCTTGGTTAAGAAGTAACATTTTTGGTAGTTTATCTAAAATTATGTTTAAATTAGACATTGACATTCAAGGCGCAACAAACAGTATTGGCACAGGACATGTAATCAATCTTGTGATTCCTAGTGGACTTGACAAAACACTACTTCCTTCATCATCAACGCCTATTTTAGATCAGTATCATGGCGGTAAGTATTTTGTTTCTGGAGTTAAACACACTATCACACTCTCAAGTTACATAAAAAGATTGGAATTGACTAGAGGTTCAATTCCAATAGATTTGAATAAAAATAATCTGACACAAGAAGATTTGTCAGAACTAAAATATCTTTAACTAAAGGTCATTTCAAATGAGTTTAAAACTTAAATTTTCAGAATATGTAGAGTTAAAGGACTACAAAGCAAGTCAACTTGTAGAGAAGCAAATTCTTTATAACAATGGTGCAAAGTATGGGCAGATTGTGTTCCTTGCTGGCGGCGCAGGTTCGGGTAAAGGATTTGCTGTTCAGCATTTTATGCAAGGATCTGAGTTTAAAATACGTGACGTTGATGAATTGAAGATTGCATTTCAAAAGTTAGATGCACTTGGTAAATTCACAACCCAAAACTTGCTAGACAAGTATGGCGACAAGATTTCTGAGAAAGATAAAGAACTTATTCAAAGAGAATTGACTGACAAGAATTTAAAGATGGGTCAATTGAATTTGAAAACGCCAACACACGTTTATATTCTACACGTTCTTATTCGTGCAACTGACGTAAAAAACAAGACGTTAGACTTAATGCTTGCTGGCGCTGAAAAGGGACAATTACCAAATCTTATTTTTGACAGCACATTCAAAGAAATTTCAGACATGACAGATGTTTTGCCAAAACTGTTTGCCGCTGGATATGAACCAAAGAACATTCACGTATCATGGGTTCTGACTAACTATCAGATTGCAATCAAGAATAACAAATCAAGAGCAAGAGTTGTGCCAGAGGATATTCTGCTTGCTACTCACGCAGGTGCGGCACAGACTGTATATAACTTAGTGACAACGGCAATGCCACCCTCAGTGCAGGGAGGTATTTATGTGATTCTAAATAATCCAGAGAATACAATTTTTATAGTTGATCCGCAAACAAATAAAGCATATAAAGACAAGAAGGGCAATCCTGTTATCAAAGACTTCAAGTACTTGGTACTTAAAGAACCAGGAAAGCCGGCTAAAAAGGAACTAGATGTGAAAAAACAATTACTTACTTGGATTAAAGATAACGTTCCTCCAGGCGCAGTAGACACATCAGAATTAGACAGACTATGAAAAAATTTAAAGAATTTATACAAGGCACTACTCTTACACAAGAAGAGTGGGAAGAAGAAGTTTTTGGTCCAAAATCAAGTGAGACACTAGAAAAGCCATTAGACGAATCGGATTCAGACCAAGAAAAAGAAAACATGAGTTAATTGATGAAAAATTTTATTGGTCAAGATGGATTTGTTTGGTGGATTGGAATCGTTGAAGATATCAACGATCCTCTGACGCTTGGCAGATGTAGAGTGAGATGCTTTGGATATCATCCCGCAAAGTCAACTAATCTAGTTCCGACTGAAGACTTACCATTTGCGTTATCTATTCATCCTTTGAATACACCAAACCTCTACGGAACTCCTAGAGTTGGTGAATGGGTTTTTGGTTTCTTCTTAGATGCGCTGTCTGCACAAGAGCCTGCAATCTTAGGATATCTTCCTGCAATTCCAGAAGCCGCTTCATCGTATTTTGGCACACCATCAAGTTTGACTAGAAACTTTGCAAGCGTTGTTGATAAAAATGATATTTTGTGGGAAATAAATAATGCTAAGATTAGAATAGCAAATACAAGCAATGTAACAATACAATCTTCAAACAATATCACTATCAACGGCAATGATTTTTCGATTGAGTCTTCTAACAATAGTGTTATAACTTCAACTAAAAATTTAACTCTAAACGGAAGTAATAATTTAATTCTTTCCGATAGTGCAAATACCACTACACTCAGCGCATTGCTTTTGAGAATATCAACGATTGAAGAAAGATTGAATAGCCCAACGACTGCAATAGTACCCAATACAGCAATCACAGTTATAACAGATATCTAAAATCACAGTCTACACAGTAATATAACATACTGTCAAGCAAAAGTCAACATTTTATAAGGAAATAATAATGACAAATCACGAAAACTTAGTAAATTTATTTGAATCATATCTTGCAGAGAATGACAAATTTCAAAACAAGGGCAACAAATCAGCTGGTACTAGAGCAAGAAAAGCACTAGCGGAGTTTACCAAAGCCGCAAAAGAACGTAGAAAAGAAATACAAGACTCTAAAACGGCAGAATAAACAACATAAATAAAAGAAAAAAATGGCAGATATCGTATTTTACAAAGACCTTGGACTAGATTTCACACCTCATCCTGTGAGTGGTGACGTTCGTCCGATCACAAATGAAACTGCGATTAAAAGGTCTTTGATGAATCTGATTAGAACCAGAAAAGGAACTAGACCATTTAACCCAGAATACGGATGCGACATATCGGATTATTTGTTTTCTTATCAACCAGGATTTTCAGAGTATGAAATGCAAAAGACAATAATTGATTCTATTAAGAGGCACGAACCTAGAGTTTCTGTCAATCAAGTTAATGTTACGTTTGATGAAAACGATGTTAAAATAGACATATCGTATATTATAAGAAATATTAACCAATTTGCATCAATATCAACATCGTTAACGAGGGCGGCATAAAATGGCCATAGACAATAATTTAAGAGTAGACGAACTCAACTTTGAGGGTATTAAAACCAACTTCAAAAAATATTTACAGTCACAAGATCAATTTAGAGATTATAATTTTGATGGTGCTGGTATCTCTGTTCTTCTGGACTTGTTGGCATATAACACGTATTACAATTCTTTTTATCTCAATATGGTTGCTGGAGAGGCTTTTCTTAGCACAGCCCAAAAAAGAAACTCTATTGTAAATTTAGCAAATTCTTTAGACTATGTGCCAAGATCAACTTCGTCTGCATCAATTTCTGGAACTTTAACATTAACTGTGAGTGGTTCTCCTGCAAGTATTAACATTCCAGCATTCACTCAATTTTCTGGGTCAATTGATGGTAAATCTTATATATTCTCAAATGTTGAATCAAAAACTATTTTTTCGGCAAGCGGTGTGTATTCGGGGAGCATCACTTTAAAAGAAGGCTCTGACATAACAACACGCTACAGCGTTGTGTCGGCCGATGCAGATCAAAGATTTTTAATACCAAATTCAAAAATAGACACAACAACTTTGGTAGTCACAGTTTTAAACTCTTCTGTTGACAGCACGACACGAACTTTTACACTAGCTGAAAATATAGTTGAATTAGATTCATCTTCTTTAGTTTATTTTTTACAAGAAACTGAAGATGGACAGTACGAAATAAAATTTGGTGAAGGCACATTTGGTGTTGCGCTAGACAATGGAAACATTGTTGTGATTAGATATTTGGTTTCTAGTGGCGCATTGGCAAATGACATAAATGCACTCACATATTCCGATTCAGTTGCAGGTGTTCTTTCTGCAACATTTACCGCTACTGATCCAGCTGTGGGTGGTGCAGAAAGAGAAACACCAGCACAGATAAAATTCAATGCTCCAAAATCATATGAAGCACAGAATCGTGTAGTGACTGCTGATGATTATAAAACATTACTGTTAAGTCAACCGACCGTTAACTCTGTTGTCGTATGGGGAGGTGAAGATAACGACCCACCAACTTACGGAAAAGTATTCATTGCAATTAAGCCAACAGTGGGTGATGTATTAACTGCAACAGAAAAAATAAATTTAATAAGTTCTGTTATCAAACCTAAAAAAGTTTTAACAATACAAACCGAAATTGTTGATCCTGATTATGTGTACATTGAAGTTACTACGTCAGTCAATTACGATGCGAAAAAAACACCTTTAACTTCCGATACGATTAAATCTTTAGTATTGGCTACGATTCAAAATTATAGTTTAACTGACTTAGACACATTCGGAACTTACTTTAGATATTCTAAATTATCTAGACTAATTGACGTTTCTGAAAGATCAATCTTAAGTAGCGTCACTACAGCGCAAATGATAAAAGAAGTTGACGTTCAATTGGGTGTGGGCACACGATATGAGATTAATTTTTCAAATGCAATTGACAATGCAACAGATGGCAGACCAACAACTCAGTCATTTGGTGTTGGTAATAAAATCACATCCAATGAATTTACTTTCGGTGGATTTTCAAATTGCTTTTTAGAAGATAACAATGGTATAATTCGTATCTACAGAGTATTAGGCATCGAAAACGTTGCGGTGTCTGTTAATGCCGGGTCAATTAATTACAATACGGGTAAGATTATATTAACTAACTTTGCACCAACTGCGTTCAGTGATGGCGGAACAACATTAAAAATAACTGCGGCACCTCAAAATAAAGACATTCTTCCACTGAGAGGACAAATATTATCAATTAGAACTGCCGACATTGACATAACTATGGTTGACGATAATTCCCTTAGTTTGGTATCAAGATAACGTATAAAAATGTCAGATTCTAAATTTAAACCATCATTTGGTATAGAGACAATACTTTCAGGAGACCTTGCGGCCGATTCTGAAAAGTTTTTGTTGTTTATGAAGTCATACTATGAGTGGATGCAAACTTCAAAAATTGAATTTACTGACAAAGTTGGTACATTTCAACGTGGTGAAACGATAGTTGGTGCAACTGTTGGCGCAACTGCAAAAATTAAAGAGATTGGCATTGCCAACGACTTAACTGTTTCGATTGAAACTAGAGTTCCGTTTAATTTGTATGAAACTGTAACTGGTCAAACTTCTGGTGCAACTGCAAAAATAAGTTCTGTTGTAGATAATGTTGTACGCAGATCAGGAAAATTATTAGACTATCGTAATATCGAAACATCAATAGATACTTATGTAGATTATTTAAGAGAAGAATTATATCCTAGTATTCCAATAACATATTATGGAAACAAAAGATTAATTGCATCAAAATTTAGAGAGTTCTTTCAATCTAAGAGTAACGAACAGTCTTACAGATTCTTGTTCAAACTTTTATATGATGAAAACATTGACTTTTATTATCCAGGAGAAGATATTCTCCGTATATCTGATGGTAACTTTGAAAAGACGCAAGTCATCAGAACAATTGCTGTATCTGCCGACAATAGAGATATCTTCTTATTTTTGAATAAGACTATTCGTGGGCAAACTTCTAATGTTCTTGCAAACGTAGTTGATATTAAAAAATTCTTTATTGGTTCGCTAGAAGTCGCTGAGATGACACTCAAACTTGTGAGTGGAACATTTGCCGCAGGTGAAGACATTGCTGACATTGATGATGAAGATTTATCTACAACAATTTATGGTATTATATCAAGTGTCACAATTGTTGATGGTGGTTCTGGATATGAAGACGGCGATATCATCACGATTACTGGTAATGGCTCAGAGGCACAAGCTAGAGTTTCATCAATTAAAGAATCTCCAATTACTGCATTAACTGTAAACACAGTTGGACATGGATATCAATTAAATACTAACGCAACCATTGACAATAGCGGAACTGGTGGTAGTGGATTTCTTGTTCAAGTCACTGCGCTTGCGAATACATACAGCGTAACTTCTGGCGCAAACACATATACTGTTGGTGAAATTTCTGGAGTATCTATTCTCAATAGAGGTGAAGGATATTTTAAGAAACCTTCTATCACACTACAAGACACAACAATTGCATCTTTAGGATTGTTGTCTGATAAGTTAATTACAATTTCAAATGCTGGTACCAATTATGGTGTTGGCAATACACTTATCATTACCAGCCTTCATGCAGGCAATAGTGGTGCAGGTATCATTGCATCGGTTGTAGAAACCACAACATTCGATCTTTTGTTTGAAGATGGATTTCAAATGAAGGCTGATGGTAGTTACTACGACATTATTAAAAATGAAGACTGGTTAGTAAAAGGTCCAATCAAACGTATTGAATTAACAGATTTTGGCGATGGCTACACACCGGGTTTGCTTCCACTTATCTCGGTTGCATCTACAACTGGTGCTGGCGCAAACTTAATTGCAACAAATATTCAAGGCAAAAGTGCAAACGTCACTGTTGACACATCAAACAACATCACGGGTATTGGTTCGATTCGTGCAGTTCAAATTACAAATTTTGGTATCAACTACAGCACAGCAAATGCGGCAGCAAACACAGTCGGTGATGGCAATGCAAATCTAGTACCTGTTATTTCTGGCTTAGGAATTAAAGAGGGTGTTTGGTTAGATGATGATGGTAAAATTGATAACAAGATTATTCAAGACTCATATTACTATCAAGACTACTCATATGTTATTAAGAGTGGTTTAGCATTTGAAATATATTCAGACACACTAAAATCTATTATTCATCCTGCTGGTTTGCTAAATTTTGGTGAAATTCAAATTCTCAGTGAACTTGATGGATCTTCAAGTTTTGTTGAGAACGTACAAAGAATGCTTGTTAGAATATTTACGCACCTTACTGTTGGTGGTCAGTATGAATATTCTAACATTAGCATGACGCTTAAAGTCCATTCACCACTTATCGACACTAGCACAAATTTGTTGAATGCTCAAGAGTATGTTGTGATATTAGAGTTGGCGACTGGAGAAACATCAGAGGTTTCAATAGCAGAAAATACATTTGTTATACAAGTGCCAGTTGACACCATTGACACTTCTGTGACAACTATAACAGAATTGATTTTATCATCAGAAAATTATTTTGATGTTAACGCAAACATATTAGACAGTGTAACAAAGTTAGAGTTAGTGTCAGAAGAAACATCAAATGTTTCAATTGCAGATATTTCATATAGTATGCAAATTGATAGTGAAATTGACATAACTTCATCTTCAGCATCATTGCCTGCATCAAAATTAGTTATATCATACACAAATGTATTTTCAGGTTATGGAATTACATATGAAGATATACCTATGTTATCTTTTGGCGTATTTGATGAAGATTGGGTCAATACAACAATTGGAACATTAGAGTTCATTGCATTTGGTGATTTCTATCATGAAAATCCACCACGTCAATCTGTATATTCGCTAATAGACAAAACTCCTGATGTTGTAAGTGTCGCAATGTCTTCTTTAAATCAAGAATATTCTGTCCTAATCTCTTCATTAGGATTTATGAATTATACAACAGAATGTATAATTACAACATCTTCAACATCAATAGACGTTATATACATAGAAAGTGTTATTGATACTTCATCATTAATAGCAGAAAATACATTTGTTATAAAAGTGCCAGATATCACTATTGACACTTCTGTAATACCAGGTGTCACAGAGGTAGTTTTATCGCCAGAAAAATCTTTTATTGATGTTAACGCCAATCTGCCACAGAATACACTAGAATTAAAGTTAGTGTTAGAAGAAACATCAGAAGTTTCAATAGCAGAAAATTCATTTGTTATACAAGTACCAGTTATCACTATTGACACCTCTGTAGTGCCAAGTGTCACAGAATTGGTCTTGACGCCAGAAAATTCTTTTATTGATGTTAACGCCAATTTAAGTGTTCAAGAATATGTTGTAAGTTTTGCGCCTCAAGAAATACCAAATAATTTAGAAGCTGCCAACACAACATATATATCGTACCAACAAATATCTGGCACAGTTACTTCAACTGTACAAGATTATTCAACATATACGCTTTCCGCATTTGAAAACGTTCCTATTAGTTCAATTGATAACGTTCAATTTAACGCAACTGCACCGGTTATTGTTGGCACGGGAACTAATTTTATTGCAGATTTTAGCGGTGGTGACGTATTTGTTGCCAATAATGAATATTTCATAGTCCAAGCAGTTTTTGGTGCAACAAACTTGGTTATAGATAGAAGTCCAATAACACCATTCACTAATGTTGTTGCATATAAAATAAATCCGTAAAATTTCAAAAAACTTTGTATAAATAAGTAGATGAAAAACAAATTTAATCAAATCACTCAAAGGGAGAACATCTAATGGCATCAATTGTAACCACAAAATTTAGAGTACACAATGCAGAACAATTTGCAGAAGCATTTTCTGAAACATCAAATACTATCATGTACTTGTTTATTGGAAAAAATACTGCATTTCCAAATGACAATGTACCGCCAACACCAGTAAACTCAACGGCAAATATTGAATTTACACCATGGCGTGATATGTATGCCGCAAAGCGCATTACCACATCAGACGTAACACACGCAATTGAGCGTTATGACTGGACTTCAGGTACAGTTTATGACAAGTATGACGATACGGACACGAATTTGATGGATGATGACTTCTACGTTATGACTGAAGACTATAATGTTTATAAAGTCTTAAACAATGCCGGCGCAACAGCGTCAACAACAAAACCTTCTGGCGTAAGCACATCACCATTTACGACAGCAGACGGATATGTTTGGAAATACATGTATACAGTTACGACTGCCAAAGCATTGAAATTCCTAACAAATGATTATATTCCAGTTCAGACATTAGCTTCTGACGATGGCTCAGATCAATGGGACGTACAAGTTGCGGCTGTTGATGGTGGTATTCACGTTGTTAATGTTACAGCAGGTGGTTCTGGTTATGCTACAGCGCCAGCAGTTACTATCACTGGCGATGGCACTGGCGCAACAGCTAACTCTACAATTACTGCTAACGTGGTTACAGCAGTTACAATTACAGCGGCTGGTACAGGCTACACAAGAGCATCCGTTACGTTTGCATCTGGTGCCGCTGCCGCAACAGCAGTCATTTCGCCAAAAGGTGGGCATGGTTCAAACGCAGTCGAAGAACTCGGTGGTAAGTTCATCATGTTGAACGTTCGTTTGGATGGTAATGAGTCTAATACATTCTCTACAGCTAATGAATTCCGTCAAGTTGGTATTATTCGTGACCCATATACATATGGCACAACTACAAGAGCGGTTGCTTCTTCTTTCAGACAATCATTTAAGTATCAATTGTCTGGAATCTCTGGCACGTTCACACTAGACGAAACTATCACTAGCGGTTCAAACACAGCGTCTGCTGTTGAATTTACAACACCGAACTTGTTTACTACACTACCAGTACACTTACCATTTGCTAACACAACAACTGTGACAGGTGGTACATCTGGTGCGACTGGAACAATTGCGATAATCACAACTCCAGGTTTACAGCCATACAGCGGCGACATTATCTATGTTGAAAATCGTGTGCCAATTTCTAGAGCGGATGACCAAATTGAAGACGTTAAACTAATCATTCAATTCTAATTTTAAAAAAACGTAGGTTTGAAAAATAAATGGCAAATACATATCCTGGTGGTTTAGATTTAAATACCAGTCCATACTTTGATGATTATGATGAAGATAAAAAGTTTGTAAAAGTTCTCTATCGCCCTGGACGTGCTGTTCAGGCTAGAGAACTTACACAAGCACAAACTCTTCAACAAGTGCAGACTAAACGCTTTGCTGAATATTTTTTCAAGCAAGGCTCATTAGTTGACGGGTGTGAACAGAATTTAGATTTAAATTTGAGTTTCGTCAAACTTCAACCTACTTACAATAGTAACACAGTTGCAGTTGCGAATTTTGATGGTAGCATAATTTACGGTGCAAACAGCGGTATCAAAGCATACTCTGGACTGGTTACTGATGTTGATGGTGATGATCCAAAAACATTGTTTATTAGTTATGCAACAAATGGAACACAAGTTCTTACAGTAAACGTTGCACCATCTACACTCACAACAGGAAATACAATTACCTTTTCGACAGGTAATACTGCAACCATTGAAGCATTTTATACAGATCCAATTTCTGGCGCAATTAGAATCTTTGTTTCAAACACATCTGGAACATTGACTGCAACAACCGCAAACACAGTATTAAGCACTGGTGCTATTCAAGTAATTAACGTAACAAATGTTTCAAATCAAACCGCAAATACTTCATTTGCAAATTCAGAAACTATTTTTACAGCAAACACAACAGCTAGATCGTATGCATTAGCCGCGGCAACGAATGCAGTAAGAAATGTTGTTGACGAAGGCCTTGCAACTCAACAAATATATAACTACGGCTCTAAGATTACTGTTTCTGAGGGTGTTGTATACCTTGCAGATCATTTTGTTAAACATTCTACACAAACAATTATTCTTGATAAGTATACAAACGAACCATCTTACAAAATTGGAGTAGTTCCGAACAAATCTTTTGTTGATTACATTGAAGATCAAAGTCTTGTTGACAATGCACAGGGCACACCAAACTTTCAAGCGCCAGGTGCAGATAGATTAAAAATTGATACGACACTCACTAAGATTGCGTTAGATGCATCAACGGATGAAAACGAATTCGTCACAATCACTGAAATTGAAGATGGTGTTGTTAGAAAAAGAAAATCAATTACTGTTGATAGTAAACTAGAAGACGTTTTAGCAAAACGCACACAAGAAGAATCTGGTAACTACACGTTGTCTGATCCTATTGTTTACATTCGTGAACACTTGACAACAACTGGAGATGACACTGGTGTGTATACCTCTGCCGAAGGCGGCAACTCAGATTTGCTTGTGGTTGAAGTTGATCCATTCACATCATATGTTTCTGGATATAGAAATCAAATTATTATAAAAACACAAATTCAAGTCGAGAAGGGTCTAGACAGTGAATATGTAAACGGAACATCAACTCAAATTAACTATGGGCAATATATTGAAGTTAAAGAGTTGGTTGGTGCCTGGGACATTATGGAATCAACTACTGTTGATCTATACGATACACCACAGCAAGTGATTACAAACCTAACGCACTCGACTGCTACCGCAGCCGGTAGTGCAATCGGCACTGCAAGAGTTCGTTCTATTAAATATGTAAGTGGTG
>Ga0208966_1000458_pt1 | contig 12908 bp, 12 predicted proteins | sample GreLakmeHU45MSRF_FD_187701 | JGI IMG/M metagenome (GOLD analysis project Ga0208966, IMG submission 187701) | Freshwater lentic microbial communities from great Laurentian Lakes, MI, USA - Great Lakes metaG HU45MSRF (SPAdes) | ecosystem: Environmental > Aquatic > Freshwater > Lake | place: Great...
TATATTGGGATAATATATATACAGATTCCAAAAAATTATCTAAATGTGGCAAATTGATTAATATAATTGAAGAAAACAATAAGAAAAAGAAACCATTTGTCTATAATATTATAATTATAAACAATGATTTAATAAATACATCAACATCTCATTATGTTTTAAAAATAACCTACGATTTTATTAAAAATAAAACAGTCGTAGATTTTGGCACAGATAAAGGAAATTATGAAGATGGTTCAGAATCATTTAAAAAACCAGATTATTTGTCCTTATTACAATCATATAGCGGAAAGTTAAATAATTTAACAGAAACAAAAGAAAAACTAGAAACAGAAAAAAAAAAATTAAATGAAAAACTGGTTAAAACACGACATGAAGATGTTGAATTAAATAAAATAACCGAAGACCTAAGAGTTATAGAAACAGATATAAGCCCCATAAAAAATGAATATGATAAATTAATATCATTAATTGAAAAAGAGGAAGCAATATCTGATAAAGCATTCTTCTATTATTTTAATTTAAAAACTATGAAAAGTGAAAAAATTGAAACAATAGATGCCAATATTATAAATTCAGAAACTTATAAATATATATTAGTAGATGAATATAATAATAAAGTCCCATATGGAGAATCGTCTAAAGAATTAATTAAATTTACAAAAAATTATTCTAAAAATGAATTTTATAATATCAATATAATAAATGATATAATATATGCCAAAAACAATCGCAATAAGTTGTTTATATAATATAGAAAAAAATTATATTACATTAGTTTAAATGGATATGGATATTCAAGAAAATAACGGTTCTAATAAATTTTTAGATATTTTAAATATATATATATTGGATTTTGAGGCATATTCGTATTATATTTTTTATAGTTTGTCAAATGTTACTAATAATACATATAATACATCATTTTATCAGCATTTATTTATTTTAATATTTATAGCATTGGTACTTTTTATTATTATTGTAATGTATAATGATATAATATATCGCGATGCTAGTAAAATTAAAAGATGTAAGGATATAGAAAATGCTACATTAATAAATGATAATTTAGAATATCCTTATAAATATAATATATATGTTATTAATAAAAATATAACTGATAAATCATTATCTAATTTTAGTTTTTGTTTACAATATGATTTTATTAGCAATACTACCAATGTTATTTTTGGTGAAAAAGATAATATAAATAGTATTACATTTAGTTTAAATGATGAACTTGAAAATGATGATAATTTATCTCCGGCATTTGTATATTACAATTTATCAACAAGTAATTTTTCATATATTAAATATATTGATAGTTCAAATAAAACATTCTATATTAATAAAAATTTAATAACAAATCCTAAAGAATATTTATTTATAATAACAAGATATGACAATAAAATAGTTGGTAATGATAAAGCAGCTTACGAACTTTTAAAATTTGTTAAATTTGGCGGATATGATAAGAATTCTGTTAATTTATCAGCAATCTATAATATTTTATATTCAATGGATAATAAAAAAAATAGTGTTATAATGTAATTTATGTAAATATTTCTCCCAGTAAATTCTTTAATTCTTCTAATTTCTCAGCATTTTTTATTTTAGGATAATTAATATTAAATTCTATAAACATATTACCTTTATTATTAGTATTTAATATAGGCATACCTTTACCTTCTATTAAATATTTTTTCCCATTTGAAATAACACCGAATATTTTTGTATCTAATTCTATTGTCTCTTTAAAATATGGTATTGTTATTACTTGACCTATTATAGAATTTATAAATGATATATTTGTCTTATAATGAAGGTCGTTGCCATTTCGTTTAAAATATTTATGTTCTTCTATTTTTACACTAATTATTAAATCACCTGGTTTAATATTATCAGTCTTAGGTTGTTCTCCTAATTCAGGAAATGCCGTTCTATAAGATTCATTTATACCTTTTGGTATAATTAAAGTAGCCTTAACATCTTTATTATAATAACCATTTCCACTACATAGTTTACAATTAGATTTTCCTTTAATTATTATACCTTCGCCTCCGCATTTATTGCATTGAGATTGAAAAATAGTTTGCATTATTCCCATACTTTGTATTTTATGTATAAATCCTTTTCCGTCACAATCAGGACATTCTGTATTACAATTCGTACAATATTTTTTCAATTTAATACTTAAATCTTTTTTAACACCATCATATATATCTTCAAGTGTTAAATTAAATACACTTTCTATCGAATCGGCTTTCTGTTGCTGTCTGTTTCCTCTTCTTCCTCCTCCACCCGCTCCAAATCCAAAAAAACTATCGCCAAATCCATGTTCGTGTCCTCTAAAAAATGCTTCAAAAATATCCTGATGGCTTCTCATATTATCATTAGACCCTTCATTATAATTATTATCTCCACAAGCATCATATTTTTCTCTTTTATCTTTATCTCCTAAAATATTATAGGCATTTGATATTTCTTTGAACTTAGTTGCACATTCGGGGTCACCACGATTTTTATCAGGATGATATTGCATTGCCTTCTTTTTATAAGCACTTTTAATTTCATCTTCCGTAGCATCTTTGCTAACATCTAAACATTTATATAATTTATGATTATCCGCCATTCTTTAATAAATTTATATATTAAATGTTTATATAATATATTTATATAATTTTTTATTATATATTTCGCATTTATTATATTATGGAATATTATTTAATATATAAAGAATTATTATTATTAAAAATAATAATTATGAAAATAGGTATTGTAGGAACGGGAAGATTAGGTATATGTATGGCTTTATGTTTAGATAATGCGGGTTATGATGTTTATTGTTATGATATAAATAAAATATTACTTGATAATATTATAAACAAAACTCTAGAAACGAACGAGTCTAAAGTAAAAGAACTTCTTTTAAATTCAAAATTAAAAGTTTTAGAAACTGAAAAATATATAGTACAAACATGTGATATTATATTTATATTTATACAAACACCTTCTAAAAAAAATGGAGAATATGAACATTCATATATAGATTATTTTTTAGATAAAATTAAAAATATTACAGATGATGAAAAAATTATCGTGATATCATCTACCGTAATGCCCGAATATACAGATGCTGTAATAAATAATATTGAAGAAAATATTAAAATATGCTATAACCCTACATTTATTGCTCAAGGTTCAATAATTGATAATTTAACAAATCCTGAAATAATTCTATTAGGAAGTTATTCTAAAAAAACTACAGATATTATTCAAAATATTCATAAAAAAATAATTAAAAATAATGCCGATATTCATATTATGACACCTATAGAAGCCGAGATTGCTAAAATTTCTATTAATTGTTTTATAACTTCAAAAATTACTTATGCTAATATGATAGGCGATTTGCTTATTTCTAAAAATATAAATCCCAACAATGTTCTAAATGCCATAGGTTCAGATACAAGAATTGGTAATAAATATTTGGGTTATGGGTTTGGATTTGGCGGTCCTTGTTTACCTAGAGATAATAAGGCGTTATATATATATTCTAAAAATAATAATTTTAATTTTAGAATATGCGAAACAACCGATATATTAAATTATGAACATTTATTATTTCAATTTAATTCAATTATTAAATATAAAACTGATTATGAATTTACATATATTACATACAAAGATTCTTCTGATATTTTAGAAGAATCCCAAAAATTAAAATTAGCAATTATGTTAGTTGATGCGGGAATAAATGTAACTATTAAAGAAAGATCATATATTATAAATATTCTAAAAGATTTATATAGAAATAAATTTACATATTTTGAAATAGAATAAATATTTAATAACACATATATTCGCAGGCATTCTGCCAATTATCTAATGGGGCGTGCCAAAATGGGAAAAATATAACCTTATTTTTATTATAAATAGCAGCCAAATAACTGAATGAACTTTTGGCGATTACTAATATATCGGCATTACACATATGATGAAATGAGGTTATAGCGTCGGCATCTAAATGTAATTTGACATTTTCTATTTTATCTATATCTTTGTAGTATAATGATATCTTTTTTTGAGAAAAAATGTGAATATTATAATTAGGATATATATTTTTTAATTTATTAATTAATATCGTGTAATGTTCATAACTTGTATATCTTATTCCAATTAAATTTTCATATTGTATAGTCTCAATTTCATGATCGCATTCATTTAGAACACGAATATGTATAACAATATTTTTTCTGTCATTATCAAATAATGATAATTCATAATTAGAATTATTATAAGCATTTATTATATCATTTCGTATAATATTATAATATATATTCGGGGCATTATCGACTATATTAAATGGTAATGTTATCGAATATATTTTGTCAGGATTTTTTATAATCATATCAATATCATTATTTGAAACATTAAATAATTTAACAACCTCTTTATTAGTTGTAGTATTTTCTTTATCTATTTCTACAATTGAATTTATCGATTTAATATTAAAAATATCATCCCATTTTTCATCCCATAATAGATCATCTTCATAATTATGACCAACTGTAATTTTTCTATGTATAAATTTTAAACCATGTTTTTTCGCGATTCCTAATAATCCAATTATTCGCTGATATTGTGCTCCCACACCTTCATTAGTCATTTCATATTTTATAGACATTGTATTATAATTATTATATGTGTAGTAATATTATATATATATAACATAACTTTATATCTATATGTCTTTATGTCTTTTGATAATATAAAAATCATATTGGAATAATCAACCATGTAATATGAAACATTCTTCTAAACCATTGGCATCTGTCGAATATTTTGATGAAGTAGAGAAAAAAAAATATTTAGTAGAACCACATATTCCTAAATTTGCTAATTTTTCTAAATGGAAAAATAAAAAGGTATTAGAATTAGGCTGTGGTATAGGAACTGATAGTATAAATTTTGCTAGACATGGTGCTATATTAACTATTGTGGAATTATCAGATGTTTCATTGGATATTTGTAAAAAAAGATTTGCTGCGTATGGTTTAAACGCAACATTTATAAATAGTAATATTGAGAATATTACAGATATAATTAAAGATACTAAATTTGACTTAATATATTCTTTCGGTGTTATACATCATACATTAAATCCTAAAAATGTTATAGACCAAGTATATAATCTTCTATCTCGCGAAGGAGAATTTAGATTTATGGTATATTCAAAAGTTTCATATAAATTATTTTGGTTAATGATGGAAAATAATATAAAAGATATTGCTTTAGGAACTAAAATAATATGCGAACAATCAGATGCACAAAAACTGCCCTGTAACATATACATATAATTTTAATGAATTAAAAAATGAATTGTTTGATAATCGTTTTTAAATACTAGATATTTGGAAAGATCATATTTTTATATATGATATAGAAAATTATAAAAATAATATATATATTAAAGATTCTTATTGGTCTAATATGAATGATAAAGATATAAATGACATGGCCAATGAATTAGGATGGCATACTATGGTAATTGCCAAACTATATTCAAATGATTAAACACAATGATCTTTCTAATTACATACATATCTCATCATAATATTCATAGTGTATAGTTCCTGATTTAGTAATTTAAAGGCATATGGCATCCTTACCTGTGCTATATCAGTATTATTTTTACAGTATTTACAACTATAAATATTTTTATCAGTATTCACATTAGCATGCATTCCACATTTCTTACAGATAAATATACGATAATTATCTGAAACATGAAGCATTCTTTCAGCCAAGAAATTAGATGTGCCATGTGCGATAAAGCAATCCCTTTCCATTTCTCCCAAACGAAGACCTCCTGAACGCGCACGTCCTTCACTTGGCTGTCTTGTAAGCATAACAATCGGCCCATTTGAACCACGCGAATTTCCCGTCCATACTGATTTTCCATTCCTTCGCACCATAAATATCTCAGTAGATACACTTAGGCAATATACAGAACCTTCGTAATAATATATACTCTCTTTATTTGATTTATCATCAGGATTATTGACAATAGGTTTATTTTTATTTTTAATGATAGTAATTTTCCAATATTTATTGTATTGTGATTTAATACCACTCCATCCAGCGTGAATTAGTAGTCTTGTCATATCATCGGCAAGACTCTCACATAATGTACAATACATATTTTCAAAATTATTTTTAATATCTTTATTTTTAACGGATACCATAGATTTAACCAAATAACGACATTGATTTGTGCTAAGTTCCCAGACCCATGAAGGAAATTTATATTTATTCAAATCTTTAATATAATTCATTATCTCATTATTATCATTATTTCCAAATTCATTAATTAATAAAGTGTTATCTTTATTAATTCCATTATGTGCCATCCATTTACCAAAGAATGACAACCATGCCTCCATATTAACTGGCTTATTATTATTTGGAATAATTAATTGATAATCAATATCATTCCACAAACTATCTTTTTTATATCTAATCTGTTTTCCTCGTATTTTACTTGCTTCAATTAAATTAAATCCGTTGTCGTTATCATGTTTTACATACATCCTATGACCAATTGTAACATCTAAATCAATCATAGTATTTGATATATTATATAAATAGCCTTTGTAATCAGGATATTTATATATTTCTATAGGAGGTTCATATACCAATTTATCATCTTTCAAAATTGCTACATTATCACTTTTATTAATATCAGTTATAGATTTCCATCCATTGTCAGTTAATATTTCGTGATCTTCTGTCAAACAATGAACCTTATCTGACACCATATGTTTTAATCGCTGATAATATGTTGGACCAATAAATATCTCTGTTCTAATTTGCTCTCCGGTTCTACCATTATACATAATTTCATTTCCGTATCTTTCCATACCTGACATCTCTAATACCGCAGATATATCTTCTACAGTACAATCGTTATATGGTGTTGAATCGCCGAAAGCACCAATATGACATCCTGCTTTTCCCATAATACATTCCATAAGTTGAGCAATAGTCATACGCGAAGGGATAGCGTGAGGATTCATAATAATATCAGGAACAATTCCATCCTTTGTATAGGGCATATCTTGATGTTTATATGTCATACCAATTGTTCCTTTTTGAGCACTACAACTGGCGCATTTATCACCAATCTCAGGTTTACGATTTTTGCGAATACGCACTTTACAAAACTTATAACCTTCGCTATTTATTCCATTATAATTCATATCAATATAACCATCGTCGTTAGTTTTCATTGTTAAACTACTATCTTGATATGAAATTTCACCGTTAGTCTTTTTTGGCATTACCTTTCCTACAATTACATCATTTCCTGTAACATACGTATTTTTAGGAATGAAACCATTTTCACCTAACTTATCATAACAGTAGGGTTTCTTTTCAGTTTTATCATTAGGATTAGTAAATATTTCCTCTTCTCCTGTACTATGATTTTTATTACATACATCTCTAAGTGCCTTGTAATATGTACTTGTAAACAATCCTCTATCTAGTGCCGATTGATTAATCATTATACTATCTTCTTGATTAAATCCAGTATGTGTCATAATAGCAACTATAGCATTAACACCCGAAGGCAACTTATGTGCCATAGTATATTTCGATAATTTAGTATATACTAGTGATTTTTGCGGATAATTCAAAATATTACCCATTGTATCAATACGTTTATTGAAATTACTAGCATAAATACCTAGTGCTTGTTTACCCATAGCACATTGATAGCAATTTCTCGGCGATTGATTATGATCGCTAAATGGAATATTTGCTCCAAGAATACCATTCATCAAACTAGGATGAATTTCACAATGAGTATAGCAAGGTGGAAGTGCTGTTCCTTTAATACCTTCATATAAGTCTGAAGGAAATGTTGCTATCATAGCAGTATTAATCTCATCACAATCCATATATTCTATAAATCCTTCTTCATCTAAATAACTTTCATCATCATTATTTTTTTCATCATAAGGTTCATTTGGAGATATGAAGTAATCAAAATTTTTACCCTTAATATAATTTTCCCATTTCATATTTTTTCTTTTTAAAATTTTATCAATTCGCAATACACTTTTTTTCAATTGTGCATCATAATCAACAATATATAGAGGTCTATACATGCGTCCTGCTTCAGTGCTAATTATAATATTTGATTTTTGAATATTCCAAACAACAGATGTCATCGGATGAATAATGCTTGACCTTTTATAATGCTTTAATGTTTTATATAGTTCAATTGGTTCATCGCAATAACCAATAATATCACCATTTACCATAATATAAACGTTTGAACTATGTCCCATATTTTTTAGAAAACTTATTGCTGACTTTTCAGTATTATCACTATTAGAATTATATGTATCATTATACATTACAACGCCCAATTCTTCAAGAACCTTTCTAATATGATAACTATTCATAGCTATAGATACATTTGTACTTAGAGCCATATTTTTAACTAATCCCACAGAACTACCTTCAGGTGTTTCGGCAGGACAAATCATTCCAATTTGAGAATTATCTAATTTTCTCGGTTGTACAAGTTTACCATTTTTTTCCATTGCTGTATTAATACGTCTCATATGTGATAATGTACTAGCATATGACATACGATTAAGAACTTGTGAAACTCCTTGTTTAATATTTTGAAAACTCCCAATACTTTTAATACCCCAATTGCCCGTTGAGAATGAATATTTAATCCACGATTCCAGAAGAGATTGTTTGAAAAATCGGTGAATGCTTATGTCGGAAATAATATTAGATAAAGGTGTATTAGAATTTCCACGCCACATATTTAGTTCTTTCTCAATTGCTATTTTTAACTCTTTTGTCAACTTACCATAACACTGGCGAAATAGATTACTTATTAAAACACCTGGAGTATCTACACGCTTATTTATATAAGAATCGCGATTATCATATGTGTCATAACCTAGATAAATACGAATCATCTTGCGGATAATATAACCAATATACAATGCCTTTCTTCTATAACTTTTGCCAACGTGAGGAAGAAAATCATTCATCAAATTATTATGTAAAAGCGTTTTATTTACAGAATGTTCATTATTCTTATTAGAACCATTCATAATTTTTATAAGAACACATTCTGCCTGTTCTTGTGTTTTTATATCACTCGCATCTTCGCAACAAGCCATCAATTCGGCAATTACTCTTTTATTTTCTTCTTTGTTTGTATCATATACAATATGATGAATAATTTCTTTGTCACTGAGAATACCTAAAGCACGAAACATAACAAATACAGGAACTTCAGACCTCAGAAATGATGTATTAATACGAATTATACGCCCCATATGATTTAGTTTTCCACTCATATTAAGACACGTGGTTTTAGGAGGGAGATAAGACGAATTACATACTGAACGAATCTCGGCATATAATCCTTCACTATTATTATTAGGATGAAATATAAGTGTTTTATTTTCATTAATTCTGTCTTGTGAAATAAGAACTTTTTCATTTCCATTAATAATAAAATATCCACCAAAATCATAAATACATTCACTATTATTCTCTTCGCAAATTCCTTGCATTTGATTTAGAACGCAAAGTTTTGATCTAACCATAATAGGAATTTTGCCAATATAAATATTATTAACAGTTTTATCAAATTTCTCAATCATACCATTTTTATTAGTATATTCTGTTACAATATGAACATTAACATAGATACCACTTGAATATGACATATTATTCATTCTTGCTATATATGGTGTCATAATATTATGCGTTCCGTCTCCCATTTGATAACTAGGTTTTGTGATGCTTGGTTGAATAATATTAATGGAAATTTTATAGTTATTATCATTAATTGATAAATCACTTTTAGGATTTGTTAATTTTACTTTAATAGGATTAAAACCTGCTATAATTTGACCTAGAGTATTATCTATAAATTTGTTATAACTATCAATTTGGTGCTTTACAAGAGGATTTGAAGATTCTTGAGAACCGCCTTTCAAAAAATAGATATCCATAATATCCCAACAATTGATTGATGAAAACATTATATGATAATGCGAGTTAGTTAATTATAATTAATTAATTCTTAAATATCAATTTTTATTTTTAAATTATAAAAAATGATTTTGATTATAAAACTATAAAACAATAATTAGATGTCGCGTATAATTGCTATATGCGGTGCTAAAAGAAGTGGTAAAGATATTCTTTCAAAATATATAGTTTCTAAATATAATTATAAAAAAATTTCTTTTGCCGAACCATTAAAAAATGCTGTTAAAGCACTATTTAATTTTAATGATATTCAAGTTGGGATAGATGAGGAAAATGGAAATGGTTATGAAAAAGATATGATTGATGAACGCTGGGGAATATCTCCTCGCAAAGCATTACAATTCTTTGGAACAGAAGTAATGCAAAATACAATTAATGAACTTATCCCTAATACAGAAAAAGGATTTTTTGCCGATATTTTATTATCTCGCATATCAGAAGAAAATAAGAATTATGTAATTAGCGATTTGAGATTTTTACATGAATATAATAAATTAAAAAAATCTGAAAAAGTAAAATATTTAATTATTATAAAAATAAATAGACCTTCTATTAAATGCGATATAGATTCGCATATATCTGAAAACGAATATATAAATATTCCACATGATATAGAAATTATTAATGATGGGACTATAGATGATTTAACGGATTTATTTGATATATTCTATGAAAAATATTGGGAATAATTCATAATAGTTTAGCATAAGATATCATACATTTCTCAATTGATGTCTTGATATCTGGTATATTAGGATATAAATCATATAATTTTTCTGTTGAAAGTTCAATATTTGAGCGTTTAGAAAGGAGTATTTTGTTTTGCTCTTCAATTGTAAAATTCTTCCAAGTAAAATCATTATCTACGTGGGTTTTATATAGTTCTAAAATTTCATTATGACTAATTACGCCTTTATTACACATATTAAATGTTCCTGTTATATTTTTCTTTATCATATCCAAAATTATAGGATACATATCATGTAAAACTGTCATAGAATTTGGTACTGAACAAACATATTCGTAGTTAGTAATTTTAGTTATAAAATTTCTTTCGTGATCATAATTTATTATAGGCATTCGTATGCGTAGATTTAGAGTATTTTTTGAATACATATGTTGTAATCTGTCAGTATATCCTTTTACAATTGAATAAGATGAACCGAAAAAATTAGGGGCATCTTCTTCGCTATTTTTTTTTCCACTTATATTATATTCAAATATACATCCTGTACCCATATAAGTATAATGTATATTATATCTTTCGCATAATATTGATAAAATAATAGGGGCATATAAATTATCACGTATATTTTCTACTAATTTTCCAGGTTGTTCGAGATAATCTATAGTATTGAAATTATCACCATAAGTTCTTCCTATAAATGATATAATATGAGTAGGATTATATTCATTTATTTCTTTTTCGACATCTTTTTCATTATCTGCACGTAAATCACTTTCTATATATAAAATATTATTTTCATTTAAATATTCGCAAAATTGCCTACCTATCCATCCTTTACTACCAAAAAATAATATTTTCATTATTATTATATTTTAAATTTATAATCTTATATATATATGTTTAAAAAATTGATTAAATATTTTAAATAATTTGGTATTATAATTGTTATGGAATGTACTAAATGTCATAAGGTTAAAGGATTTAATGTTACCTATAAAAATCCTAAGGATAAAATTTATTATATGTATTGTGATATTTGTAGAATTAAATATTTTTGCGACGAAGATAAATATAAAGAAAGGGCAAATATAGAGTATAATATGAGGAAACTTGAAAATGTTGTAAAATGCGATTGTGGTATAAATTATGTATGTTTTAGAGATTTTCATATGTTGAGACATTTAAATAGCAAAAAACACAAAAATTTAATGTCAAAAAAATAAATTTCTTTATATATAATTAGAATAATAAGTAATAAATGTTAGGAGGTTCTAGTTGTTGCGGAAGTGCTACAGGTGGTGCTAAAAACACCAAAAAAAAAGTTGTAAAAGCTAAAAAAATAGTTAAGAAATATGGCAAGATAAAAGGTGGGTATGCTGACTCGTCTGTAATTAATCAAGAAGGCGATGAAGAAGGCTATGAAGAACAAGAAGGCGATGAAGAACAAGAAGGTGGCCAGGGCGGTGGTGCTAAAAAGAAGAAAGGTTCTAAGGTAGGTGTTAAAAGAGCATTAAATCCGTATATTAAATTTGTTAAAAAACATTTTCAATCTATGAAGAAAAAAAATCCTAATGATACTGCGCCTCAAATTATGAAAAAAATAGCAGTTGAATATAATAAACAAAAGTAAATAATAATAGGTAATAATAGAATAAAATGGATAAAAAATATATTAAACCTTATAAAAAAGATTACACAATATATACAATATCAAATTGTAAATATTGTAATCTATTATGTAATGATATTAAAAGTAAAAAATATATAATAAACTGTGATAACTATCTATTATCACTAAGAGAACGTGATAATTTTTATAAATATATTCATAAATATACTATAAAACCTTACATATATTTTCCTATGGTATTTAAGAACGGTGTATTTATCGGAGGATATAAGGAACATATCGATAGTAAATCTTACATCAAGTCGAGCAAATAATCATAATCCGTATAATCAATCTCGTCAATAATAATTTCAACGCCATTATTGAATACTTCAGATTCTTCTTCGTAAATTGTGATATTTTTGTAAAAGTTATTTTTTTTCATTTTTTTGTCAAAAATGCTCTTGTCGTTGCTTTCAAAGATAGAGTAAGCAGGAGTCATATTTTAACAAA
>Ga0208966_1000461_pt1 | contig 12882 bp, 2 predicted proteins | sample GreLakmeHU45MSRF_FD_187701 | JGI IMG/M metagenome (GOLD analysis project Ga0208966, IMG submission 187701) | Freshwater lentic microbial communities from great Laurentian Lakes, MI, USA - Great Lakes metaG HU45MSRF (SPAdes) | ecosystem: Environmental > Aquatic > Freshwater > Lake | place: Great...
TTCTTGCCATTAGTTCATCTGGCGCACCTTGAGATAATTTTATTGCTCCTCTTGCAAATTCTATTGGATGGAATAATGGTTGAGCAATTCCGAATAAACCTTCACCCAATATGTTATCAAAGAATAAACCAGTCTCTACAGTTTTCTCAACCTGTCTTTCCGCGGGGATGCTTTTATCTAAAGCTACTGTTACTGGGTACTTTCCTTCAGATACAGCGGTTACTTGAGTTGCTACATTGGTTATAGTCTCTTGTATATTGTTGGCTATGATAGTTGAGAATGAACTTATATAGTGTATTTTCTGGAATGGTTCACGCACCTCGACTACTGGTTCTCCATATTCTCTAGTGAACGGGTTATCAATGGCTCTTAATAATGAACCAGCTGTTCCTAGTGAATAGTAAATAGAGTCATTTAATACCTTATTCATAATATTTGCCTGCTTAGAGAAGTTGTCTATGTTTGATAGACCATATCCCATTTGAAGCATTGACATTCTGAACATATTCATAAGACCTGATAGACCATCGCTCAACGCTGTAAACAATGGTCCAATATTACTATCCCAAAAGCTATCAATGTTATGAGTCAATACACCAACTACGTTACTCGCACTATTTCCTTCGCCTTTATTATCTGCTAAAAGTTTAAAGAACTTTCTTTTATTTGATGCGTAGTCTTGATTTGGATCAATGAACGCAGCAAAGATTTTGTTAACAGGACTAAAGTCCCAAATATCATCACTGGCGTATTGTCTATTTGGTTTTAGTACTAACCAAGCTCGCGCATATGCATCCTGCCACATTGCTTGTCTAAACATTCCAACTATTAATAAGAACACTTGCTTTGGCGCAAAGTTATCTTTGATTATGTCATCTGCTTTTGGTTGTCCACCATTGACATCAGCGCCAATTATTAAAGATAGATTAGACTGTGATTGTAAAAATAATCCTAATTTTGTATATTTTGTTTTTGTTAATTCATTAAAGTATCTAATCAATCCACCTTCATCAAGTGGTGCGTCAACTAAATTTTTTCTAGCAAACTCTATGGCCTGTTTAACTGTATCTGAACTAACGGATAATGTAGATCCTGATGGTATCCCAGTTCTTGCATTTGGATTTGCTATAAAGTCACTTCCGAGCAATAAACTGAATTCGTCTACTGCAGTACTGTCTGGACCATTGGCGCTAAACAGTTTAAATATATCTGGATTTGCTTTTGGATTTCTTAATATAGTTATTAGAAAATCTGGAAGTGGAGTTGTATCATCGGGATCCATGCCAAAAGCATCAAAGAATATTTTTTTTACCGATATTTGGTTATGGTAATCAAATCTAAATTGATCCCATACATCATTTGCTTGATTAAGATTTCTTCCATTCCCAGCTATGACATGAGTGGACGCACTAAATCCTTCATCAAAAAACTCTCTAGCTTTTATAGATTCTGGTGAAGCTACATCATATACAGCAGCAAATCTTTCTCTACCAGAACCAGTATCCTCACTTCCAGTTGTAGGTAGCTCTTCATCTAGTATTTCATATAACTTTTGTCTTTCAAGAGAGCTGTACTCTGCCTTTAATATGTGATCAAAATAACTATTCTGTTCACCTACTCCGGCTAATATATTCCCACCTCTAGCAGCTGCTTCTGCAAAATGACTTTGGTCGAGAAGTGTTATTCCACTTATCGGGATATACTCTTGCCATTGAGTGTTTGTAAAAGCTGTTGGTCTTTCATTCAGTAATTCTAATTGTCTCTCCATCGAATCGGCTGATCCAGATATTCCTAGTTGTTGAGCGCCCGCCTTACTCGCTTCTTCTGCTAAAAGTTTTCCATCACCTTCTGCTGCAAAAGCGCCAAAACCAATGAAATACGATTTATCCGTACCTGGGTCACCCTTGTAGGTAAACTCATTTGCTGGATTATATATTGTTGTTACAACACCAAGCGGAATACTGTCATCGACAAAAGTAAAGTAGCAATCTCTTGGCATTGGGACTGGGGCTAGTCCGACTTGAGATAATGCTGATGCGCTAGCGCTTGCTCTATTTTCATCAAAGCCATTATCATCTTTTTCTCTTTTAAAATAGTTTTTTTCACCCTCAGTTAAGTGCATGACGCCAAGATAATAAGCTGCATCTGGAGATACAACTGCAGCCAAGTCAACCTCTCGTAGCTCAGCAGCTCTTGGGCTTACTACCCATTCCTCATGATCGTCGTTTGACTCATTAGTTCCTATGAATAAATCTGCTTTATCGATACCCCATAAGAAGTAAGCTGGTTTACAAACAACTGCAGTCCTAGTTGTTGGACTATATACTAAGACTTTTCTATTCTTATAATCTTTTGGTTTACCGTAGAATTGATTTACGTCTCTATCTGAAAAATACTGATCTTTAAACTTTTTAAATATTTCATCATCTTTATCATCAGCTATTGCATAAGGCCATCTCATGGCTATATAAAATTGTTCATCAAGGGCACTTGCTGGAGACCCCCAATCTCTGTAGCTAAATGGACTTCCAGAAGTAATTGTATTTTGATCAATGTATTCATATTCCCAAGAGCCTTCAAGTTGATTATTTACACCTGCTCTGTGTTCTAGCAGTGAGGGTAGCGGCATTCTTATCATCGACTTAGTCCCCGACACTCCGCTTGTACCTAGATCAAATATAAATTTATCATTACCAAATGTATTAATTGGATTAACTGCGGCGGTGAATGACACAGATGCAAGATTGATAACAAACTCATCTTCAGAGCCTCCTTCACGTTTATCTGTTAGTGAACCGGTGATGAGGCTTGCTTCCGTATCTATTAAACTTCTATATAGAGTATCGTGGTTAAACTTTTCAAGATCTTTATCACCATCATGTATGGTTCCGGTTTTGAGTCTCTCATCATCTTTTCCTGATCTATCATTACTCAGTGCATAGAAAGAGTAGTCTAATAAGACTGATCCACCGATTCTATCTGTAAAATATGGAAAAGAAAACCTAAGTGGCATTTGGGGTATTTCTACGTGTAAGTTTTTAAATTTTTCAATGTCTATTTCAGATGCATTTTGCCCAGTAGAGTCTATCGGTAAGTGAAAACCAACTGTTACGTAGCCTTTACTTTTTGGTATTTCTGACAAAATATCATTCTTCAATTGTTGTTTTGTCGTTTTAGTATTTCCGTAATATGCAGTTCTCGAAGGGTCCAAGAAGTCAATAACTTTTCCTCTTAGTATTCCCGCTGGTGCATATATATCCGAGAATGAAGATTGTTGTTGCACTATACTGGAAATTGATATTGCTGGGTTTTGCCCTTGTCTCATTGCTTCGTAATCAGCAGTAGAGTTTGATTGCTTATTAACTTTTGTTAAAAGATCCATTAATTCTGAATCTGGACTTCTATAACTTGGAACTTTTAATCCTAGCTCTACAGCTTTTTTTTCAGAAGGAAAACCAGTAGTGATTGGGACTACTGCCGACGTATATAACCAGTGTGGCTTACCATAGAATACCGTTGACCTATCCTCAAACGGTCTTACAGCAACAATGTAATTAGGGAGTAGTCTTGCACACATTTGAAAAAGATCCCAAACAGATTTCATGTATGTTTGCGCCCTAAATGAAACTTCATCAAAGCCTGCCATGTCGTCATCAAGGTCGCTAACTAGTCCAAACGCTTTCCAAATGTTTACACCACCTCTACCACTTAAGCCTCCAAGCAAAGATGCTCCTCCGCCAACTGCCATAACTCCACCTATGAACGGAAGTGCAACACCACCTGTACCAATGGCTAATGCGGTTCCTGCTGCCAGTAACCCACCACCGAGTATTGCGGATGCAGTACCGCCACTAGATCTTGCTTCCATTCCCAATGTTAGATTATCTATTGCGGCTGAAGCATTTTCAGATCCTGCGTCATATCTTTGAAGTAAATTATTCCAGGAAGAATCTGTAAGCCTATTTAGATAATCTAGTCTTGGATTTGGTTTATCTTCGGGTGTTAGGGACGCTGCATTTGCCCAACCGTCACCTAGATCGCCACCGAGGAATTGAGCTACACCAGTTCCATTTCCTGGATAAATATTTCTCTTAAACAACTCTAAATCTGCTTGTGCTGCAAAATTTGCCCACATTGTTCTCATGATTCCGACCATTGGTATTCTTACATCTACACCAAATGGTGATCCACCGATTCCAGTTCCATTTGAGTTATCACCAAATGGGTTTAAAACACCAGTTACCGTACCAGCTCCACCAGTTATACCACTACCTTGACCAACTGCCAGATATGCGTCTGACGCTGCATTCCTGATGCCAGCGTTCTTATTTCGCTCTTCATCTGTTAAAGGCTCATATAACATCATGCCGAAGTGTTTAATACCAAATTTATTTTCAGAAAATACAGCTCCTCTTGTTGCATGAGCAAAAGCTTCCCTTGTTCTAGACGTGCCCATCGAAAGAAGTCTGACCATTAAATCTCTTGGTTCAGATAAGTACAATCCAGTATTAAGACCGCCATCTATGTGACCGCTAGATCCTTTTTTATCAACAGAGTTTACTACTGGACTAAGTTCAATAGCATCAGATTGACATGTGACTGTAACTATTTCTCCCAATTCAACTTCAGTTATTACACCATTGAATATTGTGTGAAGTGAGTTTGGATTTGCGCCATAACCAACTCTTAGGTGAACTCTTACGCCTGGCTTAAGTCTCATGTTCTCTATGTCAACAATGTACTGGCTTTCCATATGACCTAATTGATTTCTTGCAAAATTTAAAGTTCTATCGATTATTTGCTCAAGGCCAGAAGTTAGCGATAATTTATCTACACCAGGCTTAGCGTCCGTCTCACCACTTCCGCTAAATATTGTTGTAGCTTCTTTTGTGGAAAGCTTTGCATACATATTGGAAGCTCTAAATACTAGCGTATCGCCTAAGATATCTTCAGAAGATACTACGGAAAAATCTATTATAGACTGCAGTCCGTAGAAATTATCAAATAGTTTTGTACCAGCAAAATTCTTTTCATCTATTAACCAGAGCATATAAGTAGGAAAGGCCCTAATCATTCTTCCTGATATATCCCTATACTGGGTATCTATCATCATTTTTTCCCAGTGGTCACTAACGCTCTTTGAATTACCATTTGATTTCATAGTCTCTGGCTTACCTTCATCCCCAGATGAATACGAGTACTGGTATTCAGATAATGCTTTTGCCCCAGGAACTCCGGTCAAAGATTTTGTTGTTCCAGTGTCTGGTGTTTGAGTGTCAGTTATCCCTAAATATTCAACTGAGCTATCTTTTTTAATAGCAACGTCGTCTACGGTTAGATAAAATCTTCCGTTTTTTTTATCGATATAACCAAACTGATATCCATCTGCAGTATGTATCATTGATGGAATTTTTGTATCACCAGGGTTAGCTGCTGCTGGAAAAGTATTTATGATAGCATGCGCGTCTAGTTCGTCTGGATCAAAGCTTACATAATTATCTTCTGCAAACTCATCGGCGGTACCAGCCAATGCGGCCTGCAACTTTGTTCTTGCGTCTCTATCAGAGCTTGATAAATCTCCAGCTTTTAATTGACCAGAAGATAGTCTCCAACTGGAATCAGCTAAATCCTTAGTGTCAAATTCACCCTCATCTAGACTATCTACATAACTTAATAAGAATTTATCGTGAGGTTGATCGATATCTATTAAGGCTTCTATTATATAAGAAGCTGTTTCTGAAGCTTTTAATCCTAACGTTTCCTTAGAGTAAGCTTTTAATTCATCTAATTGATCATTCTTTATATAATCTCTAAACTTTTCCAAAACAGCTGTTCCCCTATATGGCATTGCTCCATATTTCGTTACTACCGTTACGTCTTTAGATGGGTCAACATTAAAAGTATTAAGCCTAGAAAGCTTACCCTTATTTTGAGTAACGCTATGTATAACGTCTCTGTCAAACATCTCAAAACTTCTAAAATAGAAATCTGGATCAAGACATCCTACAACTTCGCTGTCTTTATTTCTAATCTCCAGTGGAAAGTCTGGATATGAATTAAATGAGCCCCAGAGCTGCTTCATTCTTAAGAATGGATTTTTCTTTGTACCGAATTCTTCAATCATTTTTCTTTGTTGATCAGAAGATAGTTGTTCACGCTTTTGTTGGAATATATCAAAGTCTACTAATCTTAAAGAAACATCATAGACATGTGGAAAATTTGGAATAGTTGAAACATTAAACGCAAGAGGGAGAACGTACTTAACTCCAGCTAAAGCTGTTATTATATTTTTAATACCTAAAAAGCCCATAACGCCAGCAGCGTTTTCGAGTCTAGCTAATCCGTTAATGTGATCAAATATTTTTCTTAATTTTATTAATTCTTTTTCACCAAATACTTTCATAGAAATATTTATATAACTATCTCCACCGCCAACGTGTTGATAGGTTGGCTCATCTTGCATCTGTACTTGCAGAGGGATTATATTATTACTCATTGAGATAGAGACATCAGTAACGATTGCCTTAGCTGGATCTATGTCAACTCTTATCATTGGCACTTCCCACTCTCTTATGTGGAAACTCCCATTTCTTTCTCTAGCTGCCTCCATCAAATCTCTGATTGGTCCAGCCTTAAAGAATCTTTCGTAGACCATCGAACTGTAGCCAGCTGCAAACTGATCCTTGATTATTAATCTTTCATTTTCTTGCCATTCAGTATCTTTAGTTTTTCCTGCGTTTATTGCTCTCTTTTGCAAATACTCATCAACCAAAAAATCAAGATACGATTTTGTAGTTAGAGCTTGAGTTTTAAAGAAAAATTTTACTTGAGACAATGTTTGATCGTCAAAAACAATTGCTCCAAAAACATATCTTTCTATATCTTCATACGCATTTTCTGTTCTATTAAAATCTCTTAAGTAGGCTTTCCTATCGGAATCAAGCTGTGGATTCTGATATATAAAACTTGTTATGATAAAATTATAAGCCTTTTTTTGAAAATCTGTTGTATTTCTTCCTGCAGTTAATATATCAATACTTTGTAAAATTTTTTGATTAACAGTATACTCAACAATATTTCCTGTTGAAGTTGTTATAACCGAATCTAAATCTCTATGGTATCCAGCTGATTCATTAATGTCAATACCAAAATTAGCCAACATTTGGTTCCAGAAAGTTCTACTTTGTTCAGTTAAACCTTTTTCTTCAGCAGATTGAAATCCAGATACGTCTGGAGTAAATATTTTAGTTTGAGTTTCAGCTGGCATATAGAATGATAAGTTGCTACCATTCGTCCATTCCCTGATTACGTTAGTCGTAAATACTTCGTTCTTATAGCCAAGGAGAGCGTCGTTAGCGATCTTAGAAGGAGATATCCCAGCTTGAGCTGAGAGCCTATCAGAGGCCGCCTGCATGCCTCTCAGATCGTCCTGAGTGACATCTCCATCCCTATCGGTATCAAGCATTACTTTAGCGACTGAAACCATTGCGTCTTTTGTTGCATTAAGGAGGCCCTCTTTGCCAAACATTAAAAATTCTTCATTTATATAATTATGAAGAGCTCCAGCAGCTTTGCCCATATACTGTCTAAATCTACCCCAATCTATTGCTTGGTTGAAGTCATTAAGCATCGGCAGGAACGGCTTATGGTTAAAGTTATATAGATTTAATGTAACCACTAGCGCGAATGGATAACTTGGTATTGTCGAAATAGACATACCGTGTAGCGCAACGCCAGTTATCCCGTATACAGAATTTAGATAATGATTTCTAATCGGAAGGAATGGAGCATACTTAAATGCAGCGACTAAGCCTCTTAGAGAGGAAAGGAACTTGTCTACCTTTTCGTCATTGTCAGCATTGCCGCTAAAGTCTATTGTAAAGTTATCTTTAAGGGTAATCTTTGAAGCATCTTCGATTGAGATGCCCCATATTTCTTCGTAGTTAGGAAAGAATAATTGCAGACCAATAGTTGTATGCTTGTATCCAGAATTAAACTTTGGACTATTCTTTTGCCTTAGTGCGCCTTCTCCTAAGCTACTTGTTTTGAATTGAGTCTGAACTTCAATACCAATTGGTGGCACGTAGAAATTAGCTGCACCTAATCTAAGATGAAATATATCAGGAGAAGAAGGTGGAATATTTTGTCTAAACGGAAACTCTGCAATAGCTTTTTCCATTCTTTGACCAGTGTTAATTAGATCCCATGCACCAGTAAAAATATTTTCACCATTGGCTTGACCAAGAGCAGCCATTAAATCATTTAATACTGCTTGACCATCATTAAGCGGGTCTTCTGATCCACCACCTTTTCCATCATTTGAATAGTCAGCCGTCGCTGCTAGCGCGGCAAAGAAAAAGTTAACCAGCTCCGGAAAATATCTATAGATAGTAGCTAGCGTTACAGGATCTCTAGAAAGTCTTTGTAGAACAATAGTAAGCTGCTGAAGCCAACCAGTATCTCTCACTCCATCTAATACATGTGCTGCACCGGCACTACCTTTTACTCTTTCAAGAGTAGATAATCTAGATCTACCATACGCCTGCATTGCATCAATGTAACTTAATAGATCAAAAAGACCAGATGCCTCAATTTTATCAAACAAAGATTTTTGATAGGAGTCATTTAATCCATATATATCCATGCTTGGAGATGCAACTGCTATAAATTGATTAACATAGTTATCCTGAAAGGCTTTATCATAAACAAAACTTGCATTGTTCTTTTTTACTAGGCTTTCATAATACGAAGAAACTGAGGAATAAGAGCTATCGGCATTATTAAAACCAATTATAGCTGCTCCACGCTGTATAAATTCTTCTAAAGCTATTGCCCTATCGATGTCTGTACCAAGTGAATTCTCGTCAACGGCTGGAGGTTCTTGAACATCTTCTGGTGTTTGTGGTGTTTCTTCTGAATTATCACTACCTATATTAAAGTTTTTTACTCTTTCTGCAATAAAGCTAGCCATTGTTGTAGCTGACTCTATATAGTGCCAGCACGAATCAACCCTAGAGAAAGGAGCGCTATACCATGCTTCAAATGCTTTTGCGTAAGCTACGTCTGTTAAATCAACGTTTTTAGTTGGTATTTTTGAATCAAACTTCTTTAGAATGCCAATTATATAAGTGATATCGTTTTCAAAATTCCTTTTTGTGTCCTGCACTTTGATGGCAGCAATCGCCGCATTTCGCCAAGCAATATCACTAAAATCAGGTGGAGCAATTTTAATACCCCATGGTATTCTTTCACCAGCCCACACACCTATCGTGCCAATAAAACCAGGTAGAACTGTTGCTAATTTAGTTAATGCTGGCCCAGGCTGTGAGTTTGAATTTGCGTTTAATGTTATCTGTTGAATCTCAAGAACGTAATCGTTTGCATGCTGCTTGGTGGTAAAATATTCTTTTATGTAATCGAATGCTTGTTGATTTATAGCCATGAATACTACCTAAACATTCCTTCAATATGGTTCATTTTATTTAATCTATCTCCAGAAGAATTTCTTTTTAAAGAACTTGAATAGTTATCTATTATAGCAGAGTTATTTATATTATTTGAAATAGGAGTAAATTTTGGGGTGTCTCCTAACACCGATGATGTCTTTTGCCTATATCTTGCTTGTTGATTTGCTGGATTATCATAACCAGCTCCATTAGCTTGAATATAAGCTGGAGATGAATTCATATAACCCTCATACGAACCTTTCATTGGATCAGATGGGACTTCGGTTCCAGGTGGATATCCGTGCATGCTTGCTTGATTTGATTCACCACTCTTTTTAGTTGCTCCGAAATGCAATTGCTCCTGCAGCAACTGCAATTCCTACGGCTGCCATATTCTTGGGTTTAGAAATTATTTTTTTACCTATATTTAAAATACCATTAGATGCTTTTGTAGCTGCGGCTGCTGCTGCCGTTACAGCGCCTGCTGCTGTTGCGCTGCCACTAGTTACTACGGCTTCAGCTACAGCGCTTGCGGGAGCTACTGAGTGCACCGGAGCAGATGCCGCCACAGTGGCGGCTAAGTTATCTGCTGCTGATGCGGCAGAGGCAGTGCTTGAAGCTCCTGCTATAACTACTTCTGATTGAGCTACAGCTTCGTCTACATAATCATCCAGATACTTTGATCTTAAGTATGGGCCCCTTTTGCCTGATCCGGGAACATAGTCTGGATCATATGCTGGAACATCTGGAAGCATTGATAGATCTTCTCCACGTTTAGTAAGTTCCCCTTCTACACCTCTTATATTACCTCTATCTAAGGTATGGAATCCGCCAGCTCCTCCAACGCCAGGTTTTTGATTAGCATACTCTGGATCTAGTAATTTACTATATATTTTAGCTCTTGAATCAATTAATTCTTCTGTTGACATTTTTCCATAATTCAATGTTACAGATGGTCTACCGTTAATCATTTTTTGCGGCAGGAAATCAGCTTCGTCTGGTTGAGTTAATGGGTTTTTAGCTGCGGCTACTAAGTTAGCATTAGCGTCTGCTACTACTGATGCACCAGTTGGTAGACCTAAACCTCTTGATCTCATCATCTGTACTTGTTCTTTTTTAAGAACAGTTTCAATTTCTTCAATAGTTGCAGAACCAGATGGGCTATATTTAGGATTAGCTTTTAAGTCATCAATAGTTTCACCAGTAGAGGACTGGACCTTGCGACGATTTTTAGCTTGATTTACTAATATCTGATGTTCATAATTGGTATTAGTATTTAATATTTTCGATAATTCATAGACTTCATAGGTTAACCCTTCTTGTTCTGCAAGGTTTCTTAATGCTTTTTCTCCAATTTCAACTGGATCATTACTGTAGAAATCAGGGACTAATCCTCCACCAGAATTTAAAATTCCACCTTCTGATTTTATTCTACCAACATGGTCTAAATACTTTGCGTAAAGATCATCTGGATTGTCTGCAAAAGATTTTAATTTATTTGCTTGTTTAGAGGCTTCCTCTGCTATTTGCTTTTGTCTAACTCTAAATGCGGGGGCATAATCTTCAATGGGAAAAGTTTTTCCATATTCTTCATCATAAGCATCTCTCATTGCTGTATATAGATGACGATTTGGATTTGATGGATCGAATGCAATATCTTCTGTAGCACCGCCCAAATTATTTAAATATGATTTAGCAAGACCTGGTCTTTCGCGAAGCGCACTTTCTGGATCAGAAATTACCTCAGTCCACCCTGTATCTGAAGACACCCATTGGGTTTTTTGTTGAAAATTCTTCAAAAGAGCCTTATCATCGTATGACGGCACTCCGTGAAAAAAGTTTGGTTCTTTTATATTATGGGCAAGATTTAGTTCTCCAACACTTGAATAACTAGCACCCGATGTTGGGACTTCTACCCCTGCCTTTTCCATAAGAGATCTAGCAAAAACATCTGCTGCTCCCTCTTCTCTTCCTAATATTTTTGCTTGTTCAATAGTAAGATTTTCCGTATTGGCAGCTCTTGCAGCTTCTGACCATTGTGCAGTATATTCAGCGTTGTCTATGGTGCGTGCCGAGTGACCCAATTCGTGAAATAGTAGATAGGCTCCATCTTCTGCTTGGGCACCTGCATAAGCGCCTTTATCTAGATAAATTGAGTTTGGCGTTGTTGTTATTGGTCCATATTTACCGTTTAATGTTCCTTTCGTAAACATGTCATGCATGTTTATTGGCGATGACTCTGGTATGAATGCTCCAGAAAAGGGCGTTTGCTTTGAACCAAGGTATACATTTGAAATATTATCAAATATTTGAGATCCAGTTACTGGTTTTCCTAAACCTATATCATGTAAACTATTACGAAAATCAACTTTTTCAAATACTTCTTCAGCTAAATTAATAGACGCACTACCGCTTACTCCACCGGCTTGACCAGGAGCAATATCAATTGACGAAATTCCAAATAATTTTCCAGTTGGTAGCGGTGCTCTATCGGCCATAAAAATAATTTATCCTTTAATATAAAATTAAAAAGAACCCGCTATATCATTGTAGGGATCGCGTCCTAGAGAAGGTAGGCTATCATGCATAGTACCTTGAACCTTCCCATTTGTTACTAATCCGAGCTCTATTCATAAATTGCTCCATGTTATCCTGGTCTCCATCTACTGATATATTATAAGACATTCCTTGGTTTCCAGAAGCTATTGGCGCATTGGGTATTTGCATTTGTTGGGTTGGAATTCTTTCGTATGGATTTCCGCCTGGCAACAATGGAGGACCAGACATTGCTTCTCGGGTTCTTTCTTTCTTATTGATAGATCCAAATATTGCAAGACCAGTAGCTATTGCTGCTACACCAGCTATTTTTCCTTTATTTTTTAATGCCCCTTCATATAATTCTCTCATCTGTGGTGACTTCATAAAGTCTTGTATTCTAGTATATTTTCCAGCAGCAGGTGCAGCACCAGAGGCATCATATGAGCTAGCTATTGCCCTATCAACAGCGGTGTGTATTTCATCATCCGTGCCCTTGGCAAGTCCTGATGCCTCTTCCATAAACTTATCTACCATTTCTGGTAATGTTCTAGTTCCTTCTTTATTTTTTTTAACGCTTGCTCTTTCTAGGGTATCTCTTATCGCAATCATTTCTTCAGAAATTGCTTCACGGTTTGCCTGATAACTATTTTTAGCACTAGACACTAAACTAATTCTACTAAAAATTTCTTCAGAAATTGCTTCTTCGCTTGTACCTGCAGAGGCAGCAGATCTAATTCTTTGATTGATGAGATCAGCCGCTTGATTATCATTATCAATGAAAGCTAAAAAGTCTTCTGCAAATTGCAAATCTACTTTTCCCGATTTTCCATTTATGCTAGATAGGATATCTTCTATTTCTTTAGAGTCGACAAAACCTGGGATTCTATTTAGGCGTCCT
>Ga0208966_1000462_pt1 | contig 12854 bp, 13 predicted proteins | sample GreLakmeHU45MSRF_FD_187701 | JGI IMG/M metagenome (GOLD analysis project Ga0208966, IMG submission 187701) | Freshwater lentic microbial communities from great Laurentian Lakes, MI, USA - Great Lakes metaG HU45MSRF (SPAdes) | ecosystem: Environmental > Aquatic > Freshwater > Lake | place: Great...
TTGATCCTCGGTAATGGCTGGATCTATTGACTTTAACTGATCTCGGACAAATTTCTCAGAGACAGAATATGCGGCAGGATCTCTTTTTCTCAGCAGATCAACATTGAATTTAGGATTATCAAACTTTTCATACGAGCGAGTTAGGTACTCGCCTTTACGCTCTCTGATAACATCAGCCTTACTTTTGCCAGATGCACCAACCTCCTGCGAGAATGTTCCTTCTTGAATAAGACCTTCGGATAGATTATCCAACTGCCTACGCATTTGATTTGCTATGGGCTGGATGGACTCTGGAAGTGTAGTCGCATCGGTAGCACCGCGCAGGAATTGGTCTAGCTGACCAGATTGATCTGGCGTAAGCCTAGGCTTGCCATTCAAAATCCTTGCTTCTTTAGCCAAGTCCTTGAGCGTAAAATCAATCTGCTTTAGCATCGCTTGCGTGCGCGATCCCTTAGACTCCATGATGTCGAACATCTCTTTAGGAAGATTGCCTTCCGTAGTAAGCCACTTCTTTGCTACCTTGGCCGCACCTTCCTGCACATCAGACACGATGAACCCAGCCTCGCCAGCCTTGCCACGCATAGGGCGGGGGATGGTTGTCTTGCCCTTAATTTCAATGGCATCTCCATCCAAGAATGCCCTAGATGCTAAACCTGCATTTGCATTTGCATTCTCACCCAGCATGAAATCTTTATTTCTGCCTTTTAATTCAGCCCTGTATTGCTTCCCATCTAAATCAAACAAAATTGATTCACGCTTTTGACCTTCAACATAGGGCGCGTATTTAACATTTGAAATTCTTTTTGTGAAGTCTTCAGCAGCTTGCCTTGCCGTTGTAATCATTCCAGAAACAATAGGAGGCATAACAGATTGCCTTTGTTCTTCAGATTGAATAATTGGCTTAGATTCAACTTCTTGTATTGGTAAAGCCTCACCCTCTGCTGGCAACGCCAACCTCTCGCTGCTAGGCAACTGAGTCCTTGGCGTAACAATCGGACCTTCGCGTACAATCTCGCCCTGCAATGGTTCCTTGGTTGGCTGTGTGGCAATAGGTTCTTGTGCAACCATAGTGCTAGGCTTAGGGGCAAGAACTCCACCTTGAGATTCAATTGTAAATACTGTTGGCCTTGTTGGTGTGTAATCAAGATCAATTAGGCTCTCTTGAAATTCGCTTGGTATTCCACGCCGTTGCATTTCTGCTGTATCAGCCTGCGTCCCACGCACGTTACCGCGCACACCAGATTCTGGCAATCCTGCTGGTCGTATTGGTGGTAACTCGGCAGTTGGCATTGGACGCATTGGAGGGGTTGTAAGATCAGTCTTCTCAAGCACCTGTCTTCCAGCCAAATCAACTGTTGTGCGTTTTGCCGACTCAACTCCCCTAGCTCCAGTTTTCTGTGCTTCAGCCAGTATGCCATTCCAATCGCGGTATTCCGCTTCGGTAGCCCTGCCAGCCTTAACTCTTTCATTTAGCGAAATAGCTTGTTCTCTGTTATATCCCTTAACCCTGCTTCCGCTTCCTAGACCAGCAAAGAGCGCACCAAACAAGGCATCTTCTGCGATTGTACCAGGGCTAACTTCTCCACCAGTAATTCCCCTAACTCCAGTACCAACCCCAGCACCAACACCAGCAGATACGCCTATTGCCTTAGCCATTTCCTCAGCTCCACGCTTTGCGCCTAGTTCGGCAAATAAAGTTCTTCCAGCCTGGACAAGCTGTGCGCCACCAACTGTTCCAGCGACAACGGCAGGAGCGTACTCACCAGCAGTGGCATAACTTGGAGCAAATTCTCTTGCCCTAGCGACATTGGGCGTGAATTTTTGTAAGCCAGCTTCAGCCAACTCTCCTCCAGCTATTGCCCCGCCAACACCACCAGCAATCGCCCCTACTGGTCCACCAACTAATCCACCCCCAAGGCCACCAGCAATACCACCTAGGAGTTGCGATGACCCCTTAACCAAACCAGCAGCACCAGCCGCAACCTTTACATCCGTTGGCACATCAACCGCATCCTTATTTACAAAATCATCTATCTGAGCATCCTGCTCTGGCGTGTAGTCCTGTAGGGAGGCAGCGTATTGTTTTGTTTCAGCACCCCACTGGCGAGCTAGGTTAACTTGTTCTGGATAGGTAAGAGTCTTGTAGTCCTCAGAATCCTTGATCTCACTCCACGCTGGGGGTTCTTCTTGTCTTGGGGCTGGTTGTGCCTCAATTGGCATCCCAGCTAGTTCCCTTATCCTATTAGCTGAAGATAGCTCCTGTATTGGGGCTTCAGCCATTTTATCTACCTAGTCTTGATTTGATCCAGCTTGCGGCTACTGGTTGTTCCTTGCCTCCAAGGGCTTCCTCTATCTGGTTTTTCATAAATTGAGGAGTTGTGTCGGAGGATAGCAATTGGGCTGCTTGCGGTACAGTAATAAAAATTGGATTACCATTGGCAGCTATTAGCGGAATCTTACCGCTTGAAGCTGCGCCAGTAAGCTTGCTCCTTACATCTGCGCTTGCCATTCTAATAGCCGTATCTCTTGATTGACCCTCGGCCTCATAGGTTGCAGCTAATTGAGGAACTTGGGTTTGATAAATTTGACTATAAATATCTGCACCAGTCCTGCCAGCTTGTGACGCAAGAACAGTTTGCTTAACTCCGCCAAGGTCAATGTTTGCGGTCGGTAGCAATGATTTCTCACCAGCAAGAGAGTTTTCTATTGAGGCAACTCTGGCCTGCCTCATTCTGGATTCAACATCAAGCTCGCCCTGCATCCTAGTTGCGTCAAGTAACCCAGGACCACCTGGGGCTATCATTTTTGCACCCATTTGTTCGCCAATAGGAATGCCAGATTCTTTTTGTTTTTCCTGCTCAAGAAATGCTGTTAACTCGGCGGCTTTATTTGCCTTACCTTTTGGGGTCTCTTCGCTTGCTTTTTGTTCCTCCAGTAAACCCATTCGCATATCATTCTGAAGTTTTTGTAATTCAAGATCAGACTTCATTGCCTTGTTAGAGGCCATCTGTTGAAGTGCCGCATCGTAGTCTTTTGCCGCCTGTGTTAATGCTGGCATAAATTATTACCTAAAGAATGCGCCTGATGATGGCGAACCAAAAAATCCTGAAGCTGACCTACCAAGATCAGCAACACCACCAGCAACTGTAGCAAAATTCTGGAATCCATTTGGTTGCCTAGAAATCGCCCCAACCTGTGAGCCATACACGCTTGAACCATAATTAGCTTGTGAGCTATATAATTGATTAAACGCATTGGTAAGCGCGACAGGAATGCTTGGGTCTGTCGTTTGATAGAAATTACTAGCGGTAGAAGGCTGTTGCCCGAACTGACCAGGCAACGCTTGGTTAGCTTGGATGTACTGTTGCATTGCGCTTTGTTGCTGGCCTGTACGCTGGTTGGCCAGGTTGTAGACAGAGGGTCCACCGCCGACAAAGTTTGCCGCTGCACCAAGCCTGTTCTGTTGTAATGCGTCTCTAAAGGCAATGTCACCGCGCATTGCATCGGACATGGTTTGACCAGAAGAAAGGAACTGACCACCAGCCCCAAGCTTAGATTGTTGCAAGGCGTTTCTTAATTGAACATCCCTTGAAAGGGCATCTCCAACTGTTTGTCCAGAGGAAAAAAGCGTTCCGCCTGCTGCTAGTTTTTGCTGTCTCAACGAGTTCATCAATTGAGCATTTCTAGCCGCTGCATCACTTGTAGTCTGACCAGAGGCCAGAAATTGTGATCCAACTCCAGACCTAGCTTGTTGTAATGCATCTTGTAACTGAACATCCCTACCCAATGCATCGCTTGTAGTTTGACCAGAGGCCAGAAACTGTGATCCAACTCCAGACCTAGCTTGTTGTAATGCGTCTCGTAATTGAACATCCCTCGCCAACGCATCGCCAGTTGTTTGACCAGAGGAAAGGAATTGTGATGCCGCACCATAGCGAGCAAGCTTGCGCTGCTCCCCAGCCATTCCAGTTGTAACCGCTTCCTCAACCGCTGGCGCAATGCCAAAGATATTGCCTCTTGCTGATTGAGCACCTCGCGCAGCCTGTTGATACTGCCTCTGCTCTTCCACACCAAGCCTAGATCCCAAAGCCAATTGAGCAGTCGTTTCTCCCTCAATTTGCCTGCGTAAAGCCTCGGTTTCGGCTGTTGTAGTTGGTCCAATTTTAGCGGCAGAATAATCTTGAATTTGTTTTTGTAACTGCGCCCTAAAAGCTTCGGCTCTTGGGTCTGTAGTTGCTCCAATTTTAGCAGCAGAATAATCTTGAATTTGTTTTTGTAGCTGCGCCCTAAAAGCCTCGGCCTTGGGGTCTGTAATTGGTTCGACATTAGAAGAAGAATAATCTTGAATTTGTTTTTGTAACTGCGCCCTGTACGCCTCTGTTTGTGTGTCTTGAGTTGCGCCAATTCCTGATGCTGAATAATCTTTATAACCCTTTTCTGTTTGCGCCCTGAACGCTTCTGTTTGCGCGTTTTGAGTTGGGCCGAATGCCCCAGTAGCCATTTCGCCATACTTCTGTCCAAGGGCAACGGATGTTTTATATGATTCTGGATCAATTTCTTGAATCTGTTTTGCTGTGTTTTGCTCTGGAAGTTTCAAGTACTCCCTGAATGAATTTATTTGGCTGGCGGCCTGAGTGGAGCCAACTGTTAGTGGCCTGAAAGCCTGAGCCTGCTTTGTCGCATCAGCAACTGCTGATTGCACGCTAACCAAATCTTTCTTCAAATCATTAACATAAACATCGCTTGCAATTTTCTGTGCGCTATTGGCTGGAAGAGTGTCAAGAAGTTTTTGTGCCGCTACCAGCCTTTCTTGAATGCCAACTGTCTGAGTATTTCCAGAATCAACAATTTTCTTTAAGCTATTTACTTTGGCAGTATTGTAGTCGTCCAATATCTGGCTATCGGAAACTTCAAAATTTAATTTAGATGCGAGTGGCGAAACACCAAAATTGCGTTCAGCCGAAAGAGATTGTACTGCTGGGTTTTGTTGCGCTACTGGGGGTTGTTGTGCTGCTAGGGCTTGTTGTGCTGCTGGAGTTGTTTGCGCCACTAGAGTTGGTGTTGCCTTGCTTTGAATAAGAATAGCGGCTTTTTCTTGTTCTATTTTTTTATTTAATTCTGTTATTTTATTTGCAGTAACTCCGCTTTTCAAATCTTCTTGTTCTGGATTTGGAAATCTTCCCTCATTCTTTCCGTATGTTTTGTAATGTTCTTCTGGCTTTGATCCATATAACTTATCTTTTGCAACATCAGGATATTTTTTTAGATAGTAGTCTTTGTCAAAAGTTTGTGATGGAGTTTCTAATTTTGAAAGTTGTGTCGAATACTCTTTCAAAGTTGCTGATGTATTTGCAGTGCCAGGTTTGGCAAAAGTGATTGGCTGGCTTATGCCACCAGCAACAGCGTTGTAAGTACCAGTTTGCTCGTTGAAGTTTGGCGTGCCACCAGCATAAAGCATATTAGAAGCTTGCGGATTGTTTTGTGGTTTAATGCCAGTTAAAGCAGCGATTTGTTTTGCAGCGGCATTTTTAGCGTTTTCTTGGTTTGTAGCATCAGAAAGTTGCTTATCGTACTTCTGTTGTAAATTATTTACTTTGATATTATTTGATTTGTTTACAGCCTCAGTATAGGCTGTCTGAGATTGCCTAATCAAATCTTGACGTCTATCCTCTATCTGTTTTTGTGGAGTCCCCTGACCAGTTCGCACTCCGTTTGAATTGGTTACAAAACTATCCTCTATTTCCCTTGGCTTAATGTTCCCTTGTTCGTCAACATCATAAACAGTGGTTTTTAATTTTACTTGGCTCATATTATTTAGTCGTCCCAACTGTTAAGTCTGGATTTGAAATGTCGGAACCAATCGTACCATAGATGTCGGTAGGGGCTAGACGAGGAGCAAAGGCAACCTCAGGCTCAACCGAGGCGTAGGGGCTTTCGCCGTAAAGCCTTCCAAACTGCCTAGTCATCTGATCCCCTAACCCGCGATTCAAGGCGTACGCCTGGGGGCTTTGCTCGTAAGACCTACGCAATCCTTCCAGAGTACGCTGTGAGCCAAACTGCCGTTCATTCTGTAGGGAAGCCAAGGTTGCCGCTTGCTGGTCTAGGGCTGATAATTGACGTTCCAGCGAGCGTTGCTGTGGCATATACTGAGCGCGAAGCTTATTCTCCATAGCAGCCAACTCTGGCGATTTCTCTAGGTAAGTGGCGATATTCAACTTGTAGGCTTCAGCATTAGCCTGCGCGACCGCTGCTGGGTCAGGCGGTGGAGGCGGTGAAGGAATAGATGGAGAACCACCCATATTAAGCCATAGCTTTCTGCATAAATTTCATATAGTCGTACTTTTTTTGAACTCCGTTGCGGTTGAAGATTAGGCTCCTGCGGGGGCCAAACCTATCCCACAGGATAGTCAGCAGGCATTGCATAGCCCTTCGGCTACGAGCAGTACTTGTACCATCAGTTGATGTCACAGTCAAGTCAACAAAGGCAGTATCTCCTTCTGGTCTATGTAGGTAATGGGTAGGCTCATCTGACTCGTTAATTACCCTAGCTACCGCTACCCCTACTATTTCCTCGCCATCCTTAGCAACCCCAACCATGCCACGCTGGTTGTACCAGCTAAACCACTCCCTAAAGATAGGCCAGCGAGACTCTGGCACGCCAGATAGCTCAACGTATTCCATAGCGTTCATACGTTGCTTTGTATCTGAATTGTGTCTGGGTTGGCTGCAACCAATACACCTCGGATTGATAGCTTCTTAACTGGAGTGGATACGGCAAATCTCATATTACGCCACTTTTGGTATGACCTTAAACTGCTCGCCACCCGCTTTACAGTATTTGCAGATAGGGTGGCTGGAAGTGTGAATGGCAAGGTAATACCGCCAGATGACCTGGTATCAACTGAAGTCGCAACAGCAACGTCTGCACCATCGGTATCCCTACGCATACTAATCGTAGCCGCAGTTGAACCAGAATTAAAGAACTCAACCTCGTAATGCGATCCAAACTTTTGTGCCATGCGATCATCAAACTCATACGCCTTGGTTGTCACAGAACTGGTGTAACTGCCAGTAGAAGTGTAGTCAACATAATCGGAGGTTGCATCTGCGGAGTCAGCATCCTTATATCCAAGGTAATGACCAACCTTGCTGGTCGGACTACCAATTGCAAGCTTTAGAGCGTTGGTTGTAAATCCAGAGGCGAAATTAGTAATAGCCATTCTAGCCGTAGGTATGCTCCACAACCCCTCAAACGAATTAAACAAGGCGTTGTAAACCAATATGTGGCTAGGCGTGGTTGCAGTATCTAGGGGAACAGCCAAATAATAGCGATTATTGTAGAAGGCAGAGTTGCATGACGAAATATAATTCTTATTGATTCTGGAAATTATGTTCTTAACTGGCTCGCTAATTGGTGTGCCAACAATGTAAAAATCATCAGCGATTGACCTGGCCACAGACCTAATCCCATCGTTAGACAAGAAGAACACATCTTTATTGACAAAGTTAACGCTTCGGCCAGAGGCACAACCAGTTTTGTCATTAAGCAACCTTGTTGACCAACCAGAAGCAGTGGGAGATGTTGGGTCAACTGTAACTAGATACATTTTGTTAGGCTTAAAAACCAAAATCTCATAATCAAAGAATGGTTGGATTGCAACAATGTCCTCCCCATCATCACCACCCACAATAATTGAGTTGGTTAATTTCCACACCTCTGCATCTAAAATATCGGATGCGTACAAAGTATTTCTGTCTGTTCCAGTTCCTACCGCAAAAATTCTATTAGTAAACTGCTTTACTAAACGAAGTGCGGATGGGGCAAGGCTAGAAATGCTGGCTGTTGCTGTTGCTGTAAAGTGTCCACCACCAGCGGGGGGAGCGGCAATGGTAACTGTTGGCGCGGTTGTATAGCCCGATCCAGCAACAGTAACTGTTACTCCAGATATTGTCCCGCTGGTAACTGTGGCAACTGCGCTGGCCGTTGTTCCGTAGGCTATGTTGGGTGCGCCTATTGTGACGGCTGCGGTTGGCCCTGTATATCCCAATCCTTGGGTTGATACAGTAATCGAAAGAATGCTTGTACCTTGCCGATACGCTGTTGTGCCATCTGAAAAATGAAGGTTACTACTTCCATCGGTGAAATACATTCGGTTGTTAAACTGAGAGAAGTCAACCTCGGCACTCTGGTTAATTGCAGTCCCGCCAGTAGTGGCAAAGGTAGATGACGCAGTAGATCGAAAGATGGTTCCGTTGGAAGCCACAAACAAGGACTCGATTGATGGAGAATCAAAGTAATGCATCCCCTGCACTGTTGAGCCTGCCGATAAATTGGCAGACATCTGTTCTATGCCCATTCGAGATTCCAAGTTTCCACTTGGGCTGATGGTCATGTTGACAAGCTCGCTGGCCTGATTGTCACCAATTAAATTGGGTGTAACGCCAGAAACTTGCCCACCCTCAAAGCTTGTGGATGCTGCTATGGCAAGCAGATCATCTAAATTGTCGCTATAATAGGGCATATTAAAATGCCTACTTAGATAATTTCCTCAATGCTAAGTTCGCCCAAGTTTGATGGCGTAATCTGCTTCATCCCGCCCACTTGACTTAACTCGTAATTAGCCATTGCAGAAAGGTCGGAATTTGCTGTCTGCACAACTGTTTGCGCCTTGGCATACTGGCGTTCACGCTCCAGAGCATCGGCGTGAGTTAGCGCAAGGACAACGTGACTGACATGGGGTAAGCGAAGTTCATCGCCAATTGCGCTGGCTGAGGGAGGAAAGTCAACGACAAAGTTGGTTCTGGTTAGGCACTGAAGCTTCTCTACGACCAAGAGAGTGTTGGTGCTAGTAGTTTCTAGGATTGGGTAAAGATCAAGTTCGGCTGTCCCGCCTGTGTTGCGACCCTTGAAGTAGAAGAAGACAGGCGTGCCTGTGGTTGCGTCATCAAGTAAGGAAGAGTTTTGGCTGACAATAGTTGCTAAGTCCATCGCTTGCAACTCTGCATTATTGTAAGCAACCGAAAGCGGGTTCTCTACATTGGAACCAAGGGTAACTGTCCTGCTACCAGCGGTAACATCGTAGGTAGATGTGGTAACAGTTTCGCGCCAAGGAGCAAAGTTCCAGACCCGCCTATAGTTTAAGCTGGCTGACTTTTGCAGGAAGGTAAGCGTATCGGCATCGGTCTTGCCGATCTTCTCACCCGCAAATTGGGCGATTTCGGTTAGGGTCATTTAGTTAAGCCTGCTCAACGCCAAGCCAAATAAGCCATCTGTTGTAATCTTCAGTTGAGATTGCATCATAATCTGGCTGTGGATCGGATTCAATTTTAATATAATTGGTAAACTTGGAATCACTTTCCCAAGTAAACTGATAAATAACTTCTTGATCTGTGTCTGATATAAGTGTTTTCATGTTGCGTAATATGCAATCTTTCTGCTGGTTCCATTGATTGATACAGTTAGGTAGCCAGCTATTGTTGCAGGAGGAGTGATTGTGCTTGTTGATGCTGTTATTGCCGTAGTCGCATTGCTCATTGTTAGGTCCCCATGAACGTGAAGCTTTGACAGGGCAGTTGCTGTTCCAATTGAAACATCGCCGCTTGAGTTAATACGCATTTGTTCTGTTAAAGATGCGGCTCCTGCATTTGTGTATAATAATAAAGAACCTGGATTACCCGCTGCTGGGTTTTCATTCAAAGCACTTATTTGAGCCATAGTTCTGCGAGCATTAGTAGAACTAAAAGAATCAAATCCAATGTTTATCTTATCAAGAGCAGTTATTGTTCCTGTGTGTGCTAATGACAACAATGTTTGGTCTGAAGATGCCCTGGGTGCTTCAATGCCTAATTTTGATGCAGCTGCTTGAAAGGCTGATGTAGCACTCGTAGTCCCAATCCCAACATTTCCACTCGAATCAATGCGGAGGCGTTCACTAAATCCATTTGTATATAATGCAAGATTATTTGCAGCAGGAGTTCCAACAATTGCATCTGTATTGTTGTTTGCATTGTTTACAAATCTAACGAGCGCAAAATTGCTTGCACTTGCTCTAATTCTTGCGGCATAAGCAGAGGCTGGTGTTTGAATGTCTAATATATCATTAGGACTTGTAACCCCAATCCCAACATTACCGCTCGCATCAATTCTCATCGCCTCGGCTCCACCTTCAGCAAACGCAATCTGGTCAGCAGCGGGGAAGAATATGCCAGTGTTGGTATCGCCAGTGGGCGAGATAGCTGGGGCAGCAGCCGTTCCTGTTCCGCTAGTAATCTTGGTTATAGATGTGAGGGTTGGGATCGTTGCGGTAGTGCTATTAAATGTAGCTACTGTTCCAGTAGTGGAATTAAGGTTTGTAATCGTTCCAGTAGTGCTATTCAAGGTAGCAACAGTACCATTAGTACTATTCAATCCAGTAATAGTTCCAGTAGTGCTATTGAGCGTAGCAACAGTGCCTGTAGTACTTCTTAATCCAGTAATCGTTCCAGTAGTACTGTTAAACGTAGCAATGGTTCCAGTAGTACTGTTGAGGGAAAGGTTGGACGTAGGAACCGCATCGGCTACCAAGGCGTTGAGTTTGGCCGCCGTTACATCGTTGGTAACGCCGTCTGAGAATGAAGTTCCTGCTGTGAAATTTGCCATTGTATTATCTCCCTATCAATTAAATCGGTTTTTGAGGACATCCCACGCCATTGAGCAGGCCAGCCCAACGACTCCAGCTACAGCCAAAACCTTCGTCTTTAAGGTCTCAAGCGCACTCAATCTATTAGCAGTATCACCATGAAAAGCAAGTGACCTTTCTACCATCGAGTACAACGTCATCTGGCGTTCTTCCATTCGGACCAAACGCTCTGATACGCTAGAGACTTTCTCTCTAAGATCCGCCACCTCATCAAGACTCACGACCCTTACCCTCCAAGTATCTTAGTGCAACTGCAAGATGGACAACCGCATCGGTCACATCGTCCCGATTTCGCCCATCGTCCACAATCCGCTTGATGGAGCGGTTGACAGACAGTAGGTGCTTTACCTTGCCCACATACTTTGTCTCCTTGACCATGTTGTTGTTCTCTATCGCAAACTTTAAAGCCTCCTTAAAACAGGAATACTCGGATCGCGTCATCACTAAACGCAAACTCAAATTGATCAGCCAGATGCCTATGGTTTTCATCTTTAATAAGAAGACTTGTTATTCAAGGTTGGGCTAGGGGTCTTGCCTGCATCGGATGCCGCGCCCATGTCGGAGTAGTCTGGCAGACCAGAGCTAGGTGTGCGCTTAGGCGAGCAGGAGCAGAGCAAGAGGGCGAGGAGTAGGAGGGGCATTTTAGTAGATTCCGTATTTATCGTTTAGATACGCCTCGACTTGATCTATCTGTGAGCCATTTAATTTTCCCGAATATACGATTAGTTCTGCTATAGATAAATATGCAAAAGCAGTCACAGCATAGACTCCAATTTTGTAGGTTTGACCACTTTGCAATCCCTCTATATTTGCGGGTACAAAATTAACACCAATAGTACTGCCGTTTCTTCTCGCTGTTCCAGACCCACCACCAGCAGAATCAGCGGTAATTGTAGATAAAGAAAATTCTTCTGCGTACCACAATCCGCCTGTATTTATATTTTCGTCATAATTATCATTACGCATACGAACTACCGAACCATCCTGAGTTACTATTTCAAAATTAGAATTAGTGGTACTACCTAAAATACCTTGATTATCGCCATCTATTATATTCCAAACGGCAAACAAGGACAAAGCAGAAAAGCCATTAAAGACATCTGGATGCAAAGTAATTTCTGATTCTGAATTATCTCCATCAAAATATAGGGAAGGAAAGGGACTAGAATTTAAAACTACGGCGTTTGGAGAACTACAATTATTTCCATTGCCACTTTGATCTGCCCAAGCTGTTACAAAGCCACCAGAAACAGTAACCCCTGCATCAGCTTTTAACCAAAGAGATATCCCAGCGATGTCGGTAGGAGAGAAGGGGGCAGAGGGTGCTTTGTGCCTAAATATCTTCCTATTGAGTGGAAGAGGGCAAGCTGTTGAATACAGAGGCATGATCTACCTCTAACTTAACACTGTAACTCTAGCTGTTCCCGCTGTAGCAAATATGCCACCAATAAGACCTGTGTAGTTCATTGGAACCTCATAGTACTCGCCGCTACCAATGCTGACAGTATATGAGGATGTTGACGTAGTGGATGTTCCTAGGGTTGCGTGTAATCGACCCGCACCTTCATTGAAGAGAGTGCAACCCAGCCTGCCAGTGCTTGATGTAGCAATCGTTCCGTAGCTAGTGCTGGTAAATGTAGTCGGACCTGTTCCACCAGTAGTAGCGTTGGGCAATCGAATGCCATCAGCAACATCCGCCTGGAGCGTGGTTAGTAACGCTTCGATGTCAGTTAAATTAACATTGATGACCGAAGTACCACTTGTGATGGTACTTAGATCAGAAAGGATCTGATTTAATTGCCTGCCCATTGAGGGTTAATCCTTGCGAGCGTAGATTGCCATCGCGCCACCTGTCAAAGCCACTTGGTCAATGTCTCCATAAACAGTAACGCCAGCGGTAAAGGTTGCAGCGGTAGTCGCACCACTAATGACAAGAGTTGCAGTAGAAAGCGTGAGGGCAGTTACGGCATCGTAGCTTCCAGTATTAGTGGAAGCTGACGATGCAATAATTGTCCCGCCATTACCAAGAACGAGGCGAGATAAGAGTCGCATTAGGTGTGAAGGGCAATCCGATAGGACGTGCCGTTAAGAGTTACATTCAAGGACGCAGGGGAAGTAGCAACAGTGTTAACTGTGCCACCGCTGGAACTTGCAGTAAACTCAATGACGTTGGTG